>Ga0116227_10000195_pt1 | contig 105861 bp, 65 predicted proteins | sample S1TSphgellanicum_FD_89693 | JGI IMG/M metagenome (GOLD analysis project Ga0116227, IMG submission 89693) | Host-associated microbial communities from peat moss isolated from Minnesota, USA - S1T2_Fb - Sphagnum magellanicum MG | ecosystem: Host-associated > Plants > Peat moss > Unclassified... | reverse complement strand
TAGGGAAGAGGTGGAAAAAAAAAAATGCGGGCAGGAAGGATGGGATTTTCGTTCATCCGAAAAACGGCCTCAACGGCCTCATCCGCAACTGGTGCATTGGTGGCTGCTAATTCACTCCAGCCGTGTGAAACAATGAAAGGACAAAAACAAAGCAGCAAAGAAGACTCAAGGCGTGGTCCCCCATCCAGGACATTAAATCAGCAATGGGTTGTCACTAAAAGAAATGGGAGGAATAAAGACTTCCTCCTTGGGCAATATATTCAAAGATACTTCTTTGTCTTTATTCCGTACACAGAGAACACATGTGTAAACCCACTAATCCCTTCTACTATGACCCAATAAATCCTATTGCATAAGTCTAAGGGATATTTTTGGATCAACACGTTCCAAGTTTACTCTTATAAGCTCTCATGGCCCATCATAATTGTTTCACAACAAAACAAACCCCCTCCACTTTCATTTCTCATTTTGTAGAGAAAGGTTCCCTTACTGCATTCCACCAAAAACAAAGCACCTATTTCTCTCATTTGCAACACCCATCTCAACCGTTCCCACCTAGCGCTTTGGTAAGAAACTTCTAAATCCTCAATCTCCACCTTTCCCCAGAAGTTCAAACAAGATAAGAAAAACCTTCATCTAAAATTCTATTACAATATGGATGAAAGAATTCTCTCATGTAGATTTCCCAATTTCTCACTTTTAGGTTATGCTACTCTCGGAGTCCCCACCAAAAGTAGATCTCACTTCCCATTTATTTCAAAATTTCAGAAAACAAAAGCCAAAGTACTCTCACATATACAAAACTTGAAGTTGTGAAGCTTTCAAACCAACTTTCAAAACTCCCTAGAGATTTTCATCATTTTCAAATGTGCCTCTATTTTGAAATATGTTCAACTTAATTCTCCATACTAGTGGAAGAGTTCTAGCAAACTTTGAACTTAAACACAAGCTTATGCCATCATACAATAAAAAAAACCAATCTACATAAAAGTTCACAAGAAATGTGTTTAACTTTCCGAAACCAAAAATAGGCCATCATACATGAATTTGTTTCCCCTTAAATCTTCCTTGCCATATCCAAAGGTTGAACACTTGCCTTGTGAAGCATAAACCAACAAATCCATAAAGTAGCACCAACATCCCACCATTGCAAACTTTTTCTTGAAAAACAAGAAACAAAATAAAAACAATAAATAATGAACACAATCTAATACTAAAAAACAACAAAGTAAATAAGCTTAACTAAACCTCTCTACTTCACACAATCACCAACCACTAAAGTTTTTGCATTTTCTACCTATCATCATCCTATGCAACCCTCTATTCATTAGGTTAAAGCTTCATCCACTCAATAGACTCCATATGCAATTTGACACCATAACGTCCTTATTGGAGACAACACAATATATATATTTCTTGTCTACCCTTGGCTTAATCTAATTTTTAAGAAAGACAAGGATGATGCCCAAACAAAAATTATGGGTCTTGTTATGTACATTTTGGCAATGTATTACACACTAAAAGGCATAATATGTCTCCTAGTGTCCATTACATGCCCAAAACATGTATGATAAAGCACAAAAAACTTGTCAAAGCAGCACTAAAACACATCTTGGTTAAGCAATTGGGCAATCAAGGAAAAAAAAAACAAATAGTACTTTTGTATTGTCTACAATGAGGAATCATTGTTGGTTTGACATCTCCCTATCACCCACATTCATGCAAGTTGTTACTCTTGTGCCCAACAATCACCATGGTGTTTTTGGCATAAAATTTTATAAAACAAAATCTAACCACAACACAACATTAAATTTGGTGGTTTTATCATTTTCCCTATTTGATGTAAACTTGTAAAACTTAATTCCAAAACAAAACAAAGGGGGTACAAAATAAAATAAAAGAAAAAAAACAATGAGGTAAAAAAATATGGTCCACACCAAATTATTCTATTTTCAAATTTCAATGATCTAAGGTTAAAGTAAGAATTAAGCTTCAACTATTGACAACATATAGAACATTGGAATTACCAAGGGGCAAAGGGTCTACAAGAGGTGGAAGTTAATAGATAGCCAACCCCACTACTATTATTTGACTTGGAATTGCAAAGGTTTGCATCTTTTGGAGAGTTATTGAACTCCTTGTCTAAGTAAAGTGGTTAAAATTGAAGGGGGTGGGACCTTCTATGTCATAACCGTAGCCTTGAATTCACGACCAAAACTAAGGCATGAAAGAAGGAGTACATTGGAATGTAACCATTGCATTCCACTATCCACTAGCCATGTTGGATTATAAAAATTACAAGTCTAGATTGATATTGAGGTGGAATCAATGGTGGAGTTTGACTATCATGTAAGTGGTCCAATCATGGTCAAAGGGTTCAAAGTTATGGGTGGTAGTAAATGGAATGTAACCAATACAATCCACTATCAAATGTGCATGGTTGGTTGTAATTCAAGTACAAGTCTAGAATGAAATTTGGTAGAACTAACTTCCAATATCATGAAATTTTAATAGAATTCATGTGAAAGTCGTAAAACAATATGTCCATGTGCAAAATTTGTGAGCTTCAAAATATAAAAATAACACTATATATATATATATATATAACTTTTATACAAATTATGTGTTTTTTTTACTTATGATGTCTATCAAGGACACAAATAACCATAAAAATAAAGGTTAAAAGAAAAGTTGAAGTCTAACTTTTAAACAAGGAAGAAGACAAAATTATGTGATTCCACAACAAAAACACAAAAAATAAAAATAAGAACACAAGATGTGCAAAACAAACATCAAAAAAAATCTTTATTTTGCTAACATATGCAAACATGAACATGAAAAGAACATGACAAGGCTATGATGCAAAATCATGCCTAAGATTAGTGTTGAACAAACTAAAGGAAATGAGGGGTCTTACTTTTATTACTACCCTTTTGGGGACCTCATTCAAAGAAGCTTCCAAGGAAGTTTCCATGTGTACATCAGCTAAAAGAAATTTCTTGAAAACCTTCTTAACTGAAAATCGACTATGAGTTAACTGAAATTTAATTGATAATTAATTGGGATTTAATTCAAAGTTGATTAGGAGTTAACTAGGATTTAATTATGACCTAACTAAGAATTAATTAAGAGTTAATTTAAACTTAACTAGGACTTAATTCGAATTTAATTAAAAATTAACTGAGAATTCATTGGAAGTGAACTAAAAGTTAACTCAGAATTAACTGGAAATGAACTACAATTTAACAAGAATTTAACTAAGAGTTAAATACAAGTTCACTACAAGTCACGGATGAACATTCAAATGAATGAACCCCATGGCATTACCATTTATGATAATGTTTTAATGTGAAGTATATACAATTTACATCTTTACTGAATCCATGCGATTAGTATGATGTAATTTTGCTTAAAACTATGTGATTTTTGTACTAAACATGAACATTCATATATGTCATTCAAAAACAGTGTCTCATCCATTTGAATATTTAAAATATTGCATACGTACAAACATCATTCATATTAACCATAGAATGAATTCATGCAATTTTAGTACGAACCTATGGAAACTAGATTTGCATGAACCTTTGAAGCTTAATAAGTTTGAGATGAATGGCAAATTCATTTTGTATTCTAAGTGATTTAAGTTTGGTTAAAATGTTTAAAATGGTGTGTGGCAATAGAATGGAATGTATCCATGGCATGACAAGTGTTAATGTTAAACTAGTTATACCATTGTTGAAACATAATCATGATTCCAAGTCCATGCCATCCAACAACATGACACATAAGTGGATGAAATTCATTCATTGACTTGTTAATGTGGGGTTAACTAGGTTTAATTAACGACTTATAATTCAACATTAATATAAAATATTTGTTATTTTTTACTAAAATCTTATCACCTTGATTTTGACCCACAAATTGACATGTGTATGTCATTTTCGGCTATGTGTCAAAATCAACTAAATGTTGTCAATTTTTTTGGTAAGTAACTCCAAAAACATTTTGCAATTTAAAATGTATTTTCCAATTAAAATCAAAGTTGAAAAGGAGGTGAAAGCTTAGTTGAAAAACATGGGGTTTTTTTCTAATGGAGGATGTAGGCTTAACAAAGGCATTAACATTATGAAAATTTGTGTCCACGTATACCACACTACCTTGCAACTAGAGCTCAAAAACCACTCAAGTATAATTATGTTACAACTACATCCTCCAAAGTGCAACTCCTATGCAACTACACTTTATAAATATAGTGATTAATTTAGTAAATAATTTTTCACATCAAAAAATAAGTTAATTGTTCAATAGTTGCCCCATAGTTCTAAACGTGTTTTGTATATGGTAATTTAAATGCACCATATTTTCACATGTAGTCAACTATGTTTGATTTTTTGAAGAATTGCATTGTAGTTGTAATGTGCAACTAAGTTAAGACTATTAAAAACAAACTATACATTTAACTTTTCTACAACTAACGTATAGCTTTCATACATGCAATTATGCCATGTGTCCACATTCTCACCGTTAATGAGATAGAAGCTTTGTAATTAGTTTTCAACTATGAAGTTTATTTGTGCAGCTAATTGGCCACTATGTTACCACTAAGTGGGCATTATTGTAATACTAATTGCCCACTACTGTGCCACTATTGTGCCACAACTATGGCACTACATGACCACATGGATGCCATTAGTTGTTACATATGTGCCACTACAAGGCCACAATATTTGCATTGTTTTAAAATTGGATAGCCATTATGGTGCTACTACTTGGTCATTAATAAAGTACTACGAATTCACTATCCATATAAAATGTGAATTTGTAAACCTCAAATTTGATCCCAATGCCCCATAAATTATATTAAAAATATTTATATTGGAAGTACATCAAAGTATTCAAGCTTATGCATTTATAATTTTCTAGGCTACACGAGCAAATGCAAAATTGATAATAGCCGATTATTTTGCAAATAGCTCCTTGGCACCTATAAGGGTTGCATCTTTTGGCATATTTAATATTAATATTTAGAAATAGTTTATTAAACATTAAATATTAATTTATGGCTTAATTATTTAATTACTACGAAGTAAAAATTAAATTAAATCATAGCCCTTAATCTAAATAAATCCATCTAATTTAGAATTTTTTTAATTAATTAATTTTGACAATCCATTTCTACACAATTAATTAATTAACTAGTTTTTAAATATTTTAATAAGTATTGTGGTCCTATTTTTTGTAATTGGTGTTCAATTGTTGTATTAATAATATTTCATTACTTTGCAACTCACAATATCATGTTGGCATACATACATATCAAACCATAAAATTTCATGGAAGGTGAAAGTCTACTTTTGAATTGAAATGAAAGGCAATGTTTATATTTTATTAAACATTCAACAAGGTTGTACATATGGATATGTCACTATATACCTCAATGTCTCCTACTCAAATTCATGCTTATTATTTAACATTTCATAATGAACTATTTGTTAATAATTTATTAATTATTAATTAATATGTAATATACTTAATTAATACGAACCAATTAATTAAATTCATTAATAAAATTTAAATAACTATGTTTTTAGCTAATTCAAATAATAAATAAACAAATATCTAAAACCAAATAATTAATTGTCTAAATTCACTAACTAGCTAACTATTTAAATTTGATTAATTAATTCAAATCATCAATGTAGATAATTAATTATCAGATATTTAATTCAAAAAATAAAATTTCAAATAATTATGTTAGATGATTAATTACAAAATTAAAGTCAAACACAAAGCATGTGGGAAAAAAAAGTTATAGTTGTAACTCAACTACAACTAGTGCGTAACTAAAAGATTTAACCCACATGTTTTATCTTTGACTTTAAAATCTCATCTCACAATGATATAAAAAAGGCATTTTCTTTTGCATTCTTATGTGCCATGTTGGGATAAGCTCATAAAAGTTTAATCCTAAAGGAAAAACATAGAAAATAAATTAAAAATTCATGTGGTTATTATTTAGTTCACCTACCTTTTTACCTTCCTACCTACTTGCCTACCTAAATAAGTAAGTATGTAGGTAGGTGTTAGCAATATTTTTTGTCATTTTTCTATAAGTATATTAATTATATTAAAATAAAGTATCATGGTTGGGGTCTTGTTCTATCACAATGTAATAGATATCATGCAAATACAACAACTTACAACAACAATTTATCATCACACCATGGAATGAAAAAAAAAACAAGTTTGTAGAAAAAAGAGTTTTTATTATTCACCACCTCCAAAGCACACAAGAACGTGGGTCTCTATCAAAAGGCCGCAAGTGCAAAAATATCAATAACCCCCAGACATTACAATTTTTTCCCTTTTATAATATAACTAATAATTATAATCCCTTAACATTTTGACTTTGGTTAGTCGATTTGTACTACTTGTCATGCCACTACATCTCGATTTGTCTACACATTTATTGTTTTGTCAAGTCACTTTGCAGTCTGTTAAGTCGATTTATAGTAATGCCTAATCTTGTCAAATCACTTTGTCTATTACATATCAATTTGTTGAGTAAGAAATTTCCTTTTCCTAACAATATCCCCTTCTTATTTGTTGTAGTGTCCTCACATAGTAGGATCTTTAAATATTTGAAAAGGTGTTAGGAAGTCATATATTTCATTATTTGATGACTTTACCATGTCTTTAGTGGTTGTGATGGTTTCTTCTTAATAGTATTTTCAAGTTTCTCCCATTTTCAATGGATGTGGAAGGCATTGTTGGTAATGCCTTAGCCTCCCAATATGCGATCAAATTGCCAACTTCTTCACTAAATATTGTGTCCTTGCAATGGCAACCTATAGTGTCAATGGATTATACCAAGATATGTATCCTTTGCCTGGTCTCTTATGTACCCATAGCTAGTTTTCCACTGAATGGCCTCCATTGCTTGAGCACTCAGTTTTTCCATCTTTACAAGTTTTTAGTGAGTCCTAATTGTCTTCTTCCACTCCTCAAGAACTTGTTTTGTTCAGCTTACTACATGATCCAATGCTTCATTAATGGGCGTCATAGTGAAGGTCGGACGTCCACATCTGGTGATTTGATGGCAATGGTAGTAGCTACAATATTCGATTTCCAGTCTATAATAATATCTCAATGCATACAACCCCAAACAACCCACTATAAATTTTAACGCTCCATAACCCTTTGGTTCATTGTACCAAATATAACCACATATGATACTATAAGTTAAATACTCTCTCCACTCCAAGTCTTTAATCTTCCACATTGCCAAGAATTGCTTCTCAGTGATGTGCACACCAAACATCGACATAGTTATTCCTAATCTGAAACTCATAAGCAATCGGTAAAGCAAGTAATAAGCTTTAGGGTTTGGCATCAAAAAATACATGTATTCCATTTCTAACATCATGTGTATTGTATCACTCCAATAGCAAGGCTTAATGTTGACTTGTTTTGCCACTATTGGTGATCCCACTTGTGGTGCCACCAGTTCATAAATTCTTGGATTCTATCCACTCTATCTCCATTCCTATGGTTGTATCCTTGTGCTCCTTCTGAGTCATTGGTTTTTCTATTACTTCCTTCCTTTCATGAATAACTTCCCAATGGGAGTTGTCTCATCATCTTCAAGTTTGTCTGTTACTTCCGTCTCCGTCTCCTTCTTTGTCATCATTTAGCTCTTCCTCCTCAATTTGATCCTCCAACTCTTGGATCTTGACATACATTGCATTTAGAGCTTTGATATAACCTTTAGTTTGGTCAAAATGCCATCTCTTCATCTTGGTTTGTCTTTCCTCCAGTGTTGTTTTCACATTAGGCTCCATCTGCCCTACCAACTGCTCATAGAGTAGAGGCTTAGCTTGGTTTTTTGTAGTAGTTTTCTCCCAACTTGTGAATTTCCCTCAAGTTTTGTGAATCAATTTTAGATTTTGTAGTTTCACATCCTTAGCATGCAACTCTTTATTGATTTTTCATTTTTTCACACAAATGTTAAAGGGGTAAACAGAGTATGTGATTCAGGATGAAAAAGGCAGTTAGGATAGGGACTAATTAGGGAACCTTGTTAGTTTGATTTTGAGTTCTTGTTGTTTTGGATCATAATGATGTGACTAGGGATGGTACTAAGGGGGGCAGTTCTAGAGAATAAAAGAAAAAGGAGACAAGGAAGTTAGAGTTCTTTTGGAGTGAATTTTTTTGGAGTTTTTTTAAGAATAGAATAGGAGAGTTGGAGGTACTTGCTGTAGAAAACCACAAACTTTGTTTACATATTGCACAAATTTTAAGTGTTGTTTTGGGATTTTTTTCAACAAAACATGGGATTACGCAATAATTTGGATTCATGTTTTAGTAATATAAAGAAGCACAAACTTTTATAGTGAATTATATGTTCATCTTTTATGTGAATTTTTTGTAGTGTTAGATTATGATGAAATGAATTGTAATCTTGATTCTATAGTTTTTTACAATGTCTTCTAAAGTGCAAATTCTAGTTATAGCCAATAACCATGAATCTGATGTGGGAATGAATTATAATGTTAAGTTTGTTGAGACTTAAGACAGAAATAGTGAACATAGGTATGTGAAATACAAATTTGTTGTTATAGTAGTGTGAAATATTTGCAGGAATTTTAATTTCACTTCTATTATTTGGTGACCATCTTGTGCAGATTTTTTTTTTCCTATTCTTTCTTTCAATAATGCAAAGGTTTTCTACAAATTTTGTTGTATACTATAGATGAGAGTGTTCAAATGAATAGTGTTGTTTTTTAATTCAAAATTTTAAGGGGTATGCTCAAAAGTATCAGAGGTTTACACAATTGACATTGTAAGGACTATAGAACGATCTACAGATTCTAAAGAATTGTGAAACAAGATGAATCAAATGGCGACCCGGAGTTTATAATGACAATTGAACTTGGAGGCAAATTGACAAGTTATTGAAGGATAAACTGGAGATAATCTTGAAAATGGAAAAGAGTATGCAAGGCTTACAAAAACCCCATCTCAAAATCTAATGTTGGACAAACGAGTTTTGTGAATATAGGAAAGGCCTATGGGCATAGGTCGTTTCTACCACAAGAAGTGGCATGGTGGGACATATGGATTGGGGGTCTTCAAAAAAAGCACAATTCTAGACAATGATTTCCACATAAAGAGATGTAATCAACTAGTCATTTGAATGAGTGGATGCAATATATTTCTCAACCACAATCTATGGTTTAGAGTCGTAAAGATCAAGATGGAACAGGGACTTTTGTAATACTTGATCAACTACAACAAATTTCAAGTCTAGAGTCGATGACTGGCCAAAGGAAGGATGTTACAGGAGGTATACAACCCAAGTTTGTGTATCAATCTGCATTTCCAAATTATTGTGAACTAGTGGAACACTGGGATGTGAATGAAAACACCAATGTTGATGTGCTTGAGGAGACTGAAGAAAATTACCCAAGATCATTTGAGTATGAAAAGGCATAGGTGAATGTGTTGGATGGAGTACCACAATCATATTTTTATAAAGGGAATCCAGAGTTGGATCAAACAAAACACATAGCCGAAACACAGGGTCATTAATTTGTGGATTTGGAAATGATCAAGTTACTATTAAGGGTCAATGCATTTTGTGAAAAAAAAAGACATGCAGTGATGGATTGTCTTTTTATGCCTTTTCACATCAGAGCAAGTATTGTTATGCATGTGGAGTGAAAAAATGTGGTAGGAGCAATAATAGATCAACCACAAGAATAAGAATTCCTGAGGAATTATTATAGTCCAGAATAGATTTAGAGGCATGGAGATGGGAAGCCAATTGGGACCATAGAGTCGACATATTCGTCCATCTACTCAAACCATGAGTAGAGAACCAAAGGAGTATTCACATCCATATATTACACCATAAAAAATACCAAGGGGTAACCACAAACTAGAACAACGTCAATCTCAAATCAACATAGCTTCACTAATAGTGTTAGAAATGGCAATTGTTGAAACCTAGAAACAACATGCTAGAATAAGAGTTAATCAATCATTTAATGTAAGTATAACAACCACATGAGTGGAAACAATTGTTGCACTTGGCATAGATATTGTCAAAAGGGGAGTACTAATTGGATCTACAACAAAATTGGGTAGCGGATCAAGTGGAGTTTGAACAAGAAGGAATCTTAATCGAAATCCAGCGCTACCAACAACTACTACTAAAATTGTTGGCATACCTCAAATGGTGTTTACTAAGTCGATAACTTACTACTCATGTGAACAGAATTGCAAATCGACCATTAATGAATTCAATGGCTATTAGAAGGTGCAAAAATGCCGTTACCGTGCATTCAAAAGGAGAATACCGAGAACCAATTGTTATAATTTTACCAATTCTTAATCACAAAAATGGCCATGATGTTAAACCAAACAAGGTAGCTCTTAAATATCCTGATTTCAAAAAAGATATTAATCCAAATTATGTTCATGTCAAAATGTTCAATTTTGTCATAAAAGCAAATGCAAAAACTTCTTTAAATTATATCATCAATGCATTTAGCTCTACACTAAAAGATATGACATTGGACTAGTGCCATAATTACATGTCAAAATTTCCTAACTAAATTTTTTTGAGGCTTACCTAGGTATTTTGCAAACATCATCAAAAGATTCAAAATGACGAACAAATATACATGGAGCTGAAGAATATGAAGTAGGAGGAGATTGAGAGGGTGGAGGTTTACTATGAGTAGATTCATAAGTTGGTTCATGGTTTACAAGTACTAACCACATATATTTTTTAACTATTGTGTTTAAAGCGATTTTGCAATCATACCTCAAAATTATAATTGCAAGATGAAACGATTAACACTACAACATAAAGGTATGACTACTGCAAAAGTAATAGGAGTGCATTGTTAGTACCATAGAATACCAAACAAGCAGCACCAAAAAAAACACAAAATAATGCAAGGGAGACTAACAAATATTACACAAATTGTGGGATGACAAATCACAATGTGGAGACATGTTGAAAGAAGAAAAAGCAGACCATGGTGGCAACCATAGAGGTGGCACAACCAAGTCAAAAAGCACAAAAGACATCTTCATGTGCATGTCACATTTGTGGTTTGAATGGACATAAAATGACAGATTGACCAAAGTTTGCTAAAATGCAAAAAAAAATTCATGGGAAATTTGTGATAGTAGCAGAGGTTCAACCTATTACTAAGACCCAAACAGTCAGTACATATGTGAATGTGGTGGATGTTAATGTTACCACAAGAAGTAAAGTAATTGAAGAACATGTGTTCAAGGATAAAGAACCAAGAAAAGCAAATAGTGTTGTTGATTAGGAAAAAAAAAGTGGTTGAAACAGTTTATGGTGGAGACAATTCAATAGATTCAGAAAACGTGATCCCAGATTAAAAGGCCATCCACATCCATGGAATGGAACACAACCTGGCTGAGTATGTATAATACTACTCTTGTGGATGCAGAAAATTTTCAGGAAATGTGAATTCACAAGGGAAACTAATCACAATAAAAGAGATTTTTTTGGACATTGGTAAACAAATGCTAGAAATAAGTTATACTTTGAACTTAGGACAATTGTTTAAAATAGCTCTTGAGTTTAAAAAATATCTTTGGCAAAAGTTAAAACTAGAAAAAACTTAAAATGTAAATAAAACAACCACAAATAAACAAGTTCGTTCTTCAAGACTAGAAGTAAGGATAACTACTATAGCAATAAATAATCATATGGTAGTTATCCAAGTACAGATTGGGAAGAATACAAGAGAAGATGTGTTACTAAATGGTGGTTCTGGAGTTAATATTATCATAGAACAGTTGAGATTAAGGTTGGGGCTTCCAAAGCCTAAACCTACACCATATAATCTGAGGATGGTAGATCAAACAACCACAAAACCAGTGGGGTTGATCAGAGATATGAAGATATATGTTCATGGCATTCCTGACATAACTACATTTATTATATTTCAAAATAGTATGGTAGATTTTAATCATTCCATGTTGTTGGTGAGACCATGGTTGAGAGATGCTAAAATGGCACATGATTGGGGAAGTAACATTATTACCATACAAGCCAATGGGACAATCCGCACAATTACAGTTACCAAACATTTGGGAAATGAAGTAAGAAGACCAAAAATGTTACTATGTTATGATTATCAGAATGGCATCACAAATGAAAAAAAAAATATCATATTTGTTACAAAGCCAAAAGTGTTCTCCGTAGGAAGAATCAGTTTACATGAGACAATTCAATCTATGAAAACCATAGATGTAGGGATCATGGATATAGATGTGAAGACTAGTATTTCAAAATAAGGATATGAAGTACAAAACATAAAGAAGAAGATACCTAGCAATAGATATGAACCAAACATAGTTTCGAAAAATAAAGTGTATCCAGAGATGTACTACAGACATCATCCAAGGAGTGTTATAGTGGATGAAACTCCAACAAACATCAAAGCACAAGGATTGTAGATAGTTGGATGGACGTTAATTGAAAATCAATAATTGATGAAACTTAATCTGGGAACTAATGTAGAACCACAGATGGTGAAGATTAATGCACAGCTAGAAACAGGCAAGGTGGTGGAAATGGAGCAATTATTGAGAAAATTCAAAGATGTTTTTGCATGGACATACAAAGATCTAAAAGGGATCCCACCAAAGCTAGCACAACACAAAATTGAATTGGACACTATTATACTGGCACATTAGGCCAAATATAGATTAAATTCAAACTATGCTACATCGATTAAACAAGATATAAATAAGTTGTTAACAACTGGATTCATTGAATCTATAGAAAAAACTACATGGTTATCACCCATAATAATAGTACCCAAGAAAAATGGCAAACTGAAAATCTGTATAGATTTCAAAAAATTAAAAACAACCACAAAGAACGATCCATACCCATTACCTTTCAAAGATGAAGTGTTGAACACAATAGTAAGGTATGAGGCATATTCTTTCTTAGATGGATATTCAAGATATGATCAAATATCTATAGCTCTAAAGGACAAATACCAAACTGCATTTTTTATAAACTAAGGGGCTTTTATATGGAAGGTGACATTGTTTGGAGTTTAAAATTGCCCTCCAACATATCAAAGAACGGTGACCAAAACATTCAAAAATTATTTGGACAGTTTTATGAAGATATTTTTAGATGACTTTACAATATATAATGACATGGAGAGTCATTTGTAGAAGCTCAGACTATGTTTTCAAAAGTGCAAAGAATAGACTTCGTCTAGATCCAAACAAATGTGAATTTATGATATTTTTAGAGATGATCTTGGGTTTTATTATTTCCAAGGAAGGGAAATTACTAGATCCAAAGAAAATACAAGCAATCGTAAACATACCACCACCTAAGAATCCCCAACAGATTCAAGTATTCAATGGGATGGCATTGTTTTATAGATGTTTTATAAAAAACTTTGCTACAATTATGGCACATGTCGTTAAACTAACCAAAAAGACATAGACTTTTCTTTAGACAAAGGAATGTCAAAAGGCTTGGGAATTGATTCAACATAAGTATATTGAAGCACCAATATCGATATAACCAAACTGGCAGGTGGAATTTCATGTTCATACAAATGTGTCTTTGTTAGCTATGGGGGCTATGTTGTTTCAGAACATAATAGGGAAGTGTGATAAACTAATAGTGTATGTTTTTAGGCTTCATAATAAAGCAAAACAAAATTATAACACAAGAAAAAAAAAGGCTTTAGTAATGGTTTTTCTTTACACAAATTCAAACATTATTTGTTGGGCAATAAGTTTGTCTTTTATGTAAATCATATGGCATTGGTCTATTTGGTCAACAAACCACAGGTTTCAAGGAGAATAATTTGTTATTATTCTTTGAATATGATTTCATAGTAATTTATAAGCCAGGGAAAACTCATGTAGTTGTAGATGCATTGTCAAGATTATTGGATAGTATAAAACCCACAGGTATGCCTGATCAAACCACAGATGCAAGTTTGTTTTATATAGGGCTTGAATGGCTAAATGATGTAATTTTTTTTAAAAAAACAAGATAGATTAAAGGCATGTTATTGGTGCAGCAAAAACAAAGATTAATCAGGAAAGCAGAGCCTTTTACATTGAAAAATGGTGAATTGTACAAAATGGGCTAAAACAACTGACTTCAATGATGTTTGATAACAACATAAGCACAAATAGTGATGAAAGAACTACATGAAAGACCTTTAGGAGGGCATTTTACAATGGAGATAATGTAGAGGAAGATATTGGATGCTAGATATTAGTGGCCAACTATGTATAAAGACATGCATGATTACTGTAGATCTTATGATGCATGTCAAAGAACAAGAGGATTGGCAATTCAAAGTTTTGCAAAACTGGTCACAAATCTTCCAGAGGAACCATTTATGAAATGGGGAGTTGATTTTGTGGGGCTAATTAAGCCAGCATGGAAATATACAGGGAATAGATATATTTTTGTTACCACAGACTATGCTATTAAGTGGGTTAAAGCAAAAGCATTGAGAACTAATACAACAACAATCACAACAAAATTTCTATATGAGTGCATATTAACCAAGTTTGGATGTCCTTTGACTATAATCACAAATCAGAGAGTTCATTTTAATAATGATGCCATCAAGTATTTGATAGATCAATTTTTAATGAAACATGTGAGTTCTACAACTTATTATCCTAAGGGGAATGGGTAGGCTAAGTCTATTAACAAGGTACTTGGGACATTATTGAATAAGGCAATTAGTGAAAATAGAATAGATTGGGATGAACACCTATCTATAATGTTATTTTCATACAAAACTACACACAAAGCAACAACAAGGTATACACCATATCAATTAGTGTATGGATTACATCCATTAATACCCACATAGTACATTATTATAGTTGCTGGTGGAGATGAGAGAAACAATACTCTAGTGAGAGTTTTAACTAGTAGAATTCCAAAGCTCGAGAAGTTGTAGGAAATTAGAATGCAAGTTGCAAAAATTGCAAGAATTCAACAGTGAAATAAAGCATTATGGAGTCAATAAAAGAATCCGAAAAAAACAATTTAGTTTTGGTGATTATGTTATGTGGTTTCCAAAGGGCTTATGTCACACCTAGGGAAGTTTACTTAGAAATGGTTTGGATTGTACCAAATATAATATGTGTTGCTAAATAACACTTTGTTATTGGTGACCATTAACGAAATTTGAAACTAACCCTATGTTGGTCAACATGAATAAGCTCAAACCTTATAAATACATGGAATCTAAAGTTTAGAAAAAAGAACAATAAATGCCAATATATTGGGAACAAAATGTAGGTGGAGTTCAAGAAGCACTTTCTGACACAAAGGAGGATGATGAAGGATATCAAGTATAGAAACCATAAATGAAGAATGATGAAGATAAAAAATAGATCACAGATCTAACAGTAAACACAATCTTTATTTTCAACTTGTAGACGAGCAATAATTGCAAGAGTGTGGAATTTGGGATGTAAAATTCTACAAATGATATGTCATGCATTTCAGCTAAATCAATAGCAGTATTCATTCGATCATTAAGAGTATTCGTACATCATCAAAATTGTGGGCACAATTAGTAGAAAAATCGGTATAATCACTAGATGTGTTTTCACAATTAGTGGATAAATAGGCACGGTCAATAAAAAGGTGTACATGGTGAACAAAGTTGAGTCAATATAGATAATGTAAGGCAATTACAAATGTGGAGTAATTGAAAGATGAAATCTACGACGTTCATTCATAATGATGATGCTAAGTGTTTCCACATGGTTGTACAAGGGACACATAAACTTGTAATGATGGGCCATATTAATTTCGAAGATCATGCGTTAATTAAAAGATGGTGAATAAATGAAAAAATGAATGTGACGTGTGAAATGTTTAAGGACGAAAAAACATGGAGTAATCGTTAAAAGTAGTTTGCATTTGTTGTTGGAAGTTATGCACATTTCCAAAGTTTTGAAGTTCACAACAGTATGAGTGCAAAGAGTGAAATTGAAAAACTATAACCAATTGCAAGGGAAAAGGAAGTATAAAAAAGTGAACACAAATGAAGGCTAGAGGAGGAAACATAATTGTTGAAAAAAACAGAAGTAGAAAAGGAGTTAAAAAAACAAAGAAAGGAGTGTTGAATATTTAGCCGTTGGCTATAAGGTCATCGCCGCATTCATCATTATCTTTGGAATGTGCAAAAAGGAAGGTGTATAATGAAAAGATACAATTTGTGCAAACGATAATTCAAGACATAGATACAACTTAAACATCTATAGTTGAATTTTTTGCGTAGAAGCAAATGATGTTGGCGTGCAAAAAAGTAGATAGGACCAAGAGCTACATCAATAGATCTAGTGTGCATTGAAAAATTTTAGAAAAAGAAAACTAAGGAACATCATTTTGTGGAGGCATAGATTTGAGGGCACAAAAAATGATGAAAAGCAAAGTGGAACCATCTACAGTACCAACAATGGTAAAGGCAATGCCACCAGTGGTCTAGGCAATTAAATAGATTGTAACAATACCACATATGACATCTCAACATGAAAGATAGTTGAGGGAGCAAAGGCAAGAGATACCATAAATGACATTGCCACAAGAGAGATAGATGTGGGAAAAAAGCTAGGAAGTTAAGAGGGAACATGACATAAGGTTTCTAGAGGGTGAAGAGCATTTACACTTTGAAGGGGATGTATATGATCATGAAGATTGGATGGAAATCACTAGAAGTCCAAAACATTTTAGACATTTACAACAACATTTGTAGTAACAACAATAGAAAACACATGAAGGTCTACATGCTACTAAATTATAGATGAAAAGAGTGGCAAACAACTTGCTTTTGAAGAGTTTAGACCAATAGAACTATGGGTACCACCTAGTAGGTTAGAATCTGCAAAAGGATTCCCATTTGAATTTGAACTAGGGAGAAGAATGGTACAAGAGTTGGGATCATTTTGTAGATGGATCTGGAGATACTAAGACATAGACAAGTACACCTAAGTCTATGGACAAGGTAGTTGCAAAAATAATGAAAGCAAATAAGGCAGCTGAGTTATTTTAGACCATGGCAATTATGAATCTAAATATGGGGAATTTGGCCTTGGAAATAAACACTTTGAGGAACATATTGTTTATGGGGTTTAAGGAGAAGGCAATGTTATAGGAGGAATTAGATAAGTAGAGAGAGTTCCAGAAGGGGTATAAGCATAATGTGGAAATATGGAGGAAGAACAATGCAAAGGCTGAGTAGAAAAATAAAGTACTCATTAAGAAACTTCATGATGAGAATGAAGAGCTCAAGGGTAGCACAACACGGCTAAAGTCGTAGGATGATGAATTGCAAAATTTAAAGTAAAAGGCTAAAATCTATGAAACCAGAAATAGGAAGCAGACAGAAGCATTATTTCTTCATAAGAAACAATAGGGGGCTTTGGATAGTCAAGTGAAAGCATTAACTAAAGAAAAGAAGGAAAAGGATAATGTTTTAATAGATTTGGAATTGATAAATTTCAAGAATGTGTCTTTATTGTAGTTTAAGGAGTTGAAAAGAAAGACAACAAAGGTAGAAAGAAAGCAGTTCATGGAGGACAAAGAGTATTAGAGAACTTTACAACACATGCAAACACAATTGGAGAGGGCATAAGAACAAAAAAAGAGTTTGGATTTAGTTGGTATCAAGAAAAGACTAAAGGATTATGAACAAATGTTGTAATATTATACACTGATGAAAACAAAAAACAAGATGAAAGATTATGAGGTAGAATCTAAGGAATGGTGGGCCGGTTGCAGAGGAATATTTTATAAAGGAATTAGAGAAGAATTTGGTTCAACATAGAGCTAATGAAAGAATGTTGAGGTACAAATTGGAAGTTTATCAAAAGAACACTCCAAATTTCATTTGTGGTAGTCCAACAAATACAAAGGTATTGGGCCAGGATGAAAAGACAAAAGCAGGGCCCAATGGGATAACTTAAGAGGAGTAAGTACATACTAATGAATCATAGGACCTCAAAAGTGCAACAACTCAAGAGGAGGAGATATAGCCAGAAATACCACAAGACCTTAGAGGAGGGGGTCAAGAAGAAAAAGAACTAGAAGGAATTCAAAAACAGGAAAAGGTGAATGCTTTTCCAGCACTAGAAAAAAAGATATCCAAGATATGACATTTGGACATAGAATCACAAACTGAATTAGTGGGGGAGGAGGTTGAAATTGCAGAACAAAACGTAGATATAAAACCACTGGTTTGTGTGTAGATTGGGATTACAACATTATGGTAAAGGAAACAAATGTTTAAAAGGATGTAGAATATTATCATTTCATTTTTGTCATTTTACAAGGATTTCACGGACTGAATCCAAAGTATAAAGGGGATAATGTTAAAGGGGTAAGCTAAGTATGTGATTCAGGATGAACAAGGTAGTTAAGATAAGGATTAATCAGGGAACCTTATTAGTTTGAATTTTGAATTCTTGTTGCTTTGGATCATAATGATGTGACTAGGGATGGTATTAAAGGCGGGAGTTCTGGAGAACAAAAAAAAGAAGAGATAAGGAAGTTGGAGTTCTTTTGGAGTTTTTTTTAGAAAATAAGAGGAGAGTTGGGGGTACTTGCAATAGAAAACCATAAATTCTATTTGGATATAGCATAGATTTTAAGTGTTATTTTGGGATTTTTTTTTCAACAAACATGGGATTATCCTGTAATTTGGATTCATGTTTCAATAATACAGAGAAGCACATACTTCTACAGTGAATTTTATGTTTATCTTTTGTGTGAATTTTCTTTAATGTTAAATTATGATGAAATGAATTGTAATCTTGTTTCTAAAGTTTTTTACAATGTATTATGAAGTGCAGATTTCGGTTATAAGCAATAACCATGAATCTAATGTGGGAATGAATTGTAGTCTTAAGTTTGCTGAGACTTAAAACATAAATTGTGAACATAGGTATGTGAAATACAAATATGTTGTTACAATAGTGTGCAATATTTTGCAAGAATTTTAATTTCACTTTTGCCAATAAACTTTTCCCCATAGTTCATTATAAGACCTTTGAGATCACTTCACTATTTCTTCGAAATCCTCGGTTGCTTTGTCCTTTGCATTAACTGTGTTTTGGAGCATCTCGATTTCCTCATAAAGTTTCTATCTTTCTTCTTTGAAGTTCAGAAGTTCTTAATTGCAATATGTAATCTCAACATCCACTTTTGCTCTGATTTCCAATGGAACTTCCTTCGTCCTCTGCTTCTTCGCTTCTACTAGTCTTTTTGAATCTTCCACTACTTTTTACATCTCCTCATAATGCATATTCATTTCCACAATATTCCATTACAATTCTAAAATTTTCCTCTCTACTACCTTCAATGACCCTTCTATCTTTTGATGGATTATACTCTACTGCAAATCAACTTCAACCTAAGCACATCGATCCTTTATTTCCTTTTGAAATTCTTCAAATTTTTTCTTCATCTTTGTATTCTCCTCCAATTATTGGTTATACCTCTTTTGTTGTTGGTTTTCCCAATCACTGCTACCAAAAATCGATCTGCAACATCTTCCCATTCTTTTCCTACTCTTGACATGGCCACAATAGTGATTAGGGACATTTGACTTTCATCAACTTGAATTGGTTTATCAATTTCCTGCTCTGTCATTTCAGTGCAAATTGCTTTGGCCTTCTCTATTTCTTTCTTTGGTTGTTTTACCCCTATAACAACCACTTCCTCCTTAGTTTGCTCCTCATTGGTATTCACTTATATTGTTAGAATACCTTTTTCTTCTTTCGCACCCACTATGTCAATTTTCTCCAAAACACTTGTGGTAACCTCTAGAGACTCTGTTTGTAGTTCCAATGCTACTTCCACCATTTCTTCTTCCTTAGAAATCCTTGGATTTGCCACACCCTTTTCAGCATTGTTGCCTTTTCCAATAACTTCAATTTCCAACTCTAGTGACACTAATTCTTCTTATCTATCAATAGAAGGATTATTAATATCCCCCTCTTGCATTGGAAATACCTCTGATTGCTCTAGATGGTTTGGCTTGCTCATTCTAATACTCCTTTTTCTGCCTAATTGGTTCAAGCATTACGACATGCACATCTACAACAACCCTGTTATCACTAGATTGAAATCATCCTCTTGTTGTAATAAGTTTATTTGGATTTTCAACAAGATGATTGAAATGGTATGTTCCTATGATGGTGAGGGTTGGTTCAATTAAAGTATTTCTTAGTCTACATGCCTTCCTTTGCACAACCAAAATTTCACTCTATAGCTTTTGTGCAAACCACATTGCCCAATTCACTTCTCTTTCCTCTACATCTTGGATAATGGCAACAATTGTTCCATGAACATATTTGTTTCCTTGTTTAAGAATGAGAATTTTTGTTAAAGCTTCAAGTCTCATGACCCTCATGGTCCATTAGCTTTGTAGATTAAATAGCCTGAACGAAGAGTGTAATGCTATTTTTCTCCTCTTACAAAATATTTGGCAATGGATGTCCTATAACCTTCCTTTCTTCTTACTATAGTCCTAGTAGAAGGCAATTTGAAAACTTTAACAATGCCTTCAATGGTCAAATCAACTTCCTTACCTCTCAAGTTTGTGGCTTCCTCTGCGAGTTAGTAATTGCAAATCATCTCCATAATCATAAGCAAATTGGTGTGTATCCAATCAAACTTGCACATATGAATGAGCCCTGCTTTCTCCACCCATTCTCACTTCTCCATTGCCCATATCATGCCATGCATGCACCTAACAAAATTAATCGTTTCAAGATCTTTCGACTCAATTGGGTTGTCCAACTCTTTCACATGTCGGCACTTTGAATTAGTAAGAGCGTTAGCCTTTTTGAGAGTTTACTTCATCTCAACAATTTGTGTTTTAAACAAGTTATATTCCATGTTCCAGAGGACTACAAACAAATGATGATATGGCAGTTTTGTAGGTTCTCGATACAGACCAACAAATAAAAACTTTAACCTTGTTTACAACATTATACTCTCCAATTTACATTGTTATTCTTTTGAATATTGATGCAATTTCCTTGTCTTTTGGGCTTTCAAGAATTCCTTCACTTTCAGATGATTTTTTTCTAGTTCATAATCACTATGACACACCCCCACACTCCTTGAAAGATTCAAATGCAAATCCAAAAGTGAAAACAGTGGAAAAAGGAGTTGGGATATGTTCCCTAGCTCGTAACATTTTGGGGGTAGAGGTGCGTGCTCAAACTCCGAGATGGGGATTAGGACGAATGACAAGCGAATCAATAATTCACATGGACCTACATAGCCCAAACAACAAGTTGGTTAGTGCATGGTTGGAGCACTTTTGGTGCACATATGAACCACGGGCATACACAAACTCACAAAACTCACCATGGCCCGAACTTTGGGGAAGCCACCACCTTCCCCCTTATAGTATTCTTTGTGATTAACCATAGGGGCTACATCCAAATGTCATTTTCTCTTGGGACTCTCAAGTTGGGTTTCGAAATTCCCAAAATTGGGAGTTTTTGCACTTTGGAAGGCCATAACTTCTTGTGCAAACCTCCAATTGAGATGAGGTTTAAAAAAAAGTTTTATCTCTCATCAACAGCTTTTCATGTATATGTAGCACGCCACCTACACACATGTATTTTAAGGCGATTCCCAACTTTTAATGGTCGGGAATCAAATTGGCACTTTGATTCCCAACCCCTCTTCTGGTCATAGCTTGCATTTTAAGTATTCAAATGGGTCATACGAACCCATTTTAGACATCTAAATTTCAAGAGCTTTCCAATGAAATAAGGAACTTTTGAATCCAATGAAGTTCAACCCTGAAATACCTCTCTAAAGATTTGAAAGTCCATCAGGACTCCAACTCCAAAAGTGGGAGCACACTTGGGAGTGTGCGAGTTCATTCCCTCACACTCTCCTACACTCCTAGGGGTGTGAAATGTGACTCCCATGCTTCCTTCTTGGCTTGCTCCTTTGCAAGCCTTTGCCTTGGTCACGAACCCAAGGCTAGGATCACAACATGATGTCAATGATCCTTGTGTATATATTTTTAGATGTCCCATGTTACAAACTACTTACAACATGTTGATTTTTTGTTAATGATCATTATTCCTTCTCCTTAGAAGCTATTGGTGTTTAGACACAAAATATTAGCATAATATTCCTAATTTAAACCACATAGAAAGGCATTCAAACAATTGGAATTTTACTATGTTATGTATTTGTCTAGAAGGAAACAAAGGCTATAAAATTGTCGCAAGTGTGGATGCAAGGTGCATGCACTTATTCCAGTGCAACTTTTTCATATTGTGGTGGAAGTCATGAATCCAACTGATATAGATGTTCCCTAGTGACCTTGGAAGAGGTGATGTTACTTGCCTTTAGTGTTATTGGCACTTAAATTGAATGATTGTCCACTACTTGAATGACAATTGTGCCAATTAATTATTAGTATTCCCAAAGTGGTTATAAATATAATTACTATAATCCAGTAAACCTTTGTAATGTGTAGTCTATTAGCCATGTGTTAATAGTCATTTTGTCTTGGCAAAGTGCCTTGTGCAAAAACATGTCTTTTAGGCATTTATTACATGAACCTAGCTTTATAAGGCAGTGGTGCTTATGGACAAAGGCGCAATGGTTGTAGATTGCCACTAAACTGCATAGAAAGGCAAAAACTTTGAGATGACAAGTTATGGAAAAGAGAGTTCTCTTGGGCCAACTGGTTTGGTGTGTGTAGAAAATGAAATGTCCTTGCAACATGTGCCAAGGGAGATCAAGACCTAGGTTGATAGAAAGAGTACGAGAACACTTGATTCAACTTGGGTGACACCTTGAATTTCAGGTGTGGAAGGGTCCTAGCCCCAAGGATGATTCTGATGATGAATGAGCCACAAGGGCACGGACAAGTGCCATAACAAAGGAAATGCAAGTGGATGAGGGTGTCCACATGGACCACCTGGTGGAAATTGTGTTCCAACATGAACCTATGGCATAGGGACAAGCACAATCTTTGAACATGTTAGATGTTGATTTGCCTAATAATTGCATAGTGCAAGATGTGGTTGAGATTGTGGATGAGCTTGCACCTCAACCCCAAAGTATGCCTAGTGAATTTGAAGGCAATGCATACCATGAAGAACCTACAAGTGCACTAGACATGGTAGATGAGGACAACAATGAACATTTGGTGGCACTACGAAATGCATGCCAATGATTGTATCCAAGAGCACGGTCCACAAAACTTGCAACAACCATCTTATTCATGAATGTTTACATAGTCCACGATGTGAACAATAAATTTGTGGATGAATTATTGTCTTTCTTACACAAGTATTTGCTCCCCTAAGATAATTGTTTGCTTGCAAATATATATCATGCAAAGGCATTGACATGCAAGGTGCAACTTAACTATAAAGTAATCCATGCATGTCCAAATGGTTGTGTTTTGTTTTGAGGGGTGCATGCAAAGCTGATGGCTTGCCCTAAGTGTGGATCAACCAATTACAAATATGCAGGCCAATCACATAAACCAATAAAGGTTTTGTGCCACTTTCCTATCATTCCTCAATTGAAACACATGTTTAGGGCTCATGCTATGTCAAATTTGATGGTGTGGCATGTTGAAAATAAAAATAGTGATGGCCTTGTTTGTCATGTTGTTAATAGTAAAGTTTGGGCACACATTGATGCAAGGTGGCTAAATTTTGCAAGTGAGTTTCACAATTTGAGATTATATAGGACTTGTTGTTGATGGGGTTAATCCTTATGGTGAAAGGAAGAACAGTTGGTCAACCTTGCCAATCCTTCTTTTTATTTACAATTTTCCACCATGGCTTGTGACAAAGAAATTCTTTGTCATGTTAACATTGCTAATTCTTGCCAAAAAATTTGTAAAGATGCATGACTTTGATGTGTACATGGGACCCTTCATAGAAGAGTTGCAAGTATTGTGAAATGGGGTTTTGGCATAAGATGTGGCAAAACTTGTTAGGCAAAGGCAATTTACTTTAAGAGCCATATTGATGTGGACAATCCATGACTACCCAACATACGGGTTGGCGTCTAGATGTGTGCACCAAGGTTACAAAGCTTGTGTGTCATGTGGACCAGATTAACCTTTCAACATTCTATTGAGTTGAAGAAGGTTGTGTATGAAGGATCTTGTAGGTGGTTGGTAAGGGATCACCCATATTAAAGAAATTAGAATTTGGTTCATTTTACTGGTAAAGAGAAGTTAAAGAATAGACCATGAGTAATAACTGCTTCAAAAACCATAAGTTGCACAACAAAATATCAAGCCTGGTTGGTAGCTAGAAACACACATGGGTCTAAAAATGATCTTTCCAAGGTCATTAGAGTGAAGCGTCATATTGCCCTATATGACTTGCCTTATTTTGAGGTAAATGTCCATCTCTATAATTGTTAAACATTTTAGAAGGTTGATATTTTTTCATGTGTATGCTCATGGTTATTCTTGTTATGGCCCATGTTTAATCAAGACCAGGCTCCTACAATTGAACTTGTATGTAGCCAATTGAACCTCCCTAGTGTTTGCAACTCTTGGAACATTAATAATGGCCTATATGTATATATATTTGAACTTGTATGTGGCCATTGAACCTTTTTAGGGTCTATAGCTCTTGAACAACATATGTGGCAATTGTATTCATGCATTGGAGCTTGTATGTGGCCATTGAAATTTTTTAGGGTCTATAGCTCTTTGAACAACATATGTGGCAATTGTATGCATGCATTGGAGCTTGTATGTGGCCCATGGAACCTCTTTAGGGCCTACAACTCTTGGAACATCAACCATGGCCTATGTATATATATATTTGAGCATATATGTGGCCAATTGAACCTCCCTAGGGTCTGTAGCTCTTGGAACATCAGCCATGGCCTATGTGTATATATATTTGAGCTTGTATGTGGCCATTGAACCTCTCTAGGGTTTGTAGCTCTTGGAAGAACATATGTGGCCTATGTATGCATGCATTTGAGCTTGTATGTGGCCCATGGAACCTCTTTAGGGTTTGCAACTCTTAGGACATCATTAATGGCCTATGTATGCATGCACTTGAGCTAATATGTGGCCCATGCCAACTTTTTATGGTCTACAACTCTTGGAACATCATTCCATATGTGCATTTGAATTTGGATGTGGCCCATTGAACCTCTTTAAGGTTTGATGTATGTGGAACATCATTAATCTTGATGCCATTTGAATTTTTTTTGTTATCTTGGTTTTGTATTGGATTTTGATTTGGCAGTTATCAATGATATCAAAACCCTGCATGTAGTAGCATTTGCATCAATTATTTTGGATCTTAGTCTTGACATTATTAATGGTATCAAAAACATATGTGTAGCCACATTTGGATTAGTTGTTTTGGATATTGGTTTTGACATTATCAATGGTGTCAAAACACTATGTGTAATAGCATTCGGATCACTTATCTTGGATCTTGGTCTTGATGTTATCAATGGTATCAAAAGTTCATGTCTAGTAACATTTGGATCATGAATGGCGTTGTTCATTCTATTATTGTGGAGTAACTAACAAGTCACATGTTTTTTCAGTCTTTAAGATCTTATACACATGATTAGCATCCTAGAACTTTCAAATTTGTCATCAAACTAGGTGATAGGCAACCCAACCTTCTACCCCATAGCTCTGACTATAGTCAAGGAAGTATAAGCCAAATTGTAGGTAGTGGCACAAAAAGTTCAACAATTGAACCAACTAATAGATCCACCTCTAGGAACTGCCAATTTTGAAGATCAAATTCTAAACAATTGTTTAGACAGTTTAATGCCTTTTGAAATTTAAGGTACATATATCCAATTTCTTGGATCTGCCATTATTTATTCATGTGTTAATGATTTTTGTTTAGGATATGGCATGGTGTTAATTATGTAGTTTTTATTTGAATGTTTATGGCCATGCATGGTTTTTGAAAATGTACTTAATTTTGGGGACACTAATTTTGTTCTTGTGTTGATTTGTTTTTATTGTTGTCATCAAGAGTAAGTTCCTTCATGTGCTGCTTGTAATCATCTTTTAAAGCACTATGTTACAAGATAACAACTAACACATGCATTATAACTCACCCAAGTACTTTCAAAAGTTCCAAGTTGTTTTTGTAAAAGAAAATTGTGAAACCATTTTCAACCCTTAACCCCAATAACCTACATTTGCAAAGTAATGTTCTTAAGGACTAACCCCTTATAGTTGATCCTAAGTACTTGCAAAAGGTCCTAGTTACTTAAGTCAAGGTAAGTAGTGTTGTGAAACCAATTTGAGCCTTCACATTTAGCATTTTGTCCTTTGTAAAGTACTATTATTCAGGACTAACACATTGTAATGGTTCAAAACTGCTTGCAAAAGCTACCCAACTATTTATGTCAAAATAAATTGTGCTATAGAAGCATTATAAATCTTTAAACTTAGAAGTTTGTCCTTTCCAAAGCACTTTACTTTAGGACTAACACCTTTTACTTGATCCCAGGTAAGTTTGCAAGGTGTTTCCATACTTCTACCAAAATAGTTACTACTTATGAACCATTTGGAAAGTCCTTTGCTTACTAGGTGTAGGGTTTATAAAGTACCTTTTTGTAGGACTAACGCCTTTTATTTTATCCCACATACTTGCAAAAGTTATAGGCCTATAGTTACTTATGCCAAAATAACTACTAGTTACCCACCTTTTTTAGAGTCCTTTGTTTAGTGGTTTAGGGTTTACAATGGTCCATCTTTTTATAGTACTAAGTCCTTTTGTTTGATCACGTGTTTACTTTCAAATGTGTTAAGTTGATTTTGTTTTATAATTAGTGATTCATTACAAACTATTTTGAACTTTTAATTTACTAGTTTTTAGTTAAAATAATTTTGCACAAAGACTAACACTTTGTTTAGGTGCTTGTAGGTACAATCCAAAGGGGCTAAACTACTCTATCAAGTAGGTCATGCTTTAAGAAACCTTTGAACCCAATTCAAGTGTCTAAAGTGCTTTTGTATAAGACTAAAACCTTTTACAATTGATCATGGGTGTTTTCAAACCCTTGTTTTGATGGCATTTAGAACATCACAATATTAAAGGACTTAAGCAATTCAATTTTTTTTATAAATTTAATGTTTTTTTATGGTATTAACTACTTATGTGAAATTTTTGGTACACATTCCTTAATTATTGACTTTGTCTCACTAATTAATTGGTTGGCAATTTGTAGATTATGTTTTATTACAAGTCCACTTCCTTGTGCAACTCAACACAAGTGCATGTATTTCCAAAGTCTTAACCTTCCTTCCAAGATCTAATCATTTTCATAATTAATGTGATCTAGGTTGTAGTAGTATTGACATTTGATTTATCGAATGGGAACATAGTCATTTTATGTGCTTTAGTACAAATTGATGATTGTGGCTTACAACGACTTGAACCAAAAGTTGTTTAATTTAAATTAATTTCCATGTCGTAGGTGCAAGTCACATGGGGAAAGAAGAGGAGGAGAGGAAGCCAAAGCAGGATATTGAGAAGGAGTATCCCAAGTGGGCTTGGGTTGATTACAAGTTTCAAGATTCTCAATTTTTTAAGGAGGTGAGGCAACTATTAGCAGAGGGTTTGGATCCCAAACACAATTTGACTAATGAACATGTGACAACAATAGACATTGTAAGCATCTTTTGGCAATGTCAAGACTTTCAAGACCACCAATCCACTTCTTCTTCCATAAGCAAAGAAAGAAATTGAAACCTTGTATTGGAAGGTTTACCACTAGAAGAAATCTTGTCCATTTCGACCATCATTTTGCAACTACAATGTGATTGCTATCCAAACCTACTACATTTGCGACTATGATCTTTGTAATCCTATGTGTCCATAAAGTTGCAAGTATATACCACTACATGTGTGTCTAAATGATGGGTCTAACCAACTATAAGTTGAATATGTATTGGCATGATACAACTACAAAAGTTTTAGGTCAATATGCAGATGAAATTTTGACATATTTTGTTCGTTTTCTCTTGTCTATCCACATATGGATGAGAATTGAGTTGCATGCTGACAATAACTATATTTTTTTTACAACTATGCAAAATATAATTTGTCGACTATATCAAATTAGCCTACATGGCACACATGGCATCTCCATAAATTTTCAACATAAATATAATTCTATTTCAATGCATTAATCTAAATCAACCATTTTAATTTTGGCTATATATCACCATAACATTATTTTTTTCACCAATTTGGTTTTTAAAATTGTTTATTATTGTTCTTGTGGTAGCTATATTTTCAACAAAAATTAGATAGGCTAGGTAGTATGTAATAAGTAGGATAGGTATTAATAGGTAGTAGGTAGGTAGGTAAACTAAACAAGAGGTATTTTATGTTGTGGATATGTCATAACATTTTTGTATTAATTGATTAAATAATTAACTATGTTAAAAAATTAAGTTATTAAATGTAGACTAGGTAATTAATTTATTAAATGTAGGCTAGGTAATAATTTATTAGGTAGGTTAGGTAATAGATAATAGGTATGTACCTAAGTAATATGTAACAAGTAAGATAGGCACTAGTAGGTAGGTTACAATTTAAGCAAGAGGTAATTTGGTAATTTATGTTGTGGATATGTCAAAATGTTTTTGTATTAATTGATTAATTAATTAGCTATATTAAACAATTAATTTATTAGGTAGGCTAGGTAGTAAATAATAGGTATGTAACCTAGGTAGGTTATAAGTTAAACAAGAGGTATTATTTTGTGAATATGCCATAATGTTTTTGTATTAATTGATTAATTGATTAGCTATGTTAAATAATTTATTTATTAAATGTAGGCTACATAATTAATTTATTAGGTAGGCTAAGTAGTAGATAGTAGGTATGTAACCTAAGTAATAAGTAGGATAGGCATTAATAGGTAGTGGGTAGGTAGTTTATAAATTAAGCAAGAGGTATTTTATTTTGTGGATATGTCATAGTGTTTTTGTATTAATTGTTTAATTAATTAACTATGTTAAACAATTATTTTATTAAATATAGGCTAAGTAATTAAATTATTAGGTAGGCTAAGTAGTAGATAATAAATATGTAGCCTAAGTAGTATGTGATAAGTAGGATAAGCAGTAGTAAGTGGGTTAAATTGTAAATATTTTATTATGTGGATCTATGATTTTTAAAATAATAATAAATAAGGTAGGTAATTTATTTATTAAATGTAGGTTAGGTAATAGATAGTAGGTATGTAGCCTAAATAATATTAGTAAGTAGGATAGGTAGTATGTATTTTATTGTGTAGATATGTCACAATTTTTTTATATTAATTAATTAATAATATGGTAGATTAGTTTATAGGTAGTAAGTAGAGTAGGTAGTAAATAGTTAGGGAAAATAATAAATGTTTTATTGTGTTGATATATGATAATGTTTTTGTATGGGACAAAGGATGTGATAATGTTGTAGTGTTTCCCTTTCATTAGAATTTATCCCATATCCTTTGTCTACAACTTCAAACTTGTAAAGTATATAAATAGGTGAAAGAATAGATTATATTCATGGTATGCACTATAAACATAGTGCATGTGCCATATGGGATGAACCAATCAAAAGGCTTGTCCCCAACAAAATAAATAGGATCTTACCTACCTATTTAACCTATGTTAGGTAGCATATTTTACTCTAGCCTAGCTTAAAATAGGTTGCCTATTATAATTTAGCCTAAGATATATTATAATGAATGAATTATAATATTTAATAACTATAATTATATTATATTGTTTAATTAATCATTTTAATATAATATTTAATTATTATAATTATATCATATCTTTTTTTAACAAATGGAAATTTGCCACATGTTTTATGGCCATTGGGTCTTTAAATTATAATGTGGTTAAATCCTAACCACCCATTAATGGCACATTTGGTAGCATGCAACTATCCCAAATGTAGTTACAAATGCAGTCGCAAATTAGGGTTCCACATCATACTAAGGAACATCCATGGCAATGCATAAGAAATTTTGGCCTAGTTGTAAAGTTTGCAATTACACCTTCAACTTCATGGCCATGTCATGTCCTTTGCGACTAACTATCTTATGGCACTTATCTTAGGTGACTAGGCTATTTTTAGTTGTATGTGTCCATTATAACTATAAATGAATCGCAAATCCAGTCATTGATTTTCAAATTTCTTCTAGTGTACGAGATTGGGCACACAACCAACAATGAATTGATGGCTTGGTTTGTCAAAGGCTAGATAGCAGAACACAATTGACATCCTATTAATTGGGCTACTATTACAATTGCAAGAAAAAGGCTCAACAACTAAACATAATGAACAAGTTTAACAAATCTTACAAATTTGACTTTAGTGAAGGTTCACATTGCTCACAAGAACTTTTGGGCATGGGAAAATGGAGGTGTGAAGTTGGAAAAGGGTTTGAGCTTGGAGAATGTAAGTATGTTTTTAACCAAACAAGTGTCTAATGTTGAAAGGATTACCAAGGTGGAGAAAGTTGCAGATCTCAAGCATGAGGTTTGCAAGTTAACCAAGCTTCATGCAATGTAGCTTAAGGAGAAAAGGAAAGGATTACAAGATCTTCTAATTGGTGTTAAGTTTAATATGGATGATCAAAAACTATAATTTCTAGAGGTTGAACAAAATATCCAAAAGCAGAGGCTGCTCTCCATGAGTTATTGAAACAACAACCACAACCAATGGTATGTGTCATATGAAAAACCCTATTTATACATTATGATAAATTCAAGTTCTTAGACTTAAAAAGTTACATTGCCATTATCAAAGTCTTGCTATTGTTTACCTACATTGTTGTTCAAATGTAAAGGCATTTTAAAAAAGACTATTTACCACTTCATCAAGGAGCAGAACATTTGGATACTACTACAAGCTTGGAGTAGACATCCACTATTAAATTGGAAGAGGCATCCATTGGCATTGGCTTGGAGGAGACATCCATGAGCACTAGATTGGAAGAAACACCCATAGTTGGATCAGAACAGATGTCTGTCCATGGTCTGAAAAAATCAACAAACACATTTGATCACAGTGATTTCCAACAAAAGAAGTCACAAGTGGAAAGGCAATTGGAGGGTGCAAAAATAATAGGTCAAGATTTAAAAAGAAAGGCCCTCCAAGGTGAAGCATTATTCAAGAAGGCATAGGTAGATTTTGAGAAAATGGAATTAGAGTTGCAAAAGGTCATGCTTGATGTTGAGGCACTAATCAAAGAAGAAGATAATATTCAATTTCAGTTGCATGCAATGAAAGCATGACAAGTTAATATGTGTTTCTAGCCAATACCCATTGTGCATCTAAAAAAGCCTACATATGGTGGTGGTAGAAATGTCATTGTCATTAAACCTTGTGGTTATTGCAACCAAAATTACCACCGTGCTAACATTGCCATCACGTCCTACAAACATACCTTCCATCCATTTTGCCTTAGGGCAATGCTACATAATTCTAATAAATGTGGTGTTTGTAAACAAAAGCTACATCCATATTGGTGGTCTAGTTGGGGGATCCATGAGCAGAATGAGGAGATGAAGGAGTTAGCTGAGGATATGCAATTTGAGGAGTTATGGCCAGATATGGTAAACAATGTGTTGGAAGCTACAAAGTGTGGATTTGAATTAAAGGCAAAAGGTGAATGCAATTTCAATCCAATCTACAATCTGTTGATATTTTATTTCTATTTTGATCTACATTTCTTCAATTGATCTTTAAGTTACATTATATCTCATTTTCTTATTTGTTGCAACCCTAGCTTTGGGCTCACAACCAAGGCAAAGGGGTTATAAGGTTACGGGCCAAGAAGAAGCCCAAGAATCACATCACATACTCCCGGGAGTGTAAGAAAGTGTGAGGGAGTATGAGGGAGTGAACCCTCACACTCCCAAAGCAACTCCCACTTTGGGAGATGGGGTCCCGGTGGACTCCCGAAACTTTAGAGAGTGATTTCAAGGGTCAAAACTCAATGGATTGTGGCGTTCTTTATATCATTGAAAAGCTCTTGGAACTTACATATCTAAAATGGGCTCTCATTTGTTCATTTGAACATCTAAAACACAAGTTATGGCCAAAAGAAAGGTCGGGAGTCAAACTGGCAATTTGACTCTCGACCAGAAAAAGTTAGGAATCGACCCAATTTACTTGGCTTCAGGTCATGTGCGAGATACCGTTGAAAAGCTCTTGATGAGAGCTATAGCTTTGCTTTAGACCGCATCTCAATCCGAGGTCTGGTCGCAAAATTATGGGGCTCCAAAGTTGCGGGAGTCCCAACCGACACAATTTTGAAACTTCCACTCGGGAGTCCCAAGAGAAAAAAACCATTTCGATGCAGGCTCCATGGCCAACCACATAGTATACTATAAGGGGGAAGGTGGTGGCTTCCCCCAAGTCCGGGCCGTAGTGAGTCTAATGTGTCCGTGTTACCCGTGGCTCGTCCTAGCACCAAAGGTGTTCCAACTATGCACTAATCACTTTGTGTGGGTTGTGTGCAGGCCAATGTGAGTGAGTGAAGCTTGTCAACTCTTCCTAGTCCCATCCTAGAGCTCCAACACGCCCTTCTACCCCTCAAAGTGTTGTGAGCTAAGGAGCGTGCCTCGACTCCTCCCTCTTCCGCTATCTTCTACTTGGACTCACATTTGAGTCCTTCAAGGAGTTGGGAGTGCGTCACACTGGGACTCCATCTCCCAGGGGAGTGTGAGGGTTCACTCCCTCATACTCCCTCACACTTTTTTACATTCCTGGGAATATGTGATGTGATTCATGGGCTTCTTTTTGGCCCACAACCTTGTAACCCCTTTGCCTTGGTTGTGAGCCCAAAGCTAGGGTTGCGATCGTCCACAAGTTTGTTTCCTTTTTTTTAAAAGTCCCCCATGCTTCAATTTCAAACCTTTCGAACAACAAAGACCTATTCCACCCCCATAAAAACCCCATATTCATCTAATGCAAAAAAACTCAAAATCAATGTTGTTTATCAAGTACCATTGCAACTTTAGAACAAATCGTTGAACTAAAATTTTAAAAGTGCTTAATTGTTGAAAACAAACACAAGCACAACAAATGCCTAAACTAATTGGCTACCTCTATGGAAGGGATTACTAAAATGAAGCAAAATGTTGAAGAACACAACGTTAGTTCAAATGTTCAAAGAAAATCTCTTGTAAATCCTTGATGTGTAACATACTCGCAGCACTTTTGCAACCTCCTTTGCTTTAGGAAGAAGGTTGCAAAAAGGCCACAACCAATGTATAAGAATGTAGTGACAATGATCCTTAGTGAGCATGGTGTTTTGTGTAACAGGGTGGCGGACAATGGGGGGTGGGAGGATGTTGCCATGAATCTTGAGGTGAAGTCGGCTGAGGCTGCTTTCCACGAGGTCCAAACTTGCATATCACAATAAAAGACCAGAGGGGGGGGGGAGGGAGGGGGGGGAGCCTTACTATACCTCTTTACTTCTTTGAAAACTTTGGGATTTCACACAAGAGAAAAGCCCTTCTTAGTTAGTGAGGTAACTATATTCGATAAACCTTATGTGGAGTGAAATGTAGATAAAGCAAACAAACTACTCACAACTTAAGGATGAATGCAAATTATGCGATAGCACAAGTGATGGTAGAGTAAAAAATGAAGCAACACACATTGTAAAGATGAAGGAACTGTCCATAATGATCTTCACCCAACACAACATTCCATTTTGAGAGTGACGATTGACCATGGGCGGGAACAAAGCAGTGCAGAAGAGGTCATTACATTCAAGGTCGAGGTAAAGTGGCGATGATGGCAAAGTGATGGGTTAGACCTTACTGGGGTGAACCATGGTGTAGAATGGTAGGTGCAAGCTTGTGAAGTTGCAACAAGTTCAAAATGCACTTAGAGTTTAGTGAATCAAGGTCTATAATGATAATAATGTTAGGTTAGACCTAGGGTTTGAAAAATTAATGTTGACAATTTCAAGGTCCGCAACTATCCCTAATTAATGGACAATACAAGCTTTTCCATCCAACCTTTTACAATGTCATCCACAAGCATGTGTTCATCCATCAACTTTGGCTTCCAAAGTACATGTATTTGAGCTTGCATCTAAAATGAATCATTTTTATCTATTTAAAAAAAACAAGAATTTACAACTTTGACACCAAAGACATGTTTCAAATTTATAATTGTTTTGGGATTTACATAATTTATAGGAAACATAATTAATCCATATTATATTATATTTAAACCATGTTTATTTAAGCAAACTAGATAATTATAGTTCTATGTGTTAGATAGATCAATGGTTTTTAACGACATGGATTAATTTGCAACATGTCAAATATGCATCCATGTTGTAATGCATATAGAAATGAATAACTTATCATACATTTTCAAAATCCTTAATTTTTAAGGTCAATTTAGTTTGTTTGATCCCAATGTAACATGAGTCTCAACACTTTTAGCTTCTAATGCTTTTCTACTTGTCAACATTATGATCCTCCCAAAATTTCATAACCAATGGTGAATGTTTGATATTAAAAAATGACATTTGAAAAAATAAAATATTGTCTACACTAGGGTTTTGAGTGCTTTAAACATTCAAAAGGACTCTTACAACGTTGTCAATTTGCATCAAATTTTAATCACTCAAAACTTACAAATAATGGGACTTATTCCAAAAGAAAAAAATGGAAATCCAAGTTGTTATGTTTGTGTGATGATTTTTCAAAGATATAGGGGTACAATTTTTAAGCATTGTCTACACCCCTTTGTTATACACATTATTGTGTTTGCATTGTTATGCATTCATTTTCCACATCAAAACACATTTTTTTGTAACTTTAATTAGATTTTTGAATTTTACATGACTTGGGTAACCTTTTGATAAATAATTTGGAATGAAATTTTTTCTTTATATGAATCCTATGTTCTCCTGAAGTTGGATGGGTCACAAAAATTTGGGGTGCGACGTTCCTAATGGTACCACCCAAGGATAAGTTTGCCTTCAACCTAATAGCCTTTCATGTGTTTCCAATTTTGGTCTTAAAAACCCATCTTGTTTTGATTGGAGACTTTCCCTTAAATAAATCAACAAGTATCCATGTCTTGCTTTTGCGTATAGACTCCATTTCTTCTTCCATGGAATCTTTCCATCCCTTATGATGTATTGCTTCTAATACAATAAATGGTTCTTCGACATTAGATGTTCATGTGGCAAAAAAAAAAAGATGATCCTTCAACCTTACTGAAGGTCTCCTTTCTCATTGTGGGTAACGATTTCCTTGATCATTATTGAGTAACCTTTCTTCTTGTGGCTTCATGTTCTGTTTCGAATTGAATTCCTCTTCGTGTGGTTTTTTTAGTTGTCTTAAATCAGATTTTGCTAGTAGATTGTCTTGCTCATCATTGAATCTTTCCTCCACACTATCTAGTCCCATGAATTGATCATTTCTAGCAATCGAAGAGCCTCCATTGGTTTCCTCCATTTAATGATCCTATTGGTTGTGATCATCTTGTTCATATGTATATTTCCTTCATCGGCGCTCATGCTAGAAAATGGAAACACTATAACTAACTCCTTAGCCACTTGCCAATGGTCCAATCCTACGGGTTTATCATGGAATTGAATATCTCTACTAATGTGAATCATTATCTTTGTGTAGGATCAAACACCAAGTATCCTTTTGTTCAGTCATCATATCCAAAGAATAAACATTTCAATGCTATTTATTCTAATTTGTTTTGTTTCTCTTTTGGTATGTGCATGTATGCTACACAACACCACAATAGATGTGTGTTTTAAAGATAGTTTTTATGATTGTGATTTCAATCAAAATAGACAAGGGACAAATTTGTCTTCAATCAAATCAGACTAATTTTTTTTGCCAAAAATTTGACTATGTCTGATGTGACTAAGTACCTATTTTCTTTTCTATTTTGACTTGGTGTCTAATTTGACTAAATAGAAGTCTCTACATTGTTAGGTTTCAAACATCCAAACCTCTAGAAAAAAATGACCAAAATACAAATTATAAACAATTATTACCACTCCCATACTATCTTCATTCATCCATAACTTGGCAACATCATCTAATGGTTTTTTCTCCTTAGATCTAGCTAGATTTTTGTAGATAGTCATTGAAGATTTTATGAAGGCAAACATCTTTTTCATCATTGAAGACATTTCTTTATGTGTTTGCACTAGTTAATCTTGGGAAGATTTCTAAGAGTCACGGGTGGATTTCAAGTCTTTAGTAGCCTTAACAATTTCTTCAAGATTATTTTCCATGGCCTCCAAACAAATCTCAAGCTCATATGCTAGGCCTTGGTTCAAATTGTCCACATTATTGTCTGTTGCCACATCTTTTTAAAAAACACTAACAAGTTAAATGGCATAACAAGGAAATCTTAATTCCCATAACTCCTTCCTAATGAAACTAATACAAAAAGAATAAAATGTGGTATTTGTGATGTTTCAACCTCATCCTCCTCTAGATCACGCCTTTTGCGCTTGGATATTTTTCCTTGTCTGTTTTGTTTTGAAGTTCCATCAATGTAGGCTTTCTTCTTAATTTTGCTTCTTAAACCACATTAAGCCCATACATCAAATTATTGAGTCAATTCCTAGCAATGCATGAGATTAATTATGGTAGAAGAAATTATTTGTACCATTCTTTCCTCCAACCCAATGTCACCAACTTGTCCAACATGAGATGCATTTTTTTGATTCGCTTGGATTCTTGACATTTGTTGAGCCCTTTCAACATTGTCTTGCTGCTACAAGACTTCCATCAATTGGCGCCAGTGTGCAAGCTTTAGGCAATTTTGTGGTCAGGGATCACCTCTTTCTATCTTTTTCTTCAGCCATCCTTGCTTACCTTTCAAAACAATTGTTGCTCGATCTTTCACATGCTTGTAGCCAAGGGGATGATCTAAATATTCAAACCCCATTTCCAATGTTTCCTTGATTGCTTCAAGCTCTTATGGTGGTTGCCTATGAATGTCATAAATGGCCAAATTGAGCTTCAAGGCATAGCTTCGAAGTGTTAGCCAATTGTTCCTTCCACCACCCATAGGCCTTCCTTGAATATTGCAATGCACAAGAAGTTTGATTTCCTCACCATGAAGTGTAACCATTTCAATTCCCAAGCATTTCATCACCTTGTCCATCTATCAACGATTTGCTCGTTGTTCAACTTACCGAAAACATTGCTCAAATGAAACAATAATGTTGTCCGGTTAGACAGCTGCATCTGTACTTGAACCAACCCCAACATTACATTGACCTTTTACTGCATTGAGTTATATGTTTACAGGAAACTATGGCGTTGTTGGAGTACTTGTTTCAAGTAGTTCTAGCGATGTAAACATTGTTGTTGGAGTTGTAGGAAATGTTGATATTGACTAGATTTCATGGGCAACTATGAGTATTGAATAGATGCCTATAGGTTTAGCATACCTTGAGGTGATGGTTTAGGTATATGTGTGTATTGAGTAGGTGCAGGTGGTAGGATTTGGTGATATTGATTAGATGTAGGTTGTGTTTGTGGAAAATTCATTAGGAGGCAAAGACATCACAAGGTTATAATGGCCATCAATTGTTGGGGCTTGCTGGTAGGAAGTGGATGGTGCTGGTACACTATTTGGCATTGGCCAACCTCGATTAAACCATTGCCAATCATGAGGCAAAGGCCACCCCAAAGGCCAACTTGGTGTATTAGGAGGTGCTAGAGGGTTTTGGGGTGCTACAAAAGGTGCTAGAGGGTTTTGGGGTGTTGCAAAAGGTGTTAGGGGGTGTTGTTGTATTGCAATAGGTGTCATGGGGTTTAGGCGTATGTTAGCAGGTGTTGGAGGGTTTTGGGGTACAACAGTAGGTGAAGCTTAAGGTTGATATTTTACTAAACATCAAAACAAAATGAGAGTAAACAAAATAAAATTTGCCACCCTTACTTTCACATGCTACAAACCTAATTTGATTGCAAGAGAAGAATTATAAACTTGGACCAATAGTTGTAGCTTGGTTTGAAGATCTTGCTTCATGAAAATTGGTGGTGCCACTAATTGCTACAACCAAGGCATCTCCATGTTCTTTACCCTTTTTCATTGTCTTTTCCTCACTAGAACTTGATTTATCTTGTTATGAGAGGGAATTAAATTTAGTTAGTTGGATATTGAGTTAATCAATAAGTGCCACTGAAGGTTTTTGCACATCCACCACTTTGGTTGGGGCTTTCCATGGCCTTTCTTCTATTATCAAAACATGACACATAAAACATGCCCACATGTTTTAAGCCAATGTCAAAATTAAAGTTATAACACGGTTCCACTTCAAGATTGTACAATGGAAAATGGGGTGGGGAGAAACTGCAAAAATAAATGACCAATGTGATTAAGACTTGGAGATAGTTAGAAGATCTAATAAGAAACAATCAAGGCCCAAAATAGTTTTCTAAGAAGGCTTTGGTGGTTCTTGGATGCAAAATTTTGCAACAAAACAATGATGCAACAATTGAATGTTGAATCAATCTAAATGTTACATCAAAAATTTAAGCACAAATGAAAAGAATGAATGAAGCAATGGCATATTCCATATTATTATTATTATTTTAATGTTAGATTGAAAAATCTAATATTCTAAAATGTTAAATTCAAATCTTGCCACAATTGGCATTATGGGGCCTCCCATTCTCCTCCATCATTCTTAATTTCAAAAATTGCCAAAACCACAAAATGATTAAAAAAATGCATCAAGGGACTGGGATTTCAAGAAACATTACATGGACCAAATCTTTCTCCTTCTCTTGATTCTCAACAAACCTATCAAAATTTATTTCATTTTTCAACATCTTCTTCACCAAAATCGTTTTCTCCCTTGAGGTTAGAATATGATCATGAGCCATTCATTCCTTTGCTTTCATCTTAGCTACTCTCGACCATAATTACTACAAGTGGCTTCCTAAGGTTGCTTAGTCGCATGTTGTTTTAAGGGTTGGAAGTTGTTGTGCCAACACTAAAACGCAACTTGCAAAGTTGCAATGTTGTTTATATTGCATTACTTGCAATTTCTTTCTTTCTGTAATACTAGAAAAAACATTCAAAATTTATAACATTTTTTGAAGTTTGCACAAATCTTGAAAAAAATATTCAACAAAATATTATGTTGGAAAGAGAAAGTGAGTTTGAATGATAGAGCATGGGAGTGAAAGAGAAGGTGGCAAGGGAGTGAAAAAGCGGGACGAGAGCAAAAGAGACAAAGAAGAAAATTTGAACTCCATTAGATGCATGCCAAACTAACCCACTGCATATGCTTGACATCTAAACCTTTTTCCAACTTCTTCACCAACTAACAATGACAACTTAACCTAAATTACATGGCAATATGTTAGCAACCAAAAAAAAACATTCGTTGAGAAGGAAGGGCAACTTACTTGTAGTCTGCACCAAAAATAGTTTTCATCTTCTCTCCATTTTCTTTCATGGTGCGTCTACGAACATCTTCATAATCAATAGCAAGTGGAATGAAATTTTGGTCTTTTGTTGTTGTTGGATGTTTGGTCACATCTTGCAATTTGTGTTCATCATCACCATGTTGCGCACCCACCATCGCCCTAACTGCAAATATTTTGTGTTACATGTATACAACACCCCTTCTCCCATGTCAAAATGTTATCCCATTCTCCATGTTCAATAATGCAACAACTTCTTTGCATTTATGATTGTGTAAAATGTGACATAACTCCTTTGAAGTCTCAATGGATAATTTACCGCTATAGATGGCATGTTGTAGACCCTTAAGGAGTAGGTACTCGACTAAAGGTGATTAAATTCAGTCACATAGTGGTAATATATCTCCTAGGACAAATATACATAGAAGATATATTGCTATTGTGTGACTGAATTCCTTGCCACTATAAATGTAAAATGGCTCAAATTAATATTATAGTTGTATTTAGGTATTCCTTAACCATGTACTTAAACATATAATTTTGATATAAATAAAATTTTCATTATTTGCGCTAGGAATTAGTAATTAAGGTGTGACAATTTTATGTTTGTTCATTAGATTGCATTAAATATTGGAGGCATGGTTATAATTAGTATCAAGGTTTTGTTTCAAGCTTATTGAATAGTAATCTCATTGTTTGTAATGCCCTTTTTAAATCCTACATAAATAATATCATATAATATTAATGTTGGCTTATAAATTAACAATATACATTTTAGTAGAAAATAACCAACATGTAATTATTATTGATTTTTATTCATGTACAAGGTGGTTAGAATTGCATGAATTGGTTTGTCAAAATTGGGATTAATTAATGGCTTGATGATAAGGGGTCATAAATGAATTTAGAAATTTAGAATATTCATGGCTTGTACTAGAAATTAGTAATTAAGAATTGACAATCTTTTTTTTTTTAATGCCTTACCTTAAATACTATGGGGATTAGAATTATTAGATTCAGTTTTAAGGTTTTTATTCATTGGTTAAACAAAATAATGCCCTTTCTAATCCTAAATGATTATATTTGGGCAATTATATGAGGTGGTTAGATTTTGATGTCATCAATATAAAATTGGGACAATGTATATACCCAATTTTATATTCATCCTACCCCTTTCTATTTTAATTGTTTGTTCATATCTATAATGTTTTTTTTACTCATACATATCTCCCACATCCACATTCCTCAAACAATGTAGAGTATGAATTTGCAAGTAAAAATATTTATCTATCAAAAAATGTCATTGACATATGATCCCAATTTTTTTGGTAGTTTGTAATGCGCAATGTCAAAGTAAAGGCAATTACCAACTACACATATGCAATGGCATATTGGTGCCCAAAAGTTGTTTGATGTTGAAGAATTTGAGGCAAACTAAAAAGGTTTAACAACTTATGAGTGTCCATGCACATGCTACCATGGCAAAAGATAACAAGTTTGTAACACAATGAAAAAACATCTAAGCCTACATGGAGGAAACCCATTTTTTCAATGGCCAATGGTGGTACGGATTGCTTAAACTTTTGAACAAAATCTTATAGATTCCTTAATTCTATTTGTATTTGTTGTTTTATTGGTTAGGATTCACAACAAATTACTTGGATATTAAAGTGTGTTATTAATTTGGCATTAGTGCGTTGGTTGGATTTTGGATAAAGAGCAATTGATGACCGTGCACCGAGGATCACACCTTGTATTGGGGAGATGGTTATGAATTCAACACCACACATAAAAGCACCAACCCACCACTGGACTTAGAAGTTCATATTCACAAAATGGTTGCTGAAGCCTTTCCAAGTACATTCAAGATAAAAGGAGCCACAAAACATGTAACCACTGCTTAGATTTTGATGATTTGTTGAATTTTTTTCAACCAAATTTCACAATTGATTATTTTTTTGCAACTAGAAGGTTTGTATCATAATTTGTTATCAAGCCCAAAAAGCCTAAACAAAATTATTAGAATGAATGATAGAAAAGGATTAATAAAACACTATAACCAATCCTTTTAATGCTTAAAGTGTGTTTTGAACAAGGGATTATAGTTTTAGGGTTGAAATAAAAATATGTTATTTATGAATACAAAAGTGAAACATTTGTAAGATAAAAAGGACTAGAAGTTGCAATTATTATATGAATTGAATTTGAACTAATGGCATATGATGGTAACACGTATTGGATGAATTTTTTTTAATGTAGATGTCTTCAAGTTTTTTATTTTATTATGGAGGATGGAAGCAAAGTTAGTGTAAACACTATTAGAAATTTTGGGTTTTGCAACTGTTGTTTGCAACTAAAATTCAGTTGCATGTGACACATGTAACTGCAAATTTGTGTAGTTACATAAGACAAGTTGCATGTGACACTACATATACAACATGTATATACAATGGTAGTATACATGTTCATACATACATTCCAATCCAATGTAGTTGCACCTTATGTGCAACTTTCCTTGCAACTACATGTAACTAATCAAAATATGACACATGTTTAAAAATTAGACAACTAGCTTGTGGACACGTGTCATTATTTAACCTTTTTTTTATTTTCAAAATTAAAAATTCATTGGATTAATTTCAATCATTAAAATTTTGCCACTAGGATGATGACACGTGGCACACCATGGAATGTTCATTGACCATTTGACACATGTTCAATATTTTAACACCAATTATATGGTGACACGTAGCAATCAAGGCCCACTTATTTTTAAAAATTTAAATATTAATTAATGAAATCTAAATCATCCAATTTATGGCTAATAAGATGTTGACACGTGGTGCCTAGGTAGGTAGATAATAATTAAACCCTATTAAGTAGGTTTATTTTGGCATGTAAGTAGGTTGGAAAATAACTAGGCTTAGGTTATATAAGTAGGTTTAGAATAATCCAATTTTATTTTTAGGTTTGACCATTTCATAAAGGTCAAGTTTTTTTCATTCACTCATCCCCAATGGCACTTGGTATTTGGTTTCAACATAACTATTGTTCTTAGTTATATATTGAGCCAAATAGAATTGGAAGCTAAAGGATATGGGTTAAAACATTCCATTGCAAACCCCATGAACCAACCTAGTTACACATTAGATGCAACTATTGTATTAAAGTATAACAGCCAAGGGAAGGCTTTGTTGTTTTTGGTGTCCAAACAAATCTTGAAGCCCTTCTCTTGGTGCATCTAACACATTAAAAATCGTTGAAAATATATTAGAAATGAGAAAACTATGGCCCCCCAAAGTAAAGGGGGTCAAAAAACTCAAATTTTTTTTATTGAGGCCGGTTCTTAAACACCAAAAAAGTTTTTTTTTTTTTTTTTGCTATTAAAGTTCCAATGTGATTTGTAGGACTTCAGATGGCGTTCCTATAACACTTTAAATCGTTTAAAATGAATAAGAAATAAGAAAACTATGAGTTTTGAAAGTAGGAGGGGTCCTAAGAAAAAAAACAAAAAACAAAACGATTTATAACTTGGAAAGCTTATTTTTCTTCTTGTTAATTTTTCATTACTCCTTTTCTTTTGCACTTCAAAGGTGATTATAGGATATTTAATAATTATGATTACTTAATGAAAATATGATTTTAATATTATTATCTAGTTTAAATTAATAATTAGCTTAGGATGTTTGTGTCGCAACCCAACTTAGAGGGAGTGTGAGGATGAAACTCACACTCTCAAAATTGGGTCTTGGGAGTCCTCCAGGACTCCCGAAACTTCAAAGTTTGATTGCAGGGGTCAAAACACCTCACATTAAGGTTTTTTTATATCATTGGAAAACTATTGAAGTGTAGATGTCGAAAATGGTCTCGCATGGGCCATTTGAACATTTGCAGCACAAGTTATGGCAAAAAGAAGAGTCAAAAGTCAAATTGACAATTTGATTCTTGACCATTAAAAGTCGGGAATCGACCCAACCTTGGTGCGTGCAGGTGGAGTACAACACATCGTTGAAAAGATTTCGAGGAGAGCTAAAAATTTGCTTTAGACCTTATCCCAATCAGAGGTCTGAGCAAAAAGTTATGATCATGCAAAGTCCTAGGAGTCCAAACCGGGACAATTTCAAGATTCCTCCCTAGGAGTCATGGGACAAAAAGCCATTCGGATGTGGGTGCCACGGAGAGGCACAAAATATACTGTATGGGAGAAGGTGATGGCTTCCCCCGAGTCCAGGCTGTGGTGAGTCAAGTGAGTCCATAGTTGCCCGTGGTTTGTCTTAACACCAAGGGTGCTCTAGAAAGTGAACTAACCAACTTGTTGGTTAATTTGATGCAGGTTCGAGCAAGTGAATAGCTTGTCACTTTTCCTAGTCCCATCTCGGAACTTCAGGACGCCCCTCTACCCCTTCTAGTGCTGAGAGCTAGGAGCGTGCCCCAAATTCCTCACAATTCTACTATGATAATAACTTAGACCCAACTTGGGTCTAACTAGGGACTTGAGAGTGTGTCAATTTGTATATTTGTAGGTTAATTAATGTAGCCTATTTACATTAATATTTTAACATAAATAATAAATTTTAAATATATTATACTTATTGATTATATATATAATTGATTATAATTATAATAAAAATTTAATTAATAATTATGATTATTTATAATAATTTTAAAAAATTATCATATTAATTGATTTTGAATTTTTTTTATTTAATCAAATGTACATTTTCTGAAAAAATATTCCAAAATAAAATAAAGTTAAACATATTTAAACCATGGTTTAGCTTAACTTAATTCAACATAATTTGGTTTAGTATTAATTAGTTTAGCCTAACTTTATTTAACCATTGTCAATTTTAGCCTAATTTAGTTTAGCCATAAATATTTCAACATAATTTAATTTAACCATATTTATTTTATCCTAATTTGATTTAGCTTAATTTAATTTAGCCATAATAAATATAGTTTAATTTAATTTAACCATAAATATTATAACCTGACTTAGTTTAACCATAAATATTATCACCTAACTTAATTTAACCATAATTAGTTTGACCTAACTTAATTTAGCCATATTTATTTTAGCCTAGTTTAATTTAGCTTAATTTAGTTTAGCCATAATTAATATAATTGAATTTAATTTAACATAACTTGATTTAGCCATAATTAATTTAAAATAATTTAATTTAGCCACAATTAGTTTAATCTAATAAATTTAGTCGTGGTTAATTTTAGTCTAATTTAATTTAGCCACAATTATTTTAACCTAATTTAATTTAACTATGGTTAGTTTAACTTATTTTATTTTATTTTATTTTATTTATAATTTATTTATTTAAGCTTAATTTAACTTGATTTAATTTAACTTAATTTAAATTAACCATAATTAATTTAACCTAACTTAATTTAGCCACAGTTAGTTTAAGTTAACCTAAGTTAGCATGGGGTTAACTTTAGTACTAGAAGTACATAATACTATTATATATAACCTATGTAGATATATTAAGTATAATATTTAAGTATGTAGAAATTTAGGCCATTATTTTTATGACACGTGTCCATGTTGTACACATTTAGTTACATGTTAGTTGCACACACAACCGTATGGCCGAAAAATTATACAATACCAAATTTGTAGTTGCAAACATGACCAAGATAGTTACAAATGACAACCAGTTGCATGCTAGTTGCATAGTGACTGGTTACAAATGACAAAATTCATAGTAGTGAAATGCAATGGAAATTTTCTCAAAAGCATGATCCATAGATACAAATTACAAAAGAAACCAATTTTTTTTGTCATAAATCTAGATGAAAAACATATGTACAGAATGTCAAAATATGTGGATGAAATATGTAGTTGATTATACATCCATTTCACCAATTTGGCAATCATGTAACATTTAGTACAAAAATTTGCCAATTTAATCTAAGCAATTGAATTTAGGGCATTTAAAATTTGAAATTTGAAAAATAATTAAGGCAACATGTCAAATGTTTTGTCTTTTTCATGATGAATTAAGGTTTAATGTCTTTGCCTGTTTCATTTGCAACTTTTTTCGCCACACAAATTTTCTATAATGACATTGTTGTCAAGCTTGGAGGTCCTTGCAATATGTTTGCTCATGAGAAATTTAAAAAAGAATATATTGAATGATAGAAAACTGAAACACATTAGTGTTCAACTATGTGGCAAATGTTGAAACGAACCACTATTCTCGATGAAGCAAAAATACAAGAGAGAAATTTCAAATTTAGAAGTTTTCTACACCACCCACACAAACTCTTGCACATCGTAGCTGCAATGAGAGTCCTCCAAAGCACGCAACTAAGCTATGTAATGAGAGAACATGTCTACATACTACTCCTACTTGCATGAAATGTATGCTAGATTTGCATGACAAGATCCTACATGAATTGTTCAATCCCAATCTTCTTGTGTGTGGAACATCAAGTTCTATAGACAAGAGCAAGTTTGTTGATTAGGTTCCTATGAGTGTGTGTTTCCCTTCATCAAATGGACCTCCAAGTTTACTCTATATCCATGTGGCGACTTGGAGCAATTGAGCATTGGGAAAGGACCTTCTAGTCCTCACAAGGTACATGTGTTTCATTGAACACTTGTATTTTGGTTTTTGTTTTGTTTTTAGATTTGAGGTTGATTTCTTTAAATCAATTTCTATGTTGCAAGTTGTTACATATAGCTTGGTCTTACAAAAACTTTGTAATAAGTTTGAAGAATTACATTGTTTTGTGTATCTTGGTTTTATTTGCAAGCAATGGAACTAGTTGAGGGGGGGATAAACAATCCATTAGAGACATACATGGTGCATGCTCACAATAGCGAAACATACCAAGAGTGGTATGCTCAAAAGAGGAAAGACAATAATCACAAATAGGTGAAATTTTGGAGGGAGCATAGGAAGGCACAACGAGTAGAAGTAGCAATGCAATTCAAAGCTAAAATTGACAAAGTTGTGTGGAATGTTGAAGGAAGTATAGTTAAGTAAGTTGATTTTAATGTTAGGCAAAACCAAAAATTAAGTGCAAAGCTTGCAAAAAGCATAGTAATTTATGCTACAAGTAAACCAAATGGGTATTTGCAGGATTTCAACAAATTGTGTTTGAAAAGTTTTTGGGTCATTTGCTTATAAAAGGTATGTTGCCCTCATATTGTTTTGATATCTCTACTATGAAACATAATCAAGAGGTGGTGGAAAACCTTAGGGACGGGTTAAATATTCATCTTGTTGGCCAACACCACTCCAAACTTGTTTTTGCAAAAAATATTGTTTGCACATTAGCAATTTCATAGTCATTGAGCAGTGGACGAGGCATTGCAAAAGTCTTAGGTTTGATAGAAGGAGTATTAAGAAGGGCACAAAGTAACGCATATTATTAGATACCTAGAATGACGCATTTTGGTTGAATTCTAGGAGGGCAAAGCATGATGATGCCTTATCTGAGCCACACAATAAAATTGTGTTAGATTGGTGGAGTACATAAACTACCATTTCGCCAAATTGCAAAGATATTGTGAAGAGAAGGACTGGAGTAAAGTCATATGAATCACATGCAACACATTATTTGCAAATTTCACAAGTTTTTATTTTCTATTTGGCACTGAATTGGTTCCATAAACTTAATCATGTAAGATGTTTTCATTTCTTACTCTATAGTGCTACAGAATTTAACAATAATCTATTATTGCAAGCAATAAGTTCAATTGTTGTTGTGTTTTGTAATGCTACAAAATTCATTTTTTTGCTATAGATGCATGGTTAAAATTTCATTCAATTATTGTCCTTTTTGTCATTGGAGTCATGATATGGTGTATATTGTACAATGGAATATAATTTTGCTTAAAGTGATAGCTAAATAATTTAGTAATGCTTTAAGTCCTTATGTCAAGTTTACTTAGGTTCCTTGATTTTCTCCTTAGTTCATGACTATGTTGAAAAGTCATGTGAAGGATTACAAATGCTGAAAGTGATTGCCAAATACTTTGGTTGTGCTTGTAGTGTTTATGTTCTTTCCTTAGGTTTTTGATTGTATCATTTTTGTCCTTATAGAGTGATTGATGTGGTTAGAACGCTTGCTTTCCTTTTTCTTGAAAGTTCAATTGTGCTTTGTAGGGTGTTAAATACCTTGGTTGTGCTTGGAGTGCTTATGTTCTTTCCTTAAGTTCTTGATTATCACTGAACTATCTTTATAAAACAATGGATGTGCTTATACTGCTTAACTATCTTTTTGCTTAATCTAGTTCAATTATGTTTTGTAAAGTGCTAATTACATTGGTTGTGCTAACAAGTGAGTTTCTTTAATTTTTAGTGCTTTTGTCTTAATAAATGATCGATGTGTTTAGACTGCACTTGAAACATTGACTAAATCTGATTATGTGAGTGAAGGATGTGTTTATCTAGTGAACATTTGACTATGTAAATTTGGTTTTGAAAGTTCATTTGTGTTTTATGGGGTATTAAGTTTAAAAGTTCAATTCATTAGTTTGCCTTAATTGGCACTATTATGCAATGATTATTGACATGATAATTATAATACTAGTCTAAATAAAGTATATGATCCAAACTAATCTAATTTCCTTTTAATATTTTGATTTAATGATCTTTCATTAATGATTTGATTAGTTATGGTGATATAGATTAAATATCTAACATTTTGTATTTGGTTATAGTTGGAGTTTTTTACAAACTTCAAGACCAAGAATTTAATTGTTCCTATAATGTTCACAATATTTTGGTCCTTTAAACTTTGGTGGGTGCAAAGGTTAGCCATTCGAAACACTTATTATTGTTGCTACCACCCAGAGGTTAAAGAACTTTTGAATGGCTTCAATGACATCCAACTAGATGGCAAGAGGATCAATGATACTTGCAACTGTACTTGTGCAGAAGTTTGTGCTCCAACTATTGGCACAATTGATACCAGCAAGTGCAATGCGCATTGTACAATCTATCCTGGTTTGATAGATCTTTGGATTGATATTATATGTGTGAAATGACTTGACATGCAATGGTACAATCAAGCTTGTTTAAGGTGAATGTAAGTTCTGTGGAATTCAAAATTTGAATTTATGTCCTCATGAGTTGTTTTCAAATATGCTTGTGAAATGGAAAAGCATTGGGTATGATGTTGTTGGGCAAACATTTAATGGCACAAACAAGAAAGCTCCCAAGGTTTTATATAATGAAACTCCTCCTAGGGAATTGATATCATACTTCAAGCCAAGGCTACAGTCATTTGTGACCCATAACTTCATAGCCAAGTGGCAAGAGCACCATTTCAAGTTAATACTTATGATGATATCCAATAGATCAATCATTTTTTATGTGCACTTTTTTGAAAATTACATAATGTAGGTGCAAAATGAAATCTAGAGTATGCATTGGCATAACTTCCAGATAAGTATCTTTGTCCATTTGACTTAGAGGCTCAATCCTATTTACATGCTTGGTGGGAAAATGCCCAAAGTCATTAAAGAATTGCACTATTACATTTCAGATGACACATTGCATAATATTATTTTTGTGCACCATTATTTCATCATGCATTGGAAATTTTTGTCAGATCAAGGATGTACTCCTACTGAACACATCATGTGGAGCAATGGTTGTTTTAAGCAATTCAAGAGTAGCAAAACATGGTATTTTTTGTCACAATATCCAAACTTGACTACTTCTGAATCTTGTTCCTTTAGATGCCAAATGATTTGGAATTTCTTTGCGATTAAACACAAGAAAGGTGAAGTGGGTGGATCTGAAGCCTTATTAAAAAGAGAGATTAGAAAAGAACAAATCAAACCCTTGGGCCAAAAGCTTCAAAATGCAAAGGAAGTGGCTCAGTTTTTGAAAGCAAAATCAAACAAGTAGCATGTTGCACATGCTCTTGCAAGGAGAAATGTTAACAAGTGGTTTTGGGAGGTAAAAGTTGGTAAGTTGGTGATGTGGATAGGTTGTGAAATTTGAATGGAAGTTGCAAAATGCATCAAGTAAGGTTTGTCTCCTATCAAGAACCAATGTTGTTACAATGTTGTGAGTTGTCATGTTTCTATGTACATTGTGTGGACCGAAATCCAAAGTTGTGTGAATTAGATAGTCACGTGTCACCATGGTCCTTGAAAAAATTGAAACTCCTTAACATTTCAAATGTCAAAGGAAATGATGTATGATTATGATGTTGAAGTTGAGGCTTGGATTAGGTGGAAAATGGATAACAAAAGCTATCAATGTTGGAGACAATTTTGTTGTTCGTGTTGACAACTTCACAAATGAAAGTTTTTGGATTTTACTAGTTGACAAGGGCATGCACATAGTCCAAGAATCATTCAAATATCTCCAAATAGTTGTTATTACTTGCTTAGAGATGATAAATCCCCTACCTATGTTTTTTCACATTTGATATTAGCTTCCAAATTTCCCATGCCTCCCACATCACACACAATCAAAGGTAAATATGCATCATACAAATTATCCATGGATAGGTGGTGGACATCATATCAAACGCACTTGAAGTAGCAAAGTTGCTAGATTAAATTTTGGGTAATCTAATCAATCATATTTCTTTGTGTCATTATTTAGTTGTAATGTTATATTTACTTGAAATGGATGCACATGTATGTTTCTTGAAGTTTTTTTTATTATGTGTGAGTTTGTGGATTAGCTCAAAAATTTCATGAACTTCACTTTCAATGGGCTTGTGTATGTGGCTTAGGTTTCATTTGCATGTTAAGTCATTATGAAAGCCCTTTAGGGCATGGTCCCAAGCTAGCAAGGCATGATTTGTTTTTGGAGCTCTAACTAAAGCAATTACAACATATAGACTTAATCTCATTTTGCATAATAAATTTTCCATGTACTTGATCAAAGTTCTTAAATTTTGTTGAATGTTGTATGTGATTAGTTTTCTTTACTTAGAGTTGTACACATGATTTTTGTTCAATTTCTTTATTTTGTGTGGGATGAAATGGATCAACTCATTATTGGCTCAATATTATGGTTCAATTGCTACTATGATTAATTTGTAAGTTAGGCTACTATCAAGGCTAGGCATGGTACCTTCTAGCAAGGAAGGATTTTTTGGGGAGTTGAATAGCCAAAACAACTTTAGGTGCATAAAAATTTGACATTGTTTTACATATGAGTAAACTTTGGATTTGCACTCTTGAAGTTATTTGAATTGTGCAAATGGTGTTTTTTGAAGTTAGTTGCATTTATTTGGAATTGTATGTGATTTAAATCGTTTGGCATTTTCATGATCTATGGATCATGGCCTAAAAAAGGTATTAATTATGGGCAACTTGCTAGCAAGGTTTATTTTTGTAGATCAATTATTGCAAAAGCCAAAACACATGGAGCATTTGGAAGGGCACACCTTATAAATATAGACTTTTTGTGGAATTGCAACCAGAGGCCATAAATATAGATCTCTAGATAATAATAGAATTTTAGATTTTGTATAAACAATTGTTGATTTGGAAGATTTTCGGGCATGCGGATTCCTTCAAACTAAAGTTTTCATAATTTTGTTGACTTGATAGGATATTTTTCAAATCCATGAAAATGTCGAAGTTTGAGATTGTAATAGGTGGGCATTAAAATTTTCTACAATGGAGGAGCAAGCTTGGAATTAAAAACAGGTGATGTTCAATTTTATAATCTTTAGTACGCACCTATTTTCACGAGTACTTCAAGTTAGTGTCAAGTTTTTTGGTGCTTAAAAAACCCATATTTTTTCCCTACTTGTCTTTCTTCTAGTTCATTTTCAATATTTCTTAGATAATACAAGGGATTGTAGGAGCCTGAAACTTAAGCACATCATTTCAATTATTTTAAGAATTTTTCTTGTATATTAGGTTCTACCACGTCCATGTTCATGATTGTTATTGTTTAGGATTGCACAACAGATGTGCAGTCTCCTACCTATTTCCAGTCTCAGTTTTAGTTTTATGGGTGGGGTTGGAAAATAGTAAATAATCAAATATGGATGTGAAAATTTTATTGCAAGGTCACATAAGATGAGTCAAAATTTTCGTCTGTCTTCAGTTCACCTTTCCCTGCTGAAAGGCAAACAAGAGCGAGACGCTAAACAGCCCCCCATCAAACGAGAGAGGGTGGTCATATGGAAGCGGGATTGAGAAAGCTCCAGAAACGGCGGGTGATCGGTATTGCTGGACAGGAGCTCTACACGTCGTCTACCAGCGCAGATCTTTGAATGTCCCTTTGTCCGGATCTGCAAGCGGATCTGCGAGAGTACGTACATATTCGAGGTACATTCGAGGTACATTCGAGGTTCTAGGGTTTAGGGTTTGAGGAGATGGTTCGTTGATCTTGCGATCGCGCTTGGTGCATGGGGAACCCGCGAGGTCGATCCCGTGGCTCATCTCGCATTCACCATCGCTGAGTGCCGCTGCCTTCCATTGATGACTCTTCCAGGGCTCGGTCTCGTTGTGGTTCTTACTGCTCGAATATTTGTCACAGAGAGAGAGAGAGAGAGAGAGAGAGAGAGAGAGAGAGAGAGAGAGAGATAGATTTGCTTCTTTTCAGCTTGAATCTTACAAATCATCTTGTGCTGGTTCTCGCCGCCCAACTTTTGTGGTGGAGATCGAAAAAGCTTCTGAACTTTGTAATTCGTGCCCTGCATATGAACGCTACCTCTTCAACCGAACTTCGTGGCGCTTCAGGTTAGCTTTCTCCTTTTGTTTGTTTTTCGAAGCATTCGCGCCACTCACTCAAGGAAGTTTGAATTTCCTGTTATATTACCGGAGGTGCGAGTCGAAGTCTAGAAATTAAGAACCCTAACTGCAACCTGAGGAGGTTTTTTTATGACAAAAGTTAGAGTCAATTGCTCTTCACCAAGTTTTCTACGACTCATCTCTGATTTTCTGAGAAGTACTGGAGGCGAAGATCTGGAAATAGCTACCAAAGTAATGTTTGCATTTCAAATCATTGCAAGTTTCTCCTCCTGTTCCATTGCGTGCTTGCGTTCTCCTACTTGAGAGTGAAAACAGCTTCTTAATGGTCCTCTTGTGATGTTGCTCAGGGTTGTACGCACATTCTTGGGTCTCATGTGGTCGACTTGAGTTCTGTGAACAGGATATCACAGTTCCTGACTTGATGTAATGGAGCCCTTTGGGGCCTCTATTCACCCAATCAACTTCTCCTCTTCATTTCCAGCCATACACCCGGTGTCTGGAAATGGAGTTTCTTATCCAGGTGCTTTGGTGCTGAGTGATGCAATTAAAGGCCTGGGGTTTATTTACCTTGTTGTCAAAGGCTTGAAAAAAGCTCGCAAATTCCCCAATCTAACCAAGCAACAGTTGAAGGAATCACCTGCAATTGAATCACATGGAAATTTGGGGGAAAGTCATGATACTGGCAGGATCTACAGAGGCCTTGCAACTGAGGGTTCAATACATACCCGTCCAATTGTAAGCCAAACAAATACTGGCTTTGGGCATGGTGGAGGGAATGCCAAAGCAAGTGTGCAAGCATGTAAGAAAAGCTCCTTAGGACTTGGGACAGGAGATAACAGAATCTTTCCAGCTGATAGCAGGGAAGCAGATCTTGGGAGTGGATTAGACCAAATGAATGGTGAAAGGGCAGTGCTGAAGAGTGTGGAAGGTCCTCATTGGAGCAAGGGGCTAGGATTTGAAGGAGTGGTGACAACAGTTGCAGGGTTATCACAGCAAGTGCAATACAAGAAGGAATTTGTCACAGTTGTCAAAGTGGCTGATGGAGTAGTAGAGGGCATGAAGGCTGCAAATGGAGTTTTCCAGACACTCAACTCACCAGTTGGTGATGTTCTGCTAGGGATTGGCACAGGAAATGGAGTTGTGCTTGGTTTGAAGACAGTGAGAATAGTTCTGAAGGGTGTCAAAATTTCCAAAGGCCTTACTACTATTAGAAAGCTGTGCAGCAACAAGCAGGCTGCTGCAATTGGAGCATCAGTGGACTCAGCTATGAAAAGCAATGACAACATAATAGGCCAGCGACTCAAGGCTATTGTGGAAGGTTTAAAAGCTTCAGATGCAGTAGCAAATATTGTTATGATATCAAAGGAGGTTGGGAAGTATATTGGTATGGACAGTCCAGAGAATCTCATGAGTTGGGGTGTTATGATGAAAGGGTTTAAATTCACAAAAAGTGCAATGAAGGTGCTTGCACCAATAAGTCAAATACATTGGGGATTGATCAGTGCAGCAGGAGACACTATCCTCAAGATCAAGGGGACAGTTGAAGGCGTTGGTGTTCTGGTCAAAGCCTGTGTTTTATCGAAAGAAGTCTATGTGGTGATTATCAAAGCAGTGGGAGTCTCAAAGGGGGCCACAGCAGCAATGACTGCGCTTTCAGAAGCGCGTGCAGTACCAGGGGATGTATCAAATGTGAAAATAACAGATGAGACAAAAACAGAGTATAGAAAGGAATGCCTATGCAGGGGAAGAACAAAACTGCCTGGAGGTAGATTACATCCTTACATGGTTTTAAGAAGTAGCTCTACTAGACAATCTCCTCTTATTAGTGATGTCTCAAAGTTTTTGTCCCTTCCAATGTCCTCGATGTCTTGGCACACCAGCTCTGAAAGAGACTCTTCTAAGCCACCTGTGATTTTGTCTTTCCCATCATCTTGCTATCCACCTTTTTTATCTCTGGCATTTCCAGTTGATCCTTCCAGAATTTTTAATGAGACCAAACTGCCTGAGAATTGGGATCTTCCATCATAGCAACCCCATTGCTGTGCACCTATAGGAGAAAACTGATAGGTTGGGACTGTTGATAATTAATCAAGTAAGGAGTGCTGCCCAGTTACTTGTGCATATGCAAATTGAGACATTTATCTTGTTAGTCTCAAGAGAATTATGTATGAGCCCATCTGATGAGTGTCTTATGAGGAGAGGAGGAAACAGAATTGAGCAAGGGCGAAGGAGAAAATACAATAAAAAGGTATGCAGAATCTGAATAATTAGAATGCTGTATCCTTACCTTTCCATTATGCTTATATGCAGACAGTTTAACCTGTAGTGTAATAGAATGCTGACCTTTGCTGTCCAGGCACCAAGTTGTTCAACAAAGCATCACTCTACAAATCTCTTGAATCTTTCTCTTGAATCTTCACCTGATGAATTGGCAATTGGACTGTTACATAGATTGGTACTCCCAGACATGCAGGAGACTTCACTACATCCTTACTAATTATAAGGGCTATTGTCTTTCTTGGCAATGAATTGTTGCAGATTTGAGTTGGTGACTAAACATATTACAGAAGGGGGTGCGGTGATGAATCTATAATGATATCAAGTAGAGCCATCAGTATCATGGCCCTTTTAGAAACAGCATTCTGTCAGTATAGCAGATTTTCAAAGTAATGACTGCAGGAAAATGTGGGTACAGGCCTTTTGGTCTCTTTGTCTATCCTTCTTCCTTTCCTGATGAGAAATTACTGCCCTTATACACCACAGATGATGTAGATGTGCAGTTCCTCAAAGTTAGTGCTTTGCTTCAATCTTGCAGAACCCACAGAATGTGTGGGAGATTATATTAGTGCCTTTCTGACGATGTACAATTATGTGCAAGATTGGCTAGATTGGCTTAATCAGTAATGAAAACTCTGATAACAATTGTTGGGGTCAGGAGTAGTGGCATCCAGTATGCACATATTAATTTACCAATATTCTAAATGTGAGATGAGAACAGAATTATTCCATTGAATTGCTGCCATTAGTGCAGCAAAGCAAGTCACAGTCTTCCAGCATCATAGAGACATCAAAAGCAGTATTGGAATCTACAGAATTTGGGCATTCCATTCACATGAGTCTTCAATTTAGATACTTCAATGCACAATTTGACCATCAAGCATCAGGGTCAGAGATTTTGTGGGTGTAAGAAGGCAGATAAGGATGGGATATCAAACATCAGAATAGATGAAGCAGCAAAGTATTTTGAAGATTGATAAAATTGCATGAAATACACATTTTGAACCACGCCAAAAAATACTTGTAGTTGCACATTGACAGACTAGTATCACTTAAAGATCTGTGTTGAAGATTTCACACATTTGATGGTTGTTTTGGCCTCCATAGCCTGCAGCATTCCAGGGTCTTCATGCTAATTACCTGCAACATACAAATGTGCAAATAAGAAGCCAGAGACAGGCAGGATTATCTGGTTCTGTTCTGTACTGGACCATTAAGATCCCTGAGCCCTTTCTACACCTATTGTATCTCCTAGTTAGACATTTGGTCCAATCTACTCATCCATGAATGAGATTACAAAACCAATCGTTGGATTCAAAGTTTATACCCTACAAAGTATTTGGTAAAAGTTTCAGCCAAAATCAAGCAAGAGATGATGAGATAGCTAGGTCACGCTAATGCGGGACTAGTTTAGTGCTCCCAAGGTTGGATCTGAAGCTTCACCGGCCATAAAATGGACTTTTGACCATATGAAAGTTCTGAAGGAATGCCATACAGCCAATTTTCTTTTAAATTATTTAGATTTTCCATCATCCACATCCCATCAAAATCTCCAAAAATACCTAGTTTTGGCTTTTCAGGTGAGTAGGGGTTAATACTTGAGACAAGAAAAAGAGTTGGTCTAGACTCCATACTCCCACTCAAATGATCCAGAGTTCCAACCTTCTGACATAATCAGTATTTGGGTATATCAGCAATAATACACCTGTTTCCTACTTGTCCAATGCCCTTCTGAGCACACATACAGGAGTACACATACAAAACACTGGGTTCTGTTGCAATTGGACTACCTTGTGCAGTCAATAGACATCTGTTTTCATCAATTGCATCTCACTTTTCAAGCTCACTCAACAACAGGCAAATCCTAATTCTGTATGTACATGATTAAAAATGTGTGCATATATGAGCTATACATAAAAGTGAAATTTCCTGAATGTCACAAATAAGGCAATAATCTACTCAGGAAGACAATGTTAGAAGCTCACAAAGGAGCTTATGTGCTAAGAAAAATGTATATACAAGTCAATCTTATGCTATACTAAGCCTCACTGGCACTTAGATGGTGCAAACAGATTCTGACCACCATTTGCTCTTTTGCCTAACTAGGATGAGAGCTTTTGTGCAGGTTGTGCATTTGCAGGCATTCAAGCATCAAGTGCTGCAACCAAAATACACAGAGAAAACAGAACTAATGCATCCAACTGTGCCAGCAGCCTTGCTGTGTTCATTGCACCTCTTCACCTTCCATAAATCCTGCATACCTGCAGACACCTTCCAGGCTATCATAGATCTTCTAGGAAGTACTAATCACAACCTAGCTAAACACAGCGTACCTAATAACAAGTGTTAAAAACCTTGGATGAGCAAAGATAATGTACAATTTTGCCCCAGATATTGCTGCACTCTGTCCAGTGTCTGCAATTTAGATGTTCTTGCTAGTACCAGATGTGAGCCTGTCCAGACTATCGATAGAAAGCAACAGAGTATGGAGTCCTTAGGATTTCACAACCCCCTTACCCTTTCTCCATTAAAAGAAAAACTTGCAAAAGAATACTTCATTTGGATAACTGATTTCAAGGACCAAATGACACATACTTTCTTGTGCAATTTTCAAATTTGTGATACCAAATACTAGCAGACACATAGATAAATGTGTTTTCTATCTGATGGAGAAATATCGATGACCAGATCATGCAGTGCAACATAAGAAAACTGTGGAATGGAAATTGGCATCGCTGGTTACTCTCATAGGACTTTCTGGGTCAACAGAAAAAGGACTGAAATGAAAGTCAAAGGCAATGGAAGTTCAGTACTTATCATCTGCTGAGTTCAAACACTCCCACTTGGAAATTCACTTGGCCTCATGATACACATGGCCCTCCTATGGAGTACCACACCATAATTGCTGCTGGCTTGTGCACTTTACACAAGTTACAAACTTGAGATAGTGGATCTTTAGACCCTCAAAGAGCTCTGTTGTACTTCCTTTGAACTTTTTCCTTCACGGAAACGCCGAGGATAGTGAAGGTATGCATCAAGCTCCTTAACACGGGACACAGGCATCTTCTGCTTGATATATTTGACCCATATTGTCTCTCTCCACTTCTTTGAGGCTGCCCGCCCACCATGCTTCTCAAAAGCCCCAGGGGTCATGGACATTCCTGGATCTCAACAGATCAACAGGTGAAGCACATTCATCAATAGACTAGGATGAATAAGCCAACAGTCAACAATCAGCAATCTTTTCCAAGCAAAAGGAATAAAAAGGATATCCCTGTAGTCGTCCAGGGTGATATCTCTCAACAGGGGAAGAAGAATAAATGAGAAGCTTGATGAGGGGAACTAACCTTGCTACAACCTATTCTGTAAATCATTGATTACTCAAGAATGTAATTTCCAATATATGTAGAGAGAAATTATCAGAAGGCATTGTCAAACCAAGACAAGAAAGAGTTTTCATGGGACGTCCTTATTGCCAAAACCTAATATAATAAAAGAACTACATCTCCTTTCCTGCTCCCTGGCCTGTCTGAGTAACTCACAGTAGTTAATTGTGGAAACTGAAGTCCCATTGGGAGAGGTATCTTGATTCCACCAAAGCAAGGCAAGGGGGGAAGCATCACGGACCTTTAGCACAAATGCCCATGGTGCAGTGGCAAAAGATCTCAATTACACCTGACTCATATGCTCGGAGAATGCCAGTTGTTTCCTCCCCAAATTTGCTTGTGACACCACACTCAAACTCAGTATACTTGCCCACTCCCACCCTTGGCTCATCCTCAACTTGTGTCTCATCCTCTTCACCTTGTTGTGTCTCATCCTCTTCTCCTTGTTGCCTCTCATCCTCTTCACATTGTTGCCTCCCATCGTCGTCACCTTGTTGCCTCTCACCCTCATCAGCTTTTTGCCTCTCATCCTCTTCCCCTTGTTGCCTCTCATCCTCTTCAGCCTCTCCTACAGACCTGTATAAAGCCTGGTCTCTACCACTTTGTCCCAACTTTCTGGCAAAAGACTTTCTTCTGAGTACTCTTCGTGAATCTTGGCTTCCAAAATCACTTTCTGTCTCCTCATCCTCAGTCTCTGCCTCAGTCTCAGCCTCAGCCTCAGTCTCAGTTTCGGCCTCGGCCTCAGTCTCAGTCTCAGCATCAGTCTCGGTCTCAGTCTCAGTCTCAGTCTCTGTCTCGGTCTCGGTCTCAGTATCACTTGTGCTCTTTTTCCCACTTGCATTCCCATCACTCTTCTTCTTTCCCTTTAGATCAACTTCTGCATACTCAAAGGTTTCTGACTCGCCTCGCTTGCCTGCTGCCACCATCCCTGCATCTTTCTTGTCAGACTCCTCACTAGTCACAACAGTCCACGGAGAGACACCTTGACCTTTCAGCTTTTCGGGGAAAAAATCCCTGGTGTCATGAGAGTTCCTAGAGAACCTTCGCAACTTCACCTGAGATACAACACCTTTCCTTTCTGCTAGCTCCTTCTCAACATCAGCCAATCGCTTGCTCTTTTCTACTGATTCTTGCCCTCCCTTTATCAGATTGGAAACCTCTGGCACTCTCTTTCGCTTCAATAAAGATTCCCCAGCCCCTTGCTTGTTTAGCAAAATTGGAACTGCAGGGTGACCTTTAGAACTTAGCCCTCCCCTTCCCCTTGAAAATGGTTTACTCACCCTGTTTGCCAAAGAATGATTCTTCAAGTCTTTTGAAGCAGGAAGCAACCCCTCATCTGTGGAACTGTCAGCAGCAGATTGATGGTTATGGGTCATTGACAGAGAACGCATCACTTCCACAGCCACATCTTCTCCTACCTCAGGTGAAACACATACAGCGTTATGCCTTTTCAGAAGAGCTACCGGAGTGTCTCTATTTTTGGAGCTGGCTTTGCTGTACACAGATTGGCAGTTTGCACACCTCCTGTTCCTGCACACCATCATACAACCAATATCTCAAACTCTTGTACACAGAAACAAAGATGCATTGGAAACCATGACAAAAAAACACCTGATGGGAAGAGAACCAACATTCATAAACACCCTTTCTGCTTCCCTAATCTTGAAAGGAACATTCAAAGTGAGGAGACATAAGCAGCCAATCAAACACACACTATTTTCCACAAACATCCAATACCCAATTTAGCCCTTTAAGAACCTGTGTCATAAACTCAGAGTACATAGACAGAATTGTTGGTGCATCTACACTCCCATCAGCATGAATGCCTCATTATGCAAAACACGCTGGCTCATCCTTTTAGTTAACTTTTTCTTCATGCAAAACAGTCCCAGTGTATAGTTTGAAAGAAGAATCTGAACGGAAGCCAGGGGAGTGCTCACATGCTGCCTTGTTGTGAGGAAAGAATCACATTTAGTTGGTCTTGCAGAGCAGCCTTCTGAGAGCGCAAACCCTCATTTTCTCTGAGTTGTCTAGTCAGAGCATCTTTCAAATCATCTATGTGACTTGCCTCCTGTTGCAGCAAATCAAAGCGGTCCCTTACAAAGTGGCCAATCCAGTTCACAAAGCTAAGAAGGGAATCGCTGCCCTCATTTTTCTCAAAAGGGATATAACCACTTAGTACACGAGTGAGCTCCTCATAAATTTCATGCCACACCTCTCTCTTCAGAGTTTCGCTGCTGAGCTCTAATCTGCTCAAATGCCTGTGACTTTTATCAGTTTCAGAGGCTGTCTCCCCATCACTGTTGGGGTGTAAAGTGGTGTTGCTCACATCAATAAGGGGATCATCATCATTCTCTTCCCTCTTCTTCCCAATCCTTGCCTCCCTGTAGTTTTTCTCCTCGTCTATAGATGCAACATCACTCTTAACTATGACTTCACCTAATTCCACCATGTCCCTCTCCACAACATGGAATGTAAATTCCTCCTTCCTTTGACGTTTCTTTCCATCATCTTGATTCCAAACCTCCTCAATTTTCCAGGATCTCTGCTCTTCATCCTCCATCATCTCCTTCTCATCCTGCTGATGCTTCTTCATCAGCAAGTTTTGAAAGCCTTCTTTCTGGCCTTCAGACTCCACCTCTCTAGTTGTCCTTCTTTCTCGCATTTCATTACAACTTGTCTTAGTCTGCTTCTCAAGCACCTGGCTCCCTCCTCCTTGAGCTCCTTTGCCCTGGATCCTATTCTCCCTGCTGAACATTTCCCTCTCATGAACACGAAAACTTGTTCCATCATCACCATCACTTTCTCTCTCATTGCTTCTTCCCAAATCCACTACAACTTGTGATATGCTAAACAGTCTTCCAACCTCCGGATTCTCGGTCCCATTCCAGCATCCACTCTTGTTTCCTGCTGCTTCCATGGAAAGCCTCGGTGCTACTTCTGTAGTCCGTACTTGCAAGTCATGTATGCGCTTCAACTTCTCCATTTGCTCCAAAACCTGCAAGTAGGTGTTGTGGAATGAAGGCAACACTCCTGCCCCCATTCTTTCACCTTCCCACCACAAGATTCAGTTCCATATTTCTGGACAAGAATGGAAAGCAAAGCCTCCTTATGTGGACAACCAATAATCGCACCACCAAACACGAGAGAGAAAGGGGAAAAGAGAGAATGCCAAAACCCTAACGAGGAAGAAGAAAATTCAAACGCGCAGTCAAGTTGCAAACGGGAATCGTACAAGAGTCTCTCCACCATACCCTAACACCCAAAAAAATTCAAAAACTGGAACGGCGACCTTCAGTCCACAGTACTCTAATGCATAACGCTAAAGACTGAAAATTTTACAACCTTCAGTTCCTTTTTACGGCACTGCTTAACAATAAAAGAAGAAAAAAATTAGAACATAGCAAACGAACTACATCATCCTTCATCTCTATACACAACATCGAGCTTCTGTCACATTGGTAAAGGATTGTTCTTCTTTTACATGAGGAAACAGCCTCTCTCAAAGATCTCGCACTCAAAACCAGGAAAAGAAGCCAGAAAACTTTACATGATATATATGATTCTCCCAGAATAAAATACATAACAGAAGAAGACAAGCATAAAACTTGCGAGGGGTAGGTGTAAGTACAACAACAGCACCAACACAAGCGCAAACCAGCAAAAAAGAAGGGGGGGGGGGGTTTCGAAAGAGCCTTACCAAATTGCAACGCCTTGGGCTCTCCAGCATTCGACACATGCTATTAATCCCCCACGCAGATCGAAACCAAAGGCGGCAGGCAGGAATTCCGAGGAAGAAGAATGCGGTGGAAACGATTTGCGTGCCTCGCGGCAACCACGTCTTTCTCGCTCGCTGTGGTTCGGGTACTCAATTCGATTAGCCCAACAATACTCCTTTTTCCCACTGGTTGCTTCTCTCAAACCCCTGGTTCCCGTTCACACATGAACTTAGATCTGGAATAACCATTTGCACCGTTGGTTACTTTGCTAGGAAATTTTACTAACTAGGACATCCATTTGCACCGCTGGTTACTTTGCTAGGTAAATTTTACTAACTAGGACATCCATTTGCACCGTCGCTTACTTTGCTATGTAATTTTATTAACTACGACATCCATTCGCGCCAGCGTTTATTTACTTTACTAGGAAATTACAGTAATTAGGAGGACATTTAGTGTAAGCAGGCTGGTGACCGAACACTTCTATGAGAACTTAGAATCCTAAGACTTTGCTCATTTGCCTCGCTGGAGTTCAAAAGGTTTTATGTAGGATTCAGTTTTGATACACTGATATGTGATATAGAAGTAGGGGGTCAGTGTTTGATGATGGGCATTTCTTAACATTTTGTGGTTTGGACACACTCTTTTTGGGTGATTCTTTTCTCTTTTTTTTGTAATTTGTTTTTTTGGGGGGGTTTGTTCATTTGTAGAGCTTGTCTTTATACATCCATAGTCATTTAGATCATTTGAGACGCACAAAAATTGAAGAAGATATAAGATTTTTTTTAAAATTTATTAAACAAACACATTTTTGTTGATTTGAACACAATTTGTGACTCTTCTTCACAGCTCTTTTGCCTCTCTAGTTCAAAGAGGTTATGTAAAGAAGCTCCACTCGACGCACCCATAGCTTTTTAAATCCCTCCCAAAAAAAATTTAAAATTAAATGAAAAAGATTTGAAAAAGTTCGATCACGAGTGCATGTTTGATGATAGGTGATTCTACCCTATTTGTGCTGTACTTTGGTATGAGAATTTACTGATAGGAATCTGCTATTAAAGTAAAATGAATAACTAGGAATTATCCATTTCCATTCTGCCATGAGAATTTTGATCATTCTTTTTCAGGTCAGTTTGTGTGGAGCAAGGCCTGCCAAGGGGTTGTCCTGAAATGAAGGGCCTACCCACTTCATGCATGAGCCACAAATTTTGGGAAACGCCCTATCCAAGGGCCTATTCATCAAGAAATAGGTTCTAGACCAGGAGGTACCCTACCCATGGGTCAGATTTGACATAAATTAATGAAATTTTAGGAAACTTTTTTTATAATCATTTTGGCTATATTCAAGATTTCAAAAACTAGATTTGTTTGCTTGAAATGCAAGTAAACCCCTAAACTAATTGGATAGAAAACATGCAAGAGAGTTCCATTTTTCAAGAATTTCCCCTAAATATGAAAAATTGTACAAAAGAATGAATGGATAGGCCCCAATGTGGGTAGCACAAAGCTTGGCATTTGGACCTAGAGCTTAAAAAGTGGGCATAACTTCACAAAACCAAGCTGAAACTAATGCCAAAGATTTGAAAAAACAATTTGCTGAAACATTTGGAGACCAAAAATGGAATGCCTAAATCATTGATGCCCTGAAAATTAAATTATTTTGGCACTTGACTGCTAGATCTCACCCTTCTAAAAGCTCCTTATGCTGGATAAGGACCTTGAAGTGGGCAGTTCTAGGAATTCAGGTCTTGCATTCAACTCATGCCTCACGGTTGAGCCCTCATTCCTTAACCAGCCTCATTCTTAGTCCTTATCCTATCTATCTATGAAGGAAGGTAGTTTGTTTTGTTTTGTTCTGTAGTTATGAGATCCACCTAACCATGATGCTTCTTGGTGTCTTTGGAAAGCCCTCGATGAGGAGGGGTGCATGGGTGTGGTTCCATGACATTTGGATTTGCAGTGCGAAAGTTTTTGAATATTGAATGATTTTTTCACTGTAAATTAAATTGAATCATAGCTTAAAAAAAATTCACCGAAAACTAAATTTAATTGTAGCTAAAAATTTCAGGGGAATTGAAATGTGCCTTTGATGTTTTTGGAAAGATCTTGATGAGCAGGATTTAATGGAATTTATTTGGTAACATTTGGATTCAGAATGTGGGAGATATTGATTTTTAAGTGATTTCTACCACTGAACATTCAAATAAATTCCAAAAAACCAGGTTTTGGAAGGAAAATCAGTTGAGGATGTGGTAACACTTGGGCCAACAGCACAGCCACACTAGTACGAATGAAGAGAGTTGGTGAATTCTTCTAATGCATTTGGATGGTACCTGCCTTAAACAAGGATGGTGCTTTCCACATGAGGTTCCCAAGGAAAGTATTTGGCACACTCATAAAGTTCCTCCTCTCTTGTCCTCCTTGATCTTTATCTTTCCATGTTGATATTTCCAACATATTTTGAAAGCTATTGAACATTCAATTGTGACAATCATAGGAACTAGTGTAATTTGTATGCTTGGCTCAAGTATAAACTGGTTACTCAACTAATTTTTCCTTCCAAAACCATTTTATATAATTTAATTGAATTTCTAATGACAAAAAGTACTCAATTTTCAATATCTCTTACACTGTACTGGGCCTGATTTCACCGAGGGCTTTTCAGCAATACCAAGAGCACACCAAAATATTCCTATAATATTCGGTTTTTATTTAAATGAATTTTCAGTGAAAACATTGTTCAATATTCCATAACTTCTACACCTTAGGTCAAAACATTATGAAAACAACTCAATGCACCTTACTCACCAAGGGCTTTTCAATGGTGTCAAAAGAGTAGCAAGAGGACCCATGGTTTGAAAGATATCAGTGTTCAGACAATCAAAACAAACAATATATCTTCACTCCTAGATAGATATGTCATATGCATGGTTAGGGGAATGTTTCATTTTGTATAGGGGAAGAGCAGGTCCAGTGAGCATTCCTTTGTTTTCAAGCACAAGGAACTTGGGCTACTTGCCTTCCCATAGGTCAAATTTTGACCTAATTCTAAACAGATTTGCTAGGAGGACCTTACATATTCAGAAGAAGCTTCTTAGGTTACATGAAATTCCAACCATGGAGTTACTACAAGTACAAAGGAAAATCAAATCAAGTTTTTACATCACTTCACCTTTAAATGTCAATGTGAATGAGTGTGGTTTGCATTGAATTGACTACGCACAACATGGCATCATAGACAAGAATTCCAATGCAACAAGCAAGCTCCCCCACCAACTTCCCCATCGAGATCACATATGTGATCTGAAGCATTGAAAATATTTTGAATGCTCTTGAACTCTAAAATGAAGCTCCAGGCTTGGAGTTTTGGAGATGTTCACTTTGAGCTTGTGGAAGTTGCCTACAAAAACAAGAAAAAAAATACAAAATTGTGCCCATAAAATTTTCCAATAACTTTGTTCCCATCAAAAAAAAAAAACTTGTTTATAGGTTCTAATGTATTGGGATGCTGTCAATAATTATTTAGTAGGTTAAATGAACAAGCATTTTTACAATTTTTGAAGCAAGTGAAAACACGAAAGAAGCTAGAGCTATTAAATAAGAATCATTTGTAGAGAGTCGAAGTGTTGGTTTAGAGAGGATCGACACCAAGAAGATTCAATTGTTTGACAAATTTTATCTCTTGTCAATGATGAGTTGTGTAAAATAAAGTTGTCAAAAGGAATTGTTTGACCAAAAAATCCTCAACCAAAGATTTTTTTAATTTTTTATTTAGGAGATAAATTACTTAGTTATTGGGTTAGCAAGATACAAGGAATGACAGGAAAGAAAGTAGTTTGTTTAGTGAAAAAAAAATCATTACAAAATCACAATAGCATGCGTTAAAATTTCTACCCAAATTTGTAGTGTATGTGGACACTACCTACAGAGTGTTTCATGTTTGCAATGGTTAAAGTTCATGGGTGAGGGAGATTCTCAAATTTTGGCACTTTGACTCAATAATTATTGCCTTGTTTTGGCCCCTTATTTTGGGAATGCCCCCAAGCTAAGGCTTACCCTACATAAAATGGATTTTAAAGAAGACATGAATTTCCAACTTCCATATATAACATTGACCCATCCATCTTATGGCATTCAAATTAATTTTGGCCATCTTGTCATGGAGTAGTAATGTAAAACCCAAGGACAAGGGTTTAATGAATGTAAAAAACTTGTTCCATTTTTTTGTAATTCTTAATGGGTATCATAAAAAAAAAAGGAAAAAATTATGCATATGAAAAATAGAACTCCATTCCTTCACATTGAAAAATGAAATGCCTTTCGAAGCATGCATTCTGTTTTCCAAAATGCCACACACAAAGAAGAGGAAAAGATATGTTCGATAAAGTGCCCAATTATTACATTAAAAGAATCAAAACAAGTCTTTATGAAAAATCCTCCCATTTTTTTATGTTGGGTAAGGACCTCAAAGGTGACCATTGTGAAAAATCAAGACCCATGTTCAACTCCCACCTCATAAAGGACCTTAATTTTCATAATGGTCTCGTTTTAGGGCCTTATCTTACATAATTGTTTTTCATGTTCCATTAGCACATGCATCCCTTTCCTTTGCTCATTGTTGGACATGCCCACCTTTTAAAACGATCATTAATATGTTGGTTTTGCCCAAATCTTACAAGTAAGAGACTTCACATAATGTTTGATTTTGGGATCATATTTCGGATTTATATTGGAACCAATGTGTCAGTGATAGTTGGAAAGGAAATTATTCTTTTCCTCAATTAAATTTTTTTTTTTAGTTGTTTTCTTATCAAATTAAATTTGCATGAATCGACCTAACCATTGTTGGGTGGTTCTTAGAACAAGGGATTATCAACCTAAATAGGTGTTATTTACTATAAATAAACATAATCTCTAAGTTTAAACCTCTAAACTTAAGTTGATATCCATTTCCATAGATGGTGGCACATTGTAATGTATTTTGATGTGATGGCCAAATTCTCCATTGGCATAAGCATGACTTTTCTTAACAAGGTTGCACATTGTTCACAAGGTTGAACCCACATATTGGGATCATCCAAATTAACCACATGGTTCACATCCTATGAATGGATGTCAACAATTGGGGTTCATGTTCAAAAAGTAAAAAGTAAGAGGAAAATGAAGCTAAGGATGTTTGCATGTTAAATTGAGGTCCCATGGTCAACCATAGCAACAACTATACGTCCCAATCAACTATATGCCCTCTTTATAATCCATATTTCTATAAACCTTTCTTCATAGTTTGTACCATCCTTTCAACCATGTCATCATCCATATTTCCATAAACATTTTTTCATTGTTTATACCATCCTTTTAACCAAGCAATTGACTTTAAATTTATCATAAGAAGTATTCTTATATGGTCAATTAAAGCTTGTTCTCACAACTCTTTAAAAAAATTGAAATTTATGCCTTGATCTAAGAACACTTTTACTAGAACACCAAATTTATTCAAAACTTGATTCCAAAATGCATAAATAGCAAAATGGGGCCAATTCAATCCACTTGGAAAAATGTCCAATCATAATCAACATGTATTAATTATGATGAATAATTAGGTTCAATGGCCCGACAAAATCCAAGCTCCATTGATACCTATAATCAATATTATAAGTATCAATGATTAATACAGGTGATAAATGTGAGGTGGGTGCATTAAATGATGCACGAACCTAATCACACACTATGCATCATGTAACAAATTGTTGAACCTCCAACTGCATGCCTCTCCACCAATATTGACCTTGGAATAGACTATAGGTTTGATATACCCCAAAATGTTTCAACTCTTCATGCAAATGTCTCGCAAGGCTTTCTTGCACTTTTGGACTTGGTACCCCATGTACATGCCCATTCAACCATACTCTAAAAAGGTTTTTTCCTTCCCAATGATATTTTTTGGCCTTTTGAAAAGACTTAATCCTTTTCCTAAATGTTAATCCCACATCCAACTCCCATGTTTATAAATAGGTCAAAACTCAAGCATCCCCAAAAATATCCACAATTCCAATGTCATCAAATTCTACCTCTAAATTCCCTAAAGTGCTTGGAAGAATTCACTTGAACTTGGCATGATACCACTTAGTATCCATTCACCAAAACACAAAGGAATGAAACATGTCAACTAGATATTGTTTCCAAATCTATTTCCCCATGCCAATGTGTTTTAATGGTTTTCAACTCATTCAAATTTGAATTCCTACTCAACCCATCCACATCCTTGTTGATTGTTCTAGCTCGATGTTTGCCATCAAAATCACATCCCTAAAAAATGAAAGCCCATCACTATTACATAAACATGTTATTTTGACTAGACTTTTTAATAAAAAACTACCTAGAATGATAAGCATCAAGAAGACCACCATGTTAATCTAGACAAGTTGATTTGGATGTTTTGTTGTGATTAGGGTGGTATTTTTAACGAGTAGAATAAGAGACTATTTAATTGGTCATTTTGATTAATTAATACTGGACCATTTGATTGGTTGAATTTCTACAAATTCAAATCAATTTTTTTATGAATTAATATATTTAAAAAAGTTAGGTACATAGATGATATTTATAAATTTAAGTAGGTCATAAAAAGGCAAATATGTAAGTAGGTGATAGCCTACCCTACTTGACTACCTTAATTTAGCCTACCTATCTTAATCCTTTAAGCATGCACATAGGTTACAAGTCTAAATAATTGAACCCCTCGCCTTCACTGTGATAAACCAAGTCCTTAGCAATGGACTAGACCTCCAAAAGGTGACAAATTTTGTCAAATTTTTGTAATTCACCTTTTTATTTCACATCATTATTTTTGTAAGCATGTAAGAAAGTTAAGTAATTAGAAAATAAGTTGAAAGTTAGTTACAAGGTCATAGGTAGGTAGAAGAAGTAGGAAGTAAACATGTAAAAGGTAGGCCTAGGTAGGTAGATATGTTTAAACTACCTCCTTATTTAGGTCTACCTACCAAACCTAGGTAATAATTAGGTAGGTAGGTAGGCTTACATAAGTAGATAAACATAAGTAATATAATAGTCTATTATAAGTAAGTAGACCTAAATATAATGTAAGTAGGTAGGTAAACCTAGGTAGGTAGATAAGCATAGACTACTTACCTACTTAGGTTGAGCTACTTAGGTTAAGTAATAGCTAGGTAAGGAGGTAGGTAGACCTAAGCGACCTACTTAATTAATGTAGGTAATAATTAGTTAGCTTGGCCAAAAACTAGCATAGGATGTTCAATTTGACAAGGTCATTTTAACCAAACATGTCATTTTGTTTTGTCCAACTTGATTAAATGCCCCATTTGATTGGAACCCATTAGCCATTTCGACCAAAATGGTCCATTTTTGTTCAACTTGATTGGATATTTGACTTGATAAATAGTCAAATATATAGGTCATTTGAGTCAATTTCACTAGTTTAAAAATACACATGTCATTGAGACCCTAAACTTTAATCAAAATGGACATGTTCATTAATCAAAGTGGACAAGGTAGTCAACTTGGACAACTTATAAAACCATGAATTGTTGTAATGCATTTTGCTAGCTTCCTTATGAACTAGTTAAATTCCATGATCCATTTCAATGATTGGTGATTAATCACAAAGGTGAATGGGCTACCAAATAAATAACATTGGAATGTGGCCATGGCCCAAGCAATTATTTAAAAATTCCCCCTCATATGAATTATATTTGGCATGTGTTTGTTTATTGGATTGACTTACATAAACCACCATAAACTCACAATTTTCCTCATCAAATTATGTAAGGATTGCTTCAAGTCCCAAAACATTCCAATCCATATGTAATTGGAAAGGACAACCTTTAATCGGTCACTTCAAAATGGATGCAAAATTTACCTTAACTTTCAATTCTTGAATTTTTTGCTTTTATGCATCCTTGCAAATGAAATCTTCGTCAACCTTGATCAATTGAATCAAAGGTTTGACAATTTGACCAAACCCTTTGACAAACTATAAATAATAGTTAATTAACCCCAAAAATGCCCTTAACTAACTAACATTATTTGGTCTGGGAACCTTGAAATTTGCATGGACACCTTAGTTTTTTGGACTCCCAAACCTTTCAAGTACATCATGTGGTCTTGATATTCCACTTAGGATTGGAAGAACCTACATTTTCATAAGTGTAATTTCAACCCATGTGCCCTTAAGTGTTCAAACACATCTTACAATGTTACTCCATGGTGGAATTAAACACAACAATGTCATGTCACACATGGCAAAATCCAAACCTACTAAAAATTGATCCATCATCCTTTGAAATTTTGTAAGTGCATTTTCAACCCAAAAGGTAAGAATTTACATTGATACAAAAAATCCTTCCCATTTAAATTAATGCCCCGAAATGTAATCTTCACTTTGTCACCTTCTTAAAAAGGTGATTCCAATGATATCTAGACCATACAAATCCAAAGCATTAAACACCTTAGCTTGGTTAATAGAATAAAAAATTTCCTTAAGCAATGACATGGCATATTTGTCAAATTGTGTTTGTTTATTGATAGGTCCATAGTCTCCACACATCCAATGTTCAATCCAATTACAAAAAATGTCTTTATTAACCAATGAACCCCCGAACTCCTTGATGGATTTAACCACAAATCCAAAGGTGAAAACAACAGAATGATAAGGAATTGGGGTATGCTCCTTGGTTTGTAACACTTCGGGGGTAGAGGGGTGTCGCAACCCTACTTTGAAGGAAGTGTGAGGATGAAACTCACACTCTCAAAATTGGGATTTGGGAGTCCTCCGGGACTCCCAAAATTTCAGAGCTCGATTTTAGGGGTCAAAACACCTTGCATTGGGGTGTTATTAATATCATTGGAAAGTTATTGAAGTGTAGATGTCGAAAATGGCCTCGCATGGGCCATTTGGACATTTGTAGCATAAGTTATGGCAAAAAGAAGGGTCGAAAGTCAAATTGACAGTTTAACTCCCGACCACTAGAAGTCGAGAATCAACCCGACCCCGGTGCGTGCAGGTAGAGTGCGACACACCATTGGAAAGCTTTCGAGGAGAACTAAAACTTTGCTTTAGACCTCATCGTAATCAGAGGTCTAAACAAAGTGTTATGATTATACAAAGTCCCGGGACTCCAAACTAAGACAGTTTTGGGACTCCTCCTTGGGAGTCCCAGGACAAAAGGCCATTCGGATGTGGGTGTCGCGGAAAGGCACAAAGTATATTATATGGGGGAAGGTGATGGCTTCCCCCGAGTCCAGGCTATGGTGAATCAAATGAATCTAGAGTTGCCCATGGCTTATCCTAGCACCAAGGGTGCTCCAGAATGTGAACTAACCAATTTGTTGGTTGGTTTGATGCAGGTTCGAATAAGTGAATAGCTTGTCACTCTTTCTAATCCCATCCCGGAGCTTTAGCACGCCCCTCTACCCCTTTTAGTGCTAAGAGCTAGGAGCGTGCCCCAAGTTCCTCACAATTCCGCTCTGAGAGTAACTTAAGCCCAATTTGGGTCTAATTAGGGACTTGGGAGCGCGTTAAAGGACATGCTAGAGCTTTGAAATGGGGACTAGGATGAATGACAAGCGAATCAATTATTCACATGGACTTGCACAAACCAAACAACAAGTTGGTTAATGTGTAATTTGAACATTTTTAATGCATTGACTAGCCATGGGCAAACACGGATTCACAAAACTCACCACAGCCCGGACTTAGGAAAAGCCACCACCTTCCCCCTTATAGTATTATCCGTGCCTAGCCATGGGGCCTACATCCAAATGTCATTTGTTTCGGGACTCCCCAATTGGGAGTCCCAAAATTCCCGAAATTGGGACTTTTGTGACTTTGGAAGGCCATAATTTCTTGTGTCAACCTTCAATTGAAGTGAAGTTTAAAGCAAAGTTGTAGGCCCCGTCGAAAATTTTCCAATATGTGGCATGCCACTTAAACGCAAGTAAATTAGGGTGATTCCCGACTTTTAGTGATCAAAAGTCAAATTGACATTTTGACTCCCGACTTTTCTATTCGCCATAACTTATGTTTTAAATACCCAAATGGGTCATGCGAACCCATTTTAGACATCTACATCTCAAGAGCTTTCCAACAATATAGAAACTTTCTCATTTAATGAGTTTTGACCCCTGCAATTGCCCTTTGAAAATTTGGAAGTCCATCGGGACTTCAACTCCCAAAGTGGGAGCTCACTTGGAAGTGTGTGGGTTCAATCCCTCACATTTTCCTACATTCTTGGGAACATGGAATGTGACTCTCGAACTTCACTCTTGGCTCGCACCTCCGCAAGCCCTCGCCTTGGTTGCGAGCCCAAGGCTAGGGTTGTGACATTAACAAACATAAGTGTGATTGATGCATATTCCTCTTTGGGAAGCTCCATCAACTTTGCTTTCAAAAATTCCTTTGTTTCACTAAAGTTCGTTCCATGTCATTCAATTTATATGGTCATGAAAAATAAGGGTATCATCATCGAAGGTATATGTGTACCTTTTGCCCTTTGAATTTTTTCAACTCTTTGATGTTAAAAATAAAACAATGAACATAATTCTAAAATAATTATTGAATCTTATGTGCCTCACCTCCTATCATTATAAGACCAACTTTTAGTTCCCATTTGTCCATAATTATGGATGCCTTGGGCTTAGATGACAACTAATCATTCCTAATGCCCAAGGTTGAAACTACAACTTGTAATTGCTACAAGGTTAATATCGAAACATCCTTGTGTATGAAACCTACATTCCATGTGCCTTTAAATTACCATCAACTTTTCAAACAAGTCCAAAATTTTTAATGCTAAAAATGCATCTAACTCAAGTATTCCTTCCACTATAATGTTCATTGAATCCTCATGGCATCCATCACCTTTCCCTTTGTGTAGAAACCCATTGTTACCACAAATGTTTGACCCATTTGGGATCACCAAATGTGACCTCATGATCACACCACCCCCCTGCATGAATGTGTTTATCCCATGATGAAACGTACGAAGTGATAAAAAGGAAAAATGTAGGGTGGGTGGGAATTGAATGTTGAATAATCAATGTTGTTTGGCCAATCCTAGGTTAATAATGTCCAATTTTTTTTCAATAATAAGAAACATATAACCTTAACAGAATCAAATACTCAATTTGATAAATATGGAAAAAAAAAATTTTAATTCAAACCCAATATAAGTATGAAATAGAAATATGAGTGAACAATGGAATTATTGATAAATTATGGATTAGATATGCATTTAACTATGATGATAAAATTTCACCATAATTTGGAAATAAAATGAAATATAAAATCCCAACCAATGTCCAAAAAATAAAAAATAAAAAGTTGAATTGTCCATACACCTCCCTATAATAATTCACTACTTATTAATATTTGTTATCCCATTATAATATTTGATAATTTTATTTCTGATTTTGAAGATCCAAATAGAATTTAAATGTATTTCATCATTTTTTGCATTGCAAAAAAATCTTTAGAAACATAAATTTTTAAAATTTAAAATTTTTTAACTAAAAATAATTTCACGTATTTCCTTTCTTTATATGAAAAATCGAATCAATTTTCATTATTGAAAAAAAGTAATAAGGCTAGAATCCAAGCTTGTTTAATAACAATAATCATCAAACATTGTTGTTTCGAAATTTTCTGCAAGCTACATCGATGAATTACCATAAAACATTTATTGACGTTTCAAGTTTTCCAAAAAAACTATTTTTTGGTTTGACATATTGTACGGTTCGAAAGGGGTTCAAGTACCAAAACATTTAATATGTTTCTAGGAAAATTCCACCCTATTTAATTGTATGAAAGGATAAGCCTAGGTGAAACAATTTAAGTCCATGACTTGACCAAAAATTCAACATCTAATGGCTTTGATACATCAAAAATTTGGGTAGTGCATGTGTGTGTGGAACATCGCCATAACATGTTTTCTCAACATTAGGTTCCACCCACTTAAATGAGTTCTTTGTATTTACATTGCAACATATTTTGTATGATCCTTTTCCATTAAAATATAATAATGATGGATTATTGTTAGCTATTCAAACCCGCATGAAGGTTTCATTACCAATGATTAGTGAAGCAAGATAGTCCCATGATACTTAACCATATATTATAGGGTGTAAATAAGATAAAGTGAACAACTTGATTACCTTCTCAAAACTAAAACAAGTAGATTTAAAATAACAACAAAACCCATTATAAAATTGTGGAATATTGAATGTTTTCATTTTAATGATTAAAAAAATATGTTTACACTAATGTGCACATTGATTTTCGTATTTCAAATTGTAAAAGTAGGTTTTTCAAATTACAAATAGCTTTTGATGTCTACTTTTCAATGTGGACTTTTTGTTTCAAGGAGGTGTCAAGTAGGTTTTTACAAAAAAAAAAAAGATTTTTTTTATGACTTGCTAAAACATATGTTGAACTTCATTTCTTAACATATTACATATCAATTTCGTTAATTTTTCTACCCAAAAAGTAGGTTTGAACACATATTTTTCAATTAGTTTCAAATGTATTTTTTATTTACTTTAAAAATTCATTTGCTTTCAATTTTTTTAGAATTATATTCTTATAAACTTAATAGAGCAAACTAATGTTATTTGACATATATTTTCACCTAATTTGATGTTATTTTATGGTAGTTATACATGTGTTGCAAGGTTGAAGCGGAGACGTTTATTTTTTTTGTTTATTTTATCTTGCTTTGACCTTGAAGTCAAATTAGAACCTTGTCACAAGTCTCCCAATATTCAATTAGATGTTCACCTAGAAGTTACAATAAAACATCATCATAACAACACATCACCATAGAGCTCTAATAACTAACTACAAAAATGTTCAATTAGGCATTCAAGTGGACCTTCACTAGAACATGTTGCAAATAAATGCCAACCACGTGCACTTCTTTAAACCTAATGGTGCTTCAATAGAAGATGTATATAAGGAAACTAGCTTTAGAGGCAATACAATGAATATCCACTTGTAATAAAAAGAAGACTAAGATGGATGAAATTTTTGTGGGCATCATAAATCTGGATGAAGATGCATATGAGTCAACATTGGAAGAGTAGTTAATTTTGTTAACTACATAGATTAAAGAACCTCAAAACTTTCAAGAGGCATCATAGCATGAAGGATGGCTCAATGTCATGCAACATGAATTGGATTTTATTCAAAATAATCAAACTTGAAGGCTTGTAGACTTGCCACAATGAAAGAAACCAATCACATTATGTTGAGTATACAAGGTAAAGCCCAATCTTGATGTTAAGCCTAAAAAATTCAAAGTAAGATTGGTGGCATGTGGATTTGAATATAAGGAGGGTGTTGATTTCAAAGAAACTTTTGCCCCTATTGTAAAGTGGAACACTATCAAGTCACTAATTGCTTTTGTTGCACATAATGATTGGGACATTTTCACCTTGATGTGAAAATTGCCAACTTCATGAATGGTGAGTTGAAGGAAGAGGTATTCATGAACTAGTCTAAAGGCATTGTAGTCAAGGGGCAAAAAATAAAGTTTGTAAACTTGACAAAAAGTTGTATGGGTTACACCAAGCTCTAAGAGCATGGCCAAAAAAAAAAGACCAATATCTTAGGGAGTAGGAGTTGAAGTGTAACAATGCATATTGTAATCTATATTATATTAGTGAGAATAGTAAAATCATGATTCTGGTCTTATATGTAGATGATTTGTTGTTCATTGGAAGCAAAAAAAAAAAGAACTTGGTTGAAGTACAACTGGAAAATATGTTTGAAATGATTAACTTCAGAAACTTGAGATTTTAGTTGAGTGTAGAATTTATCAAGTTGAACAAAGGAATATTCATGACATAAAAGGATTATGTGAATAAAATCCTTGAAAAGTTCTAGATGAAAAATTACAATTTCTCATTAACTCCATTTCTAGATGGTTTTTGACTTGGGAAGAAGAGCATTTCAAACCCATTGAACCTACCACCTTTAGATAGATACATTGTGTTTGTAGGCAACATAATTAATAGATACATGAATGCCCTTCATAGCTTGCACCTAAGAACAACTAGACATATCCTCAAATATTTCAAGAGGATACAAGACTACAAAATTTTCTATCAAGAGGGGTACTTAAACACCTTAATTGGCTTCACTAATATGGATTGGGCAGAGATTCTAAAGAGCATAAATCAACATCAAGTTACATGTTTAAGTTGGGATTGAGACCCATCATTTGGTGTTCTCAGAAACAATCAGATGTAGCTTTTTCCTCTACCGAGGTTGAATATTGTGCAATAGCGGAGGGTGCCAAAGAGGCAACATGGTTGTAGACTTTCTTACAGGACATAGGAGCAATTAAGGAATGTGTTACAATTTTACATGTTGACAATCAAAGGTATATGAAGATTGCTAAAACTCTTGTCTTTCATGCCAAATCATATTGAAGCTGACTACCATTTCATTTGCGAGAAGGTGATTTCATGACATATAAAACTTGTCCATGTTCCAACTTCAGATAGGTAAACCTCAAACCTGGTTCATGAAAATTGTGCTGTTTGTAGATTGCGTGTGGGTGAATACCAGTTTTTTTTTCCCCCCTTTCCTGGTAGTGAGTTTTCGCCATTTTGCTAAAAATATTTTCAAAATAGTGTATTCGGTCACAAATTCCATGTTTTTGAAAAAAATCACCATAATTGCCTACAATTTGAAAAGGTACTTCAGATTTCATATTTTCACATTTTGAATATCCCCAAATCTGGCCCAATATATTTATGAACTATGGAGCAACATGACAAAATTGAAATAAAAAACCATTGGTGAATATTGTCTATCTTTGAAGGAAGGTTGTTTGTTTGTTTTGTTTTGCACATTGAGATCTCCCAAACCATGGCATGTCGTGCTCTTGATATCTTTGAAAACCCTTTCATGAGTAGGGGGGGTGCACCAAGTTGGTTATGTAATGTTTTGACCTATGGTGGAGAAGATATTGAATATTGAACAATTTTTTCACTGAAAATTTATTTAAATCAAAACCAAAAATTATAGTGAAATTTGGGCAGGCTCTTGGTATTGTTAGAAAGCCCTCAGTGAGTAGGATTTAATGAAGGTCAATTGAAATTTTTTAGACCTAAGATGTGGGAGATATTTTGAATAGTTTTTGTCATTGAAAATTCAATTAAATTTCAAAAAATGATTCTGGAAAGGAAAACTTAGATAGGTGACAAGTTCACACTGGCCCAACAGCACAGCCCACACTATTCCCTTCAGAGAGTGAAATGCCATTTTTTTCCCCTCCTTTTCCTCCTTTTTTTTCCCCTACCTTTTTTTGGGCGATCCCATTGCAATTGTAAAAGAACTAGGAGGTTGAGAAATTACTAATAATTTGTTGTTTTGTTTGTGGTCACAATTGGTTTCAACTGTTGCGTTAAGATCATCATCCACTGCTCGTTCAGTAAGTAGAGAATCTTGAGGCTTGAGCAGTCTTGTTTTGCAGCAATTGTCCATTCTCTAACAATAAAGGGGAGCTCAAGCAAACAGATCTGTGGGTCGACCAGTACGAAATCCATGTCTTGGTGTTTTTCTTTTGGTTTGATCTCAAGCTTGCCCTTATAGTTTCGCAGCAATTGTTCGTTTTTCTAGTCAGGACGAGCTGAAAGTGAACAGAAACGTGTTGTTTTTCCTGGAGGCAGCAGCAGGAGTAGCAATGATTCAGAGATGCACTTGTTTGGGTGGGAAGTGGATTTTTCGAGCTGGTGTATAAACCCTTGAGCTTGGGTTTTGCAAGGCCAAGCGAGAGGGGGCGGGGAGGGGACAACAATATGGCTGTTTTGCAGCGGGTGGCAAGAAATTGTAATTGTCACAAGCTTAGTACTTCTGGTGGTTTCTTCGACATGCAGACCAATACAGGCATGCACAAGCCCAAGATCCCAGCGTTTTCACCTCAGTGTCAACACAAGTATGGTACCATGGTTGCCTGTTGGCCGATAGAAAACCTTGAAGCCAGAGTAAGTAATACGCCTGATTAGCTCTGATGAGACACCAGCTTTGTGATCAAAATGTGTGCAAATTTGCAACTTTAGGGTGAGAACAAAAGAGAACAAGAAGAATGGGAACAACCGCATGAAGCTGGCCAGGTCCATGACCACAAGAAACTCAATTTCCCAGGCATGTGTTTCTTGTGCAAAATCTGCGATGGACTGACTTTCTTGTCTTTATGCCAGCATGGTGTCATAGCAGGTGAAATGGAAAAGAGCAAGCTTTCAGGGGCTCGCAATTTTGGGTTTCATCCATCTAATAAGTACCGTATCTCTGCTTCTTCTTCTTCTTCTTCATTGAGAACACTTGTACGAGCTATGACTGGGGGATCAAGTTCTACATGGAATCCCGCAGCACCAACTGCCAGTGATCATGTCTTGAATTGTGTTACCTGCTTTTTGCTGAAAAAGTGGGGAGAGTTATTTGGTCCAATTGGTTCGATTCTTGAGGCAGATTTTGACTTTCTTGATTGGCTACCAGAAAAGCTCCATGCCCACCTTCACAACAGTGAAGGCATTGTAAGTTCAGTACACCCATTCTAGTGTTGACTTTACATCGCTTTTACAATTGATTTCAATCTAAAATAAGTTATAAGATGTACTGTAATTTGTTGTCAACATTCATATTACTGGATTTCTAAGGGGGCAACAATGGCAAACCAGGCAATTTTGGTGGTGCGGGAATCTTTGGTGCTTGGTATCATAGGTTTTCTATATGCTGAGGTTGATCATTTCTGTCGATGGTTACACAGGTACGTGTCCTTTTCCTCATTTGCATGTTGCCAGGTACCTATTAGGGTTAGGATCCTTAAGTCAACTGTTTCTCCTGCCACAATTTGGGTGTAACTTTCAGTTTCAGGGTTAGTCACATGTTGTAAGAAGCCAGGACTACATTTAGATTCCTCCCTGCAGTTCTGATTTCTTTTCACTGGAATGGTAACATGCATAGCTCATGTAAAGGTCTCTTTTAAGTGGTTTTATTCACTTATGAATTAGTTATAGAGAAAGGTCACATTTCTCTTGTTATGAATTTTTATATCCAGTTATGCACCTGGTGTAATCTAGCAGAATGACTAGCTCCAAACCTTGTGTACTTATGTGTGAGATGCTTGAATTTCAAACGGATACAGGGAAATCTTGATTCTCAGATGTTATTGATTGCTGGGCATGGTGTCTATTATTTGTGAGCATTATCTTGTTGGTGGAATGATAACCTTCTTTTCTGGAGCCAGGCTTTACACAACTACTTCAAAAGCAGACTCATTAGATTATGAAGATGAATTTCAGCAATCTGTTTTCCACCTTGCAATAGCTCCTCTCCATCTACTCATTTTAGTCTGGGCATCCACACGCTTGTGAGTAAGACTTCGACTGAAATCCTAAATTTCATTTTGTCAGTTTTGAACATAATCCAAATGTCTCTGTATTTTGTGAAATGTGTGTGTGGCTTGCAAACTTTCTGAGAGATATATTACAAGATCAGTTTTATTTTCTACTTATCTGTGTACAAAGGCCTGGAACAGTATCAACAGAGGTTTTTGGGTTTAGGGTTGAGGACATGGCTACTGCTGTCTCAGCCCTATACCTCTTTGCACTGATTAGTAGATTCCTGATTAGTCATAGAGGCCAAGGATGGGTACCATTGAATGGAAGTAAATTCCATCCCTGATGGCTTGTGACAGGGTGAGAGTGGTTGCACCATTTTTTCAAATGCAACAGCTTGTAGGGATGGGGATGGTTGCAAAGGTACGAAAGCTTGGACTAGTTACTACAGTGACTTGGTTTTTCTTACGCTGGAAGGACATATACATTCAGAAACTGATACCACATCATAAAACAGAAGAAGTATGCACATTTCTTCCCACCTCATGTTAAGTGATGATTGATTAATGCTAGAGAGTACCTCTAAAGACTGTCAACATCATGCAGCAGCTCCATGTTGTCTTTTCCCTTGGTGTAATGTTATCCCGGCACAGCATGGCTTAGGCTATTTCAATGCCATTCTTCTAAAATGTTAGACATGTGGGTCTCTTACTTTTGATATTCAACTCCACCTTGTAGACCCAAATTTGAGAACTGAAGTTGCTTTGTGAAGCATGCCCCAAAACAGACAGCATGTCAATTTTCAAATTTGCGTGAGTGGTGGCTTTGACCTCTCCCATGGCATGATAGTACCTACACTTGATGCATTTTGGTCTATCTTTATTCTTTAGCCTCTTTTGCAGCAGTAAATATTTGTTTGCTGATGGGAATTGGTTTGGTGATCTTTGTGCAGCCACGGATACTAGTAGTGAGCAAGCTGGTGTCACTCACAATATACTTTCTTGCAGCCACAATCCTTGCAGACCTCTTGAACTTCCCTCTTGGTTCCCTTCTTGCATTTGGTGGTGTATCAGGTATGGATGCCCGTGCACAAATATCCTACGGTTAATAATGCAAGGACATTTGTTTACTTGAGAAAAGAGTCTTATCACTGATTATGGTTTACCTGGCACAAGTGTCCTGTACCTACCAATTGTGGGATTTTTACAATGAAAGGATGTGTTACAGGGGTGACAACACAGTTGCATCATGGGACCAGAACATGACAGATCCTGGAACAAAAATGCAATTTGAAAATTCATCACCTAAAGGAATCAATTCACTGCAAAAGCCTTTACAGTCAAGGAATTAGACAATGCCCTTATGAAGTTGCTAAAATTGTTAAGCTAGGGTAACAGTGTCCAGCTAATGCTGAATACTTTCTTCTGGTTTTTTTTTGACATTGCATGCGCACATTCCAGCTGTTATTTAGACACAGAGGCTTTCCTCAGTTCTGAAAGCATGGTTGTTGCCTATGACCTATGTCACCCCCTTGAATGATGAATTTAAGAGAAGACCACAGTGGCTAGATCCACCTGGTACACTTAAAAGTCTCTGGCTGGCACCCAGTAGACATTCAGTTGGGGTTAAGTCAGGTGAACTGGATTGTGTCAAATTCTTGACAGAGTTGAAAACTCTAATCTGGTGTTGTCATGTGTCTGTGGAGTGGAAAAATGATGCTTGCACTGTTGGGCAACAGGCATAGCAATGGGTTTAGCAGCAAAAGAAGTGGTTAGCAACTTCTTTGGGGGTGCAGTGCTTCTCATAACACGACCTTTTGTAATTGGTGACAGAATTAAGGTGCGAAATAATTGTCATCCTGTTGTCCCATTTTATCTCGTAAGATAGGGATCTCCTGCAAAATTGGCAGGGGTTTACACTGGGTGTCAAAGCAGAGTGTATCTGCTGGAGTTTAACACTATCTGAAAGATGACACATGCTGAGCTAGAGCACATTACCAGATCCTGTAGTCCAGATTCTGGATTCACAGAATTTTATGAGAAAATAAAAAACTGAAACAATTTGAAATCAAATTGCAAAGGTCATATCAAGATTCTTGCATTGAAATTGCCTTTGCCTGATTCAGAGCTAGTAAGTTGCTACTTAACTGACCTGAGTGTGGGAACTGGGATGCTTACTTGACCAGCAGGGGAGAAATCTGTGATGTCAGGTACTAAGAGAGAAGCTGTTTGGTGGGTTCAGGCAGGGTCTTTTGCTGGGCTAGTGCAGGACATTGGTTATTTGCAAACAAAAATTCTAGGGTTTGATGGTGTCCCTATTCTTGTTCCCAACCAGGCTTTTATCAACCAGGTCTGGCTTGTGTGCAATGCCCATGCTTTAACCTTTTGGCAGGGTGTTTAGTTTGTTATGAATGTAGTGTGTTCTGCTTGAGAGAGGTCAAATGCACAAGTCCATGGAATGGTGATCAGGAAGTTCTGAAGACATTTTCCTTCATATAGTATATAGATCACCTTCTGTGGCAACTGAAGGATTTCATTCAACAAGTGACCAAGTCTTCTAACTGCTGATCTTGGCACTGAGAAAAAGTTGTTGTCTTGTATTAGAGTTCTTACACATTTTGAGTCATTGCCTTTCACTTGTCAAAGAGATTTGTTGGTAAATTTGTTGGTGGAAATTAGCTGATTTCTTAGTTTAATTTGTGAAACTTGGAGAATGTGTGTGTTCAGTGAAACTTAAGTGTGCACGAATGACCTGCAGGTGATAAACAATATGTCACGAGCAACCTCAAGGTCGTTGGAAGCAGAGTTCCTACTGCAAAATCAGAATATTTTCATGGTGGAAAAAATCACTGAAAGAGTGACACAGTATTTGTATATGAACTCTCATGTGGATTCAAAGAGAACCAGACCTCTATGCTATCTCAAGGATATCAGTCAAGCGGGGCCTAAAATTGCCATCATGTGTAACATCAACCTTTTGGTAAGTTAAGCCTTCACTCAATTGTTGAATACCATCAACCAAAAAGAGCCTAACAGTATCCTGTATTGGCCTCGCCATACCCACAAATGGACTATGTGTTTCAATGTACTTCCACCAGCATTTCAGAAGGCCAAAGCATCTCCAGTGCATGAACAATGTAATGCTAAGTAGGATGGGAATTCTTTGTGTTTGGAACCATACTGATCTGTGGTGATCTGCAGGCTGGAGGCAATTATAACCTAATCAAGCAAGAAATTCTCTTGGAAACTGCACGTATTATAGTAGAGATCTTGGGAAAGGATGCTCCCTTCTTCAGAAATAATGTAACAAATCTTTTGTGGGAACTCAGAATGCTTCTTCTAAATGCAGATGGTGAAGGCATTTAGCCTTCAAAAAAACCTGATGTTTCCTAGCAATGGTCAGTATATAATGCTAGGTATAGTCTATCACATATGCAAGCTCTGGAAAGTGAGTTTCATAGTGCAAACGATGGAAGTGTCACAGAAAAAAAAAAAAAAGCATTCCTTGCCAGTGTTTCTGCAGATGTACAGCAGCAACAAGTATGCTGTTCTCATTAAGGAGACTTTGCACTTTCGGAGAGGTGAGTCATGCCATGATTCTATTCATACCATTTTGCATACTCCTGCATTATTTCTTTATGACCTGGACCAAGTTCAACTGGAAAAATCTTACTTCTCTTGAAAGACTGTATAGGTTATGTGGTAAAGTCAGTGCCACTTGGACCTCTTGATCTGTTGAAAACTTTCCAATAACCAAATTACTGTGAAGAAGTTTTCTATTCAACTGAATTCTACAACATGGCACACTTATGAGCTTCAAGCCCTCAGAGTTCATACTACTATGCCAAGATGTTGAGAGATGCATAAAATTATAGTCCCTACAAACATTGGTTGATGATTTCACATGTATACAAAATTCAGAAGTAGGTTGAGTTCCCTACTTGCTCTAGTATCCTCTTGGTAGCAATGATAACATTCCTAGCATCATCCTGGTACAGTGAGTTGGAATGTTATGTTGTTTATGGACATCCTGCATTGTTGGAAGTTTATCTTTGACAGAAGTGACTCATAACCCAAGAAAAGTTTACTTTGCATCATCTCAGGGCTTGTTGTACTCTTTTCACAGAGCAATGGTGCAGCCTGCATTCAACAAGTCTCTTTTGGGGTTCTCCTCAGCTAATTCAGGATATGAAAACCTGAGTTCATCCCTTGCCTCATCAACATAGTGCTTTGGCATCTTATCAACTTCTTCTGTGCTTGTTTGAGACTCATATAATATGGTGGAAAGACTTGCTTGTTGATGAAAATGTTGAATCTATGAGGGTATCATTCAACACATTACCATATGCTTGTGTTGCTGTATACACACACATAAGCAATGTTAGGGTTCTACAGGGATTCTACGAGGTAGTGTATGAAAGTACTTCTTAAAGAGATTTCAGTCATGTGCAAAGAGTGGATGGATCATGTTGTTGGAGTGATCTTTGATCTTTGTCTTCTTTTGCTCCTGCTGGAAATGAGCAATGGGCTTCCAAACACTCCTAACATCCAAGCTTGGATGGTATGCCAACAGGGGAGGATTGTGCAATCTCAAACACTAGTAGACCCCGTCAAGCAGGCATAAATTGCAGATGCATTCTAGAGATCAACCCAGGCATCTCATCATCAAAGAGCATTGTGAGACAGTTACTTTGAGTTTTGGGGTGCATAAAACATACTTGTCTTCAACTTTTTGTGTCGTCTTTACATGGTCAGTGTTCAATTCCATATTTGCATATGTTAGTTTGGCTCTTCAGAGATGACAATCCAGTTTCAACAGTAGTAACATGATTACAATAGAGTGTGGTCAATAAGTGCCTAATTTTGGAGTGTAGTCACTTTATAAGATGAAGGTGCCAAGTGAGTCTCTTTGATTTCTTTCAGGTTAGTGTTGCCATCTTTGCTGCCAATCCCAAGATCATCCTTTCAAGTATTTTAAGACTTCTTGCCCTCATACTTCGTGAAGTTTTGTTTGAAGTCTTCATCAATTGGCCCTCTGACAGACAAAATTGGCAGCACTATGCAATGATGTCCTAGATAACAAATGAACTTCAAGATAGTTTCACAAAGCTAAAAGGTGATTTAGAAGTACTATGTGCACAAGAATTGAAACACAAGAATTTTGGGAACTTCAAACCTAAACCATAATCACCTTTAAATTCCACTAAGTTTAAACATGATTTGCTTGCCAAATTTGGGGGTAACTCTTGGCTTTTGTTGCAGCTCCTTCATTATTCAAGATTCATTCACCTACACTTGTTTGTTTGGTGTTGAATTTCACAAAAGAATTGCAAACTTCCCTCTTGCAATCCCTCACCAAATGAGTTATCTAAGAATGGAATTGTGTTCATGGCAGACAAAACATTCACAAAAACAATGAAGGCAATTTGGGCCCACATGATGAGAAATGAAGTTGGAAGTTGGGGAAGGGGAGCAGTCATATCTTTTTCAATTTTCTGATGTTGCATGGGTTGGCTAGCATCCCAAGAGGGATTTAGCATTATGAAAAAAATAGTGAAAAAAATGGTTAAAAAATTTGCTACCAAACTAAAATCAAAGTCAAAAAAATTTACAAATTTTTTTTTTTTTCAAAATTTGGCACTGTGTCACCTCATGTCAGAAGAGTCTTGATAAAGAGTTAACATGAATGTCCATTGAAGCCATTTTAGATTTTTGGAGTGGTGACTATGAACTATTCCAAGGTTGTTCAAATGCCATTTGGGCAATGGTAGACTGATTTTGAAGTATGCCAAATGGTATTGAGTTAGTTCTTTCTAGGAGAATGACGAACAAAAATGAATGATCTAAATTTTTTGCATATGTTAATGTTATTTAGTGTAATATTTGTGATTTTACTTGATTCTCTAGCATATTGAGACATGTTATAATTAATTCTAAAACAAACTCTAAATTTTTCTAATGCAATTTTTACTGTTTGGGCATACATTGACCCATAGGATTATTTCCAGTTTTGGCGGTTCTTTGCATTTATGAAGAAGCTCTGATTCTGGTTCTAAAAAATAAATTAAAACTATTTTGGTCCTGAATCCGGTTCCACATATAAGTGGAATGGGAATCCACTTTGGAGTCTGCTTCTTCAAAAAAATTAAATTAAAATTTCAGTTTTAGTTTTGAAATTCAGACCCAGTTCTAGTCCTGTTATTATTAACTCACAATTGGAACTCTCAGTTATTCACCTACATTGAACCGAGAACCCAGTTCTAGGTTTTGGTTTCTGTTCCAGTTCCAAGCTTTAGACTTGGCTTTGGTTCTTACTAAATGGAATTGGAACCGACGGTTCTTACCCACCAAACATTGTTATTTCCCAAACCAACCATGACTTTTTTTAAATGTTCAGCATTCAAAAATCAAAATTTTCAAGACCTTTTGAAACTGGGACCAGACTTCCCATTCTCTTCATTTCAATTGTTGACAACCCTGACACATAATATCAACATAGGTAGTCTTAGCCTTGGTGCATTGCTTGGCTACTTTATGAGGGTATGATCATAAAAACGCAGTCACTAAAGTATGAGCAAAACCCCCCTTTCAACCCAAATGACTTATAAAATGGGGGTAGGGCAACCATATTCCCACCAATTCTCTATACCCATTGTTTGCCTATTAAGAAATTTGTTGGTTCATTTCAATTTTTCCACATCAGAAAACTGAAAAGCTGTAAATTGTTGCTAAAAATTGGAAAGTTTCACAATCAGTAAAAATGCATATTTATGTCAAAATTTTCTCTTTTTGGAGCTAAGGTGTGTTTAAGTGCAGAAATAAATGATCATAATGAGATGGATGCTTGAAAGACCTAAGTCCTTTTTATGATCATGTTCATCACCTGTCTCATGGACAGGAGATGAAATGTTTGGGAAATCACATCATGTACCTTCATTTACACTAGTGGCCACCTGTGCAGTTGGCCAAACTGTATTGAACTTCCAACAAGATCACCCATCCCAATACTGTTCCCATCCAAGTGGGCTTAACTTTAAAGTTATTATGGAACATTACTAAATTAACTATAATTTCATTTCCAGAGAAGAAAATCATCCTAAATTCAATAACTTTTGTTTTGTTGGTCACAAAAATTGTAAAATGACAAATGACCACACCAATGACCACCTCGTCAAGGGCTTTTAGGTGGTATGTACATACATGCATACGCCTATCTTAAAATATAAGTCCAAATGACTCACAAGTTCAAAATTACTCGCAGAATTAGAGGATGAAATTCCCAATCAAACACATTTGAATTAAAGGGAAGAAACAAAAACAATTGTATTTTGCTCAAGATTGTTTCAAATGTCTTTTTTTACAAAATTTGTAACATCCAAGATGATAAATGTGGTATGTGTAAGGAAGTCGTGTGATAGATGTTCAAAAAAATTATGGTCACACAAACACAACTTAGATTTTTTTTATGTTCAAAATGATTTAATAAATCAAACTTCAGTAATGGAATAAGTGGAGGCACAAGATAAAGGTGCAGGATTTATCCACATAAGTGAATTGTATTGCATTTATGGAAAGAAAATTCATAAAAACCCAAAGTACACTCACACTTCAACCAAAACAATATGAACATTAATTAACATCATAATAATAGATAATGCAAAGTTATTATTAGGGAGTTTATTGATTTTTTTCTTCACCAAACGACACCCTTCGCTTCCCAAAGGTCACACAACCTTATTTACACTTGTTATTCTTCCACTTGCACCACTTGCACCATATTTGCTTCTTTTATCACTTTCATTGAATTAGCAAACCCTCATTGCAATTTCATAATTCAATTTAACAATGTTATAAAACGTTAGGTATCCTTCCTATATCACAAGAATTTGTTCATTATATAGAATATTTTGCATATGATAAAAGCTTGACATCATGCAATATCACAACCCTTTTGTTCTCTAAATCATTTAGTGCCACATTTGAAGAATAGGATTTTGTAAAAATTTGACTTCATTAAGTAATGTTACTGTAGACATAAAAAACATTGATATGTGAAGAATTCCATGATGTTCCAAAAGAATAAAAAATAATTGTTGGAGGGATTGAATAAGTGCCGAAAGGTTTTATTGTGGCACAACTTTAAAGCCCATTCATAAACATAATATGAATCATTTTGAAAAACAAAAATTTCTTTTTCTTTGATTTGAGACTCACTAAGTTTATAAGATCATTAGCTAATGTTGAAATAAATCAAAACTGCATCCAAAAGGATTATACAAAAAAAGTTTGGGACAAAAAAATGTAAAGGTCTTGAAACAAGTAGGTTTTTTTCTGCAATTGGTAGAAGAAAATGAATGATTTCAATAGTTGCAAGCCATGGAAATGTTGAGCAATAACAATTGAATCAATGACTTTTCATCTCAATGTTGACAAGAAAACAAGTTTCAAATATTAACTTTGTAATGAGATAATTGAAAAATGACAATTTCAAATATCATGCATGAACAAAAGCCAACAATCTTTTCAATGGGCTTCAAATAATCTTTGAAACATTAAACATCTAACTGGTGATTTTGAACACAATTACATGTAATGATCGGAAAATTGGAACTTCTTCAAACATAAATTTGAATTTAACACCTAGTGTATATAAACTTTGATCAACCATGTCAAGTACACCAACAAAGAAAGTGGTTGTTGGAGGATCAACAAGTTCTTCAGGGGCTACAACTCCAGGGAAAGCTAAAGGCAAGGAAGTTTCTTCTAGCCAAGAAATAAAGATGGTGGTGAAGGAGAACCTAAGAGAAGTGTTGGGCAAGCTTGGCAACATCACAGATGTAATAGTCAAGAAAAATATGGAATTGAAGGGAGAAAGTGAATCCACATCACCCATTAAAGAAACGTTGGAAAAGGCAAGTGAGATGATGAAAAAGCTAGAAAATGAACTACCCAAAAAATAGGGTAATAACTAGTCACAATCATCTACATAATATGAAACTTGAATAATATCATGAAGATTTGTAAATTGGTGGCATCCAACATGCAATTCTTGTCATGAAGCGAATGAATTAAATTTGAGAAATTGAACATGTGATTACAATTGGGTTACTTCCGATATCTATGCGAGTTTTCCTTGATGATAACATTTGTGGATGCATCATAGTCATAAACATTCACTTGGATATGAAAATCATATGGTTTTTCAACACAAAGTTAACACATTCAATATGATGTTTTTTAAAAAATAGCTTTTCTTTTATGCAAAAAATTATGAATGGCAATTGAATTTTTGTTTAGTTTTTCAAGATAAAGTCATCATAATATTGATGTACTTCATGAAGAATTGAACTTTGTTGTAATTGAAGTGTGGTCATAGTTGTTCATCATCTTATTCATGTGAAATCATAGGTTGAATTTTATTTTTAGTTATAAATATTTTTTTCATCCTTCATTTTTTTGTTCCAATTGTTGTGACTCCATCCCCAATGGTTGAAATTTTTGCCAAGGTCATTATTATGGGCAACTAAATAGTTGGTGCATGATACTTTTGCCTTGAATGAACTTGCCCATTGAATTATTTGCTTTGTTTGAAAAAGTGGTATTGTGATGAAACATCACATGTTGGGAATTTACATTTTCATGTCCATAGATAGAAAATTTACATTAATATTAACATGAAAATTGGATACAATACCAACTTTTATACTTTTGAAACATATATATTTCTGGATCACCATGTCTTTTTTATTACATCATGGTTGGCATGTGCATTGTTTCAAAACCATTGTTCTTGAATTTTTCTAGATATATTACACTAATTTTTGAATATGTAAAATTTTCATTATGAAATTTGAAGGACATCAAATTAAATATTTCATGAGGAATCACAAAAAAGTCACATTAAATTGCATTTCAATCATGTTAAAACCAACATTGGATTATGAGTATTAACTTTTTTCAAAAACTGACTATTCTAGGTTCTTTCCCTTTATTTTTTCAAAAAAATGGGATAGTTTTATAAAAAAACTATTTCCACTTTTAAATACCCTTCCATGTTCTTACTTCATTCATATTGGTAAATTATATTTAGAGTTTCTTTCAATTAATTTTAAATTAGAATTATTTCATTATAATCATTTTCAAATACTTTTGGTAAACTTTCCAACACAAAAACCAAATGTTTCATTACATATTTTAAAATATAGTAAAAGAATATTAAGATAAACTTCTAAAAATTTTGAATGGCGAAGGCAAGAATCATTGCATAAAATGTGTAATAATTTTCTTTCAATTCATCTTGCTCAAATGATCCCTCAAACCCCTTTAATTTTCCCTTTGACCCTACATCAAATTATATCAATTTACCAAATATAAAAAAATGTTACACCCAACTCAACATCATTGGGCCAATTTTTATTCACAAAAATTAACTTCTCAAAGTTATTTGATTGCAAGTGACCTATCCTTAAATTAATCAGTATGTTAACAAGGGAAAATATTCTTTCAATTTAAATTTGAATACCAACAATCTTCAATAATTGTCAAACTTAAAAGCCAACGTTGTGAACATGGATTAAAGTTTTTTCTACCACTTTAAAGGGCACTTCATGTTTTTCATGTGCATTTAACATCTTTGGAATATTAACAATTCTCAATTGACAAGCTCCTTTGCAAGTTCACTAATGTCCATCATCATCTCAAAATTATCCAAATTGCAATCTTCTTCATTTATGTTAGGAAATAAAATTTCTCCTTTTGATGATGGATGCAAATGATGGTAAGACTTCAAAAGCATAGGAAACATGGATCTCCTATCATACTTTTTAAGTTATGGCCACCCTTTGTTCCTAATTAATAAAGGAAAGATTAATCTTAGACTTTTGTATATGGGATCTAACATTAAGAATAACATATTAAGGTCTCACATACTTGCTTCTTCATGTTCACTACAAGACTTTTCAACTCAATATTGACAATTGAATCATCTTTTATCAAGTTATCCAAAACGTGGGGATTGTTAAAAATAAAAAATTTGTTAAAGGTTCATGGTTGTGATTGCGTGCAAGGCATCAATTAACAACCAATGACCCCTTAGCTAGTTTAAGACCAAAGGAGACAAACAATTTACAGTAATTTGTGATATATGCCATGTGATAGGAGGGGGGTACATGGCTAGTGACCTTGACACCACTCTACATGTTATAACAAAGGAAAATGGATTTTCAGAATTATAGAACTTCTTAAAACACAATTACTTTGCTTTCAAACCTATAAAAAAAATTCCTATAATCACAAGTTAAAATTATACAACAAAATATTTCCCCCCCAAAAAAAACCAAAAAAAAAAAAAATTGAAAATATTACATTGTTTAGATAATGTGTTCATTTTTTTCCAAAGTCAAGGCTTGCATCAATGCAAGCTTTCATCCACTATCATCACCTTTCTTTTATTTTTTTGGCCATCTTATATAGTTCTACAAATATGTTTGGGTAGATTTGATGAAAGCATACTTTAAACCTATGTAGAGTTTATGAGTTTTTTTTTAGCAACTACATATTAATAGGCCCTAAAAATGCATATCCAAATATGTTTGCTAAAAAAATTCCATTACACCCAAAGTATCATAATTGATTACAAACTTGAATGCAATTGCCATTGTATTCAACTTAAATCCTTCATTTTTCACTTTTTTTTTTTTTTTTTGATCAAATCATATTGGTCTAAAAGATCATGATTTCTTGCCATAGCTTAGCTTGAAGTTTCAAATGCCTTAAATAAGCCAATTGTGATATGTTCTTTCACTTAATCCACTCCCAATAAAATCACAACCAATGCAAAAAGTTGTGTGCCCTTTTGAACACCTAGAAAACAAAGCTTGTAGTGGCAAAAACACAATCTACTATAACTAGTAGGACATATTTGTTTTCTATTCTCAACCAAATTCAATACAACACTTTTTGACCAAAATTCTTTTCGGAAGGGAACACAACACAAGGGCATAACCTCATTATCAAGTGTTTTAACTATATGTTTTCAACAAATTAAACATGCAAATTATTTTTGACAACAAGAATACCCAAGTTCTCTAAAAACAATTTTTGTTGCCTTTTTTGAAAAGATCTAGGGCCCCAACAAAATTAAAGATGGTAGTCAAACTTACTGCATGCCTTTTTTTGGTAGGTTGGCTTTCCATTAGATTTCTCATTTTAATATTCTCTTTGTCCTCAAATGTTTTCACAATTAATCCATGCTTTGCATTGAAATGTTTTTTCCAATGTACTTGTACCATTGCCCTTGAAGTATGAAACCATACCTAAACTCAACCTTGTTCATTAATTGAAAATTTTAGGACCAACTATTTCAAACCTTTTAGCCTCATTTCCCCATTGAAATTTCATTTTCATTCATGGAAATATCATCCACTTAACAACTCATTCCACTTTTTACAATTGTGTTACCAAAATAAATTTGAGAAAATGGAAAAAATATGTCTTTTCTAGTTGTCAAATTTTGTTATGTGTTTTAAGTATTCATTATTATTATTATTATTATTTAATCATTTCAATAAATTTGAAAGATGTAAACAAGGCAATTGATTACAAACATTTACAAGCACAATGTATAATCATTCTTTTTTTAAATGATGCATAATGTAAAAAATATGTTGATGAAGATATATGCAAGTGCAAAAATGATTCTTATGTTCGCAAGTATATATTTGAATAATGTAATTGAAAATGCAACTCCTTTTCATTTCAAACCAAAAGTTTACATTTAGCAATAGTTGATCCTACAAAAATGAAACACAACAAACACATAAACAAAACATGTATAATGAAACAAAAAACAAAAATGAAAAAACATAGAAGGAAAGCATACCACAAACATAGAACAAAACTATTTAAAAAGACAAATAAATGTTGAAAAAAATACCTTTTTTATTACAAGGTTGTGAATTTGCATCTTGAAAAAAAACACCATGCATTAGCCCCTACTTGCAACATGCACAAAGTGGGGGAAATGCCAACCACAAAAGGAAGGAAAACATCATGACCAAAAACATAAAGGAGGTAATGATGGTCAATAGGACAAGAAATGGCTTGAAAAATGCCCATAAGCATCACTCGAATAGTGCCCATGAGCAACAACCACAAGCAACTTGCAAATTATGCATGATGTGCATTCCTATGTCGGTGCTTACAATTACCACTATCAACACACAAACAAACCATAACATAAAAATACCTTTAATGATACACCATGTCCAATAACAAAATGGTCATTCATGTGCAATGAAAACATGAATCTAACCCAACACTTTCACAACACAAAAATGAAAATGTAAAATGCCCTCCTTCAAGATAAAAAAAGATTTAAAGAATGCTTCACAACCTTATACAACCACGTGTTTTCCTCCAACTCGAAATGTTGATCCTTTATGCGAATCCAAGTCATTAATGAGCCATTAATGCATTAGTCCTTTTACAAAACCCTTATTGGTTCTTCTAATTAGATCATGATGTACCAAAAGCACATTATGTTGTCCCTTTGACCAAAATTTGTACATCTTATTCATGGAACTTATTTTGAATCCCACAAACTTTCCTTTGCTATTGGTTAAATGTGTGATTATAATGTAATCTTCCCACAATTGCAAGCTCAAATTCTTGGTTAGAAACAACAAGACAATCATCTTTGACCTTGACTACCAAATGGGTTATCAAATCTTGTTACCCAATTGATCTATTATGCATGGTGAATTGCAACTTGCTCTGGGATAAGAATCCTTATTACTAATAGATCATGGTTGCCTTAATCCTCCAATTACCTCTTTATTTTTTGCTAATCTTCAAACTTGACAATGGGGAGCACTCAAAAGTCCAAGGTGGAAATAATTAATTTTAGGCTATGAAATTTCGACATCAAAGTTTTTTTTTTTTTTTACCTAGACATGGATTTCATGTAAGTAAACATTAAGGGACAATGTCGCAACCTTAACATTGGGTTTGCGACTAATGTGAAGTACAAGGGCCCATGAGGGCAAAAGTGTGTTTAGGTGTGAAACAAACTTTCACAAATGGGGGAGAGTGCAAGGGATGAAACCCAATGATTCCCAAATGCACTCCCACTTTGGGAGTTACATTTGTGCGAAAGCTGTGAATGTTCAGAACCTTGGTTGAAAAAGCAAACAAGCACCAAATTGGGTCCCTAGGACACCATTAAATTTTTTTTGAAACGTAGATGCTTCAAATGGCCTCGTATTGTTCATTTAAACATGATTTGTATGAATTATGATCAAAAGAAGGGGCAGGAATCAAATTGAAAATTTGACTCCTAATCACAAATCCCTTCAACGTAGGGGTCAAATGAAGTTTGATTGGAGCATGCTATGCAATGTTGGAAAGATATATATTGCCCTCATACTCTGGAAAGGGATTTGATTTAAGAAATATATAAGCGTCCAAAGTTTTAGGACACTATGAATCCTAGTTTTGGGACTCCCACTTGGGAGTTTCGGGGGAAAATGACATTTGGATGTAGTCCGTGTGAAGAGGCACATAATATACTACAGGGAGGGGAATGATGCCTTCTCCCAAAAGGTTGTGAGTCGCGTGAAGCTTATGCTTGAGGTTATCGCTACTAAGTTCATCACACCGCTTTCAACTTGCACTTACCGCCCTCTTTTCTTGGTTGTGCATGTTGATATCTGACGCACTCCCAAGTCCTTAGTTAGCCCCAAGTTGGGGCTAAGTCACTCAAGTTGCGAAAAGGTGGGGACTCGGGGCACGCTCCCAACTTCCAGCACTAGAGGGGGTGAGAAGGGCATGCTGAAAGCTCCAAGATTAGACTAGGAAGAGGGACAAGCTTACTTAGTTATTTAGTCTTGCATCCAAATCCAACCAACAAGTTGGTTAAAACTCATTTTGCACACTTTCAGTGTTGGGACAAGCCACGGGCAACCTTGGACTCATTTGACTCACCACGGCCCGGACTCAGGGGAAGCCACCACCTTCCCCCATATAATATTCTCTGCAGCTCTCCGCCGCACTTGCATCCAAATGGCTCTTTTTCCCGGGACTCCCAAAGTGGAGTCCTGAAACTGTCCCGGTTTGGACTCCCGAGACTTTAGGTGTTCATAACTTCTTGCCCCGAGCTCGGATCGGGACGAGGTCTAAACCAAAGTTGTAGCTCTCCTTGAGGGCTTTCCAACAGTCTATCGCATTTCACCTGCACGCACCGGGACGGATCGATTCCCGACTTTTAATGGTCGGGAGTCAAACTGGCAGTTTGACTCCCGACCCTTCTTTCGACCATAACTTGTGCTGCAAATGTCCAAATGGCTCATGTGAGGCCATTTTGGACATGTACACTTCAAGAATTTTCCAATGGTATAAAGAACGTTTCAATGTGAGGTGTTTTGACCCCTGCGATTGCGCTCTGAGTTTTTGAGAGTCCTGGAGGATTCCCAAGTCCCATTTTCGAGAGTGTGAGTGGCGACCTCACACCTCCCTCAAAATGGGGTTGTGACAATATCATCTTGAACTTTCGCTTGTGAGTTCATCATAGTCCTACTCGGAACTCAAGCATCCCTCCTACCCCTCAGGTGTTACAAGTTAAAGAACATGCCCCAATTCTTTTCTTCTTTTGCTATTTCATTTTAGAACCCACCTTTGGGTCTTTTGAAAAGTTTGGGGGCGTGTCAGAACCAAATAATCTTGCATTTGACACACATATTAAGTTGTGGTGCTTTTGATTTCTATTATTCACAAATCATGCATGAACAAGCATTAAATACAAATACAAATCCACCATTTTCATAATTAGGGTTCCTAAATGGCATGATCAATCAAATCCAAATCTCCCATTTTGCTTCAAAAAATTAGCCATATACTCCCAATTTAAATCTATTGTGTAGTCTAATTGTGGCCAAATATAATGTGTATCATATTAATTAATCATGGAGACCCCCAAAGTTCTTTTTTGATGGGCATTTTTTATTAGCCCATCATTAAAAAATAATCAAGAATTTGACGGTCCCAAAATACATATATTTTAGTGTTTTCCTTTTGGGCTGGTTGAATAGGTTACGAGAGTAGAACTTAGGGCAAAAGATATGAGATAAAATGAAATGTTATGGGGAAAATGTTGGGGAATACATTGGAAACTTGGGAACATGTTGAAAACCCATAAGGAGTTTGATGGAAACAAATTGGGACAATAAAAATCCAACACCCCCGAACCTCCCCACCAAAAAATGAACCCCATGGGGGCATGTTGATTCACCTCATTGGCTACCAATGATTTTTATGCCTATTTTTATTCATTAACATTTTTGGCTTAAGCTAAGGCAAGGGTAGGAACTATGGGACATAGGGGGACAATTTAGACCATCTAATACCCCCATTATGAGACTTGGGGTGCTTACTGTTGATTATGTAATACTTTGAGGCTTATACTTGAAGTTTAAAGGAAAAAAATTTTGTTCAAACATTAGGTCAAACATAAATTTGAATGTTTTTTCAAGCACTTGTGCAATAGAAAAAGTGTTTCGAACAAACACATTGTGGTATTCCTCTTTGGACAAAATTTGTAATTAATTATTTTAATTGAAAATATCAATCAAGTCCATCATTGATAATTGGAGGAATCATGTTAACACATATTAAAATCAGGTTCAAACTTACCATTGTCTCTTCCCATTGTCCTTTTTCAACAATGTCATTATGCCTTTTAGTTGAGATTTCCTGTAAATTTGACATCAAATAGAGAGAAACATTTGCATTCAAAATCTTGATATAATCTTTATGCAATTTGCTCTCCTTTTTATGAGCCAATTCCATTTCCATGAACTATGTCGTAGGCTTTAGGTCTCTTCTAGAAAGGGACCCTCGAGAAGATGTCAAACATGGATTTGAAAAAAATATTGTTTGAGAACAATATACCAAACCTCACAAGGTGATCTAAAAGAAAGAGAAGAAAGGAAATGCATTGTAATATTTTCCACATTTTCACTTCCATCATGTTTTGTTCTTGTCATTCTATTTTTAAATTATTTATTGTGTCGCACATGACTAAAAATTAGCCAAGAAATTAAAGTTCAAGTTTCTAATCCAAAGCCACAAACTTTGTAATGAAAATTAATGTCACAAATTTTTACCACCCATTGTCCTCGACAACGACCTCCTCTAATTTTTGCTAGTTGGGTGTGCACTCAATTCATCAACCAATTCTTCACTGATGAAAATGGGTAGTCCCTTCATATCTATTATGCCTTCTTTAGAATCTCTAAAAGCCTTCACCCATCTCAGCTTAGGTTGGCCTTTTGCCAACATTGAAAAACGTGTGGGTAGGTTTACCCAATTTATTTCATCTCATCTTCTTTCACGATAGCTAATTGCCCCTTCAAATTTTAGTTGAAAAGGCCTTCCTTCACAATTTTTGTTCTTTTCTCTCCTCTTTTGTTTGTGTGTTTGGTCTTCCATTATATAGGAAAACAAATTTTCACATCTTTTTTGGCTTCACATGCATCTATAATCACAATAACACCACATGCAACTTCAATTTTCACATGTTATGAGAATTTGCTTGTGGCTTTAATGGATCTTATGAAAGGTAAGAAATTAACTCCTTAATCGATCTTGGGGCTAATGATTTCAACAATGGATAAATGGATTACCACTTTTAACATATATTGTTGTATATAGTTGAAATAATTAGAAAAAGTGTTGAGGCATAACATAAACTAATCAATGTTTCAAAACATTGTGTCACCAAAATCACAACCTAGTTGGTTTGTTTACTTCTAAAATTCTTACAATCACTGCAGGCTTATATTGAATTTGATAATTTAATATGCAAAGGGGAAGATTTGGTGTTATGATACCATTTCAACTACCATCAATCCCAAATTATTTTTTCATCCAACAAGTTAATTATATTGAAGGTCAAGCAATCGATGTCCAAGGTATTTTTCATTTTTATATGTGACATTTAATACACTTCTAATGCACTCATTACATCCTACTTAAAGAAAACCTTCATATATGGAGATCTCCCACTCAATCCTTCCAAAACTTGCAGGGTATTGAAGCTTGACTATTATTACATACAAGTTAAGATTTGCTTCTTGAGACTTTAGCACTGAATGTTTTCAAAAGTGTCTATGGGCCCTGGGGATCCATACTGCTTTGATTTGAATATGTATTTTTTCCCACTAAGTTGGTCCTAACATTAAACTTATGGACTACTATTTTTTTTAAATGGAAATTAACATGAAGGTCTATATATGAAATCAATGGCATGTTACCTACCTTATACAGAGGTAAAGGATTGGTTATGACAAAGTCCCAAAAACATGTGCTAGTTTGCTTATGAATTAGGTCTAATAAATTGATATATAAATTCACTAAGATTCAACGACCTATTTGATACCATTATGCAATTTCATAATGATCAATTAACTTACTGATATGATTGTCCTTTCTATAGGGAACACCTTCTCCTCACAATAGTCAACATAAAGGGTGAAGTTGGTTGCCTAATTCTTCTAACTAAAATATCGGTTCAAATATTTCCAAAGAAGTGGGTGATCCATAGACCCCATTGAAGGCAAGTACAAGAATTAATGACTAGCTAATCCACCTAGTCTAGGGTTAAGAACCAAAAACTGATAGTCTTGCAGAAAAAATTGTAATCCCTACAAGTATCATTCACTTGGTTTCATTTTTAATAGGAACACATACCTAACAGGAACTAATTAGTGATTACAACATAGAAGAGGATGACGTTTCAAGCCATGACATAGGGGATGATTTGGTGGAGCAAGGGGTGAGAAGAATGCTACATGGCCAAGGTTACACTCCTAGGCCAATGCGTTGCTGGAGAATGTGTCCCTTCATCCAAGCCTCAAGGAAAGCAGAGTTCAAACCCATACCTGCAAACATGTCTCCAGAGATTAGAAAACTTCCAGAGGATGTTCGAATGACTCTACAAGGGTGCAAGGTTTTCCAACCTCCTCAAATTGCAGAATATAACAATTTGTTGAAGCGAGATGGGAAACTTGTGAGTGGGGTAGACAAGCTAGGCACACGTAGCAAAACAAGGCTTGGTAGGTTATACCATAAGTTTGATTCCTTGTGCGCACTAGCAACAAGCAAAGAAGGTAGATTGATCTTGATTCAACATCGAGAGTTCCATCATGTGTTTTATCCAGTGTGTTATCATCCGGCACATGAGGTGTACAATGAAATGTTGAACAAGTATGAAAGGAGGTGGTCAGCACTTAATGAGTCTTATGGCAAACCTTGACCTAATAGTGCATCAAGTTTTTTAAACAAGTTCAAAAATTTCATGTGTTGCATCAATAATAAAATAATACATAAAACACAAGCTTTAATGTAAACAATGACTTGGAGTAAAGGTTTATATTTTGTAGGGTATCCCAACAATGATCATTAAAATTGTAACAAGAAGCATGCATACCAACTACCCTAATGGTATTAATGTAATTGAAGAATGAAGAAATACCATAAATTGTGATAGTTTGCAGCAAAACACCAAATCAAATTGATGCATTACTTGTTTTACTAATACCACCATATTGGATAACTCATTTGTCCATGTTTGTCATGAATCTTTCTACTTAGTTTTAATTTGCTTTGGAAGTAAAAAAAAGAGGCATGTTTTTTGTCAAAAGAATAATGGATCATACATATTGGATAATAAATATCCATTACAAACTATGAACAATCAACAAGAGCTTACAAATAGTTACAAAAATGTTTGCCATAGATTCAATATGTACACAAAGCATATATATTTTTCAAATAACACCATGAACTCTTGTTTTGCATTGAAGTGAAAGTCAAGTGTATGCACAATTAAAAAATGTGATGAACTCTATGGACAAAAAAAATGTTTAAAGTGCCTTTTGATCATTTTCAAAGTCAATGTAAATGAGTTCAAAGAATTTCAAATGTACTACATATACATGCATTCAAAGTTGGCTAGTTAAAAACAATGTAGATTAGCTTAAATTTTTTAACACAAGACTAGATATAATATGTGGTATACATATCATTCTTGATGTTATGCTATACATGCAATGCATACAGGAAAACTAGGTCTACACCATTCATGATGCTTATCGGTAGGTCTATTTAGTTGAGAGTTGATAACAATTTGATTTTTTTGTTTTCGAAAAATATTGATGCAATAAAGGATGTGGCTTTTGTTGAACAATTGGTGAGAAAGTTGAAACTTGTAATTTGATTATTAATGGTACGAATGTCAAAAGGAGCAAACAAGTACCTATGTAGGAATGTAAAGGGCAACAAACATGTATTAGTAAATGGGTGAAATGGAGTACATGCCAAATTGTGGAAACCTTGGCAACGAAACTTGGGCCAATAATTGCCATGTAAGTCACAAGCATATGATGTCATTAAATAGAATTGAACCTTCATAGCTGGAAACCAACCCTTAACCATCCAATCATAATTTCAACTTATGACAATTTGCATTGCATAAATGTAAATTCACATATTTTCAAAAAAAATTAACTAGGATATAATTATGTAATTTAATAATTTCATAATAAATTTAGTTTTCACATCACCAATTAATATATTATTTAAAATTTTAATATGTCTAAATTTTTTATAGTTACATCTAATTTTATAATGTTTTGAATTTCAAAATGTAAAGACATTACATTGATTTTGAATTTTTTCAATTTTAAAATCATGTTTTAATCAAATCATGCAATTTTGTAATTGAGCAATGTAGTTAATTTCACATTTAAAAAATATATATGATTAAATATAGATGAAACCTTCATGTAATGCTTGTTAAATATTAAGATTGGTGGTCAAGCAAAAGGTTAACACAACACCTCATCAATTTAATAGAGCTTCAATACATATGTAGCATAATCATTGAATCCCAATGACTAGTTGGGATAGCTAACCATGCACGAATAGAAAACCATATGATTATAATTCCAAATATAACCACAAATTTTTCGAATCATTGATGTTGTCTTTTAATAATATATGGAATAAAGGTTGCATGATTGATGAAAAGCTAGATGGGAGTTTGTTAATAATGAGAGATTTCATGTGAAATAAAAATAGCTTTATTGTGAAAAAATTACACACAAAAAAATTAAACACATCAAAACAAGATGTTCACATTCATGGAATTTAAAATCAAGAATACACCAAGGTTCTTATCTATAATCAAACAAAAAACTTGCAATAATGAAAAAAAATTAAATCCACCAAGATTAAGAAACTTAATCAAGAAGATAATTTAGAAAAAAAATCCCAACTCAAATGAATAAATTAAATAATAAATCAAGTAAGTTAAACAAGGTAGATGCACAATTGAGTGTTTCACTATCGCAACAAAATGATGTTTTTTTTTGGTACCCTTTATTCAAATGCATATGGTGATTAATATATCCTTAAATCTACTAATTGAGACTTGGATTTAAACTAACAACTTCATTATTAAGAAAATTGTGTAGTTATTTATTGATAAAAAAATCATTTGTTAGTAATAATGGACTTTTGAAGTTGAAAAATAAGGATTGGTCGTCTCACTAGACCATCACAAAATGGAAAAAATTATATTGATCAAATTCTAAATTTTTTTTATTGAGGTTCAATATATGATGGAATACAAGATGATAAATTCATATGAAAAATCTTTTCTTTGAAAACCTTAACCATTTAATAATTAGGGACTTTTGAATGGTTAAAATTTGACCATATTTTCATAAGTCCATATGAGTTGCAATTTATTTATCCCAAAACATGTGTTTTTGAAAGCTTTACATGGGTCATTATTCATCTAGAATTTGTGGGTTTTCTTTGTAGGACTTTCAAATTTAAAAATGACATTAGCTACATTAAATACAACTTTTCACATGGATTTGGGAAGGTTTGTAGGTGATTGAACATGTATTATTCAAAAATTTTAAAAATAATAATTAAAAAAATAACAACCATGTCTATTTGAATCATATTAAAGAATCTTGTATTGACTTATATGGAGTGTAATTTACGGCAATATTGAAACACTTGATATTGCATTTACCCAACAAGTTCCATAACTAATGAAAACCAACTAGTTGATCTTGAATTTTCAACATTCCCTTTCAAGATCCACATCAATTACATCAATCATGCTTCCAAATATATATATATTTTTATGTATGTATAAGTCATATGTGAAAATATAAGCCACCTAATCCTTATTGTTGACATATTGAACAAGATCAATTTTCCTTACTAAAACATCACTCAATGATAATGCATTTCAACATGTTTTGTTAACACTTGTAGTATGTGACTGCTGTTATCATAATAAATGACAACTATAACATTGAATTTAATTGTGCCAAGTCTATGAATACTTTTCATAACCAAATTACTTCACAATGTTTATGAATTTATGTACTCAACCTTTATGTTTGACAAAACAACTCTTTGTTGTTCTTGTTACTCCAACTTGTTGCACCACTCTAAAATTAAGACATAAAATTGTTAATGGATATTTTATCTAAAATGTTGTTAACCCAATTAACACCAATGTGCCCATGTACCTATATTTCATAACTTCATTGAAAAATTCACATTAATCTAGGTTATGTTCAATGTACTTAAATATGCACCTAACAACATCCAAATGTGGCTTATGTGGTGTTTACATATATTGATTGATTCACTACTTTAATTACATAACGCAAATTTAACCTTGCGATAGTCAAACTACCTATTATGTGTTTGTACATAGTATTGTATTTCACAAGTCTACCTACATATAAATTCAACCTTACATTTTGCTCTAATGAAACTGACATAGGTTTATAACATGTCATCCCATACTCTCACAACTTGTTCAAAACATATTTTCTTTATGTATAGTAGCCATATCCCATTCGGAGATTTGATCACCTTAATATGAAACAAGTAACACAACTCTACCAAAACCTCCATCTAAAATTTCTACTTCAATTTTTTTTTCAAATCAAAATCATATAAATGATTATCTTGTAAGACAATCAAATCATCAACATAGATGATTATAATTGTAATCCCGTGGTCTATTTTTTCATATAAAATGAAAAATCAACATTGAATCTTTGGAATCCACTAATGACAACATATTGATCTATCTCTAAATGTTTACTTCAAGACATACAAGAATTTCCTTAATTTGTAAACAAGATTAGGTCATGTTTAATCCTTGTAACTTGGTGGTTGTTCCATGTACAATTCTTCCTAAAAATCTCCATGCAACAATACATTATTTGTGTCCATATAATTATGTAAAAACCATTTTTTCATTATTGCCATATATTGTAATGATTGCTCTTAATGTTATTATTATAGGAGTTGGGCTATATGTCTCCTCATAATGTATGACATGTATGTTCCAAGTTTGGGCATAACCTTCAGCAAACAAACTAGTCTAATATCTATTATAGATGTGTTAACATGTTGTTTGACTTTGTAAACCCATTTGCACTCAATTGCCTTCTTATCCTTCAAAAAAAACATTAACTCCCAAGTCTAGCATTGATATCCAATTAATAATACCAAATCCTCATCCATGTCACTCTCCCACTTGGAATTTCCAACCACCTAGTCAAAAGAAATGGGCTTTACATTTTGTATAACCCCTAACCATGTGTATGCATAATGATTAACTATAACTCCATCATACTTGAGCCTCTTTATGGGATATTTGACCCATGTGGATTTTTGTACTTTAGTGTTGTTATCAAGTGTCTTTAATGTTTTATTGGTTTTTTGAACTCCAAGAATGACAATTGATGGAACTCCTAGTTCTTCATCAAAACCCTTATTTGAATCACCAGATTCACCATCCACATGAGATTATTTAGTTGATGTTCAAGCATCATTTTAAGCATTGATAAAAGATTTTGCTTGTAATTTAAATTGTTTTGTCCATGAGTTACCATTGGACCTTCAATAAAAGACTTTATGGGTTCACTAATCAACCATGGCTAAGTTTTTACATTTCATGAAATATCAACATTTATAACCTCTCCATTTTATTTTATTTTCATTGGTGATACCAACTACTCATATATATATACATATAGGGAAAAAATAACATGCAAAAATAGGTTTTAAAATATCCTCCAACATTGCAATCCCTTATTTTAAATATAAATGTAAAAAAATAAAGTCAAAATCTCTTCAAGAATCATAATGAAACCATTATGCACTTCATTAACTTTATAGTAATTAAGTTGCACACCAAGTTTCAAATACTTTAATGTAAGAAAAAATGTAATATGTAGGTTTTGAATTAAAGATTTAGCAAAATATGGCATCTAATATGCAAAATTTCAAAGTAATTAATACATTTTAATGTGCAAAAAATCTAATTAAAGTCATACTTTCATTTACTCAAAACCAATTTAGAACATTTACTTGCATTTTCAAATATATACTTAAATGCATATTAAGAATATGCAACATAATATTATTATACTAATGTCAAATAACATCTTCATATTGATCATTAATTTTTTTTAAATTAAAAAACAAATTTATAGATATTTTTTAATGGATATTTTCATTTAAAAAAAAACAAGGATCACATATTGACCTACTTTAACATGCTTGCACCTCGGTATTCACACATAATGGCAAGGAATATTAGAATATTCCAAGTTTGAAGGCAATGCTTGAAATATTTAGGAAGGCTAAAAATAATACCTAAAAGATTTAGTAAGTGTGAACAACAAGGTTTTAAGTATTTAATGAGGATTCAAATATTCAAGATGGCTTGAAACAATACCACAAATGTTCATGATGAAGGCTTGAAATATTTATAAAACCACCCAAAGAAATTGTAGAATATAATTTATTGAAAGGTGGATTTAGATCAAATTTGAAGGATTAAAAAACTTGATGTATGTCAAAATTTCACAAAAGAGAAAAGTTCATAAGCTACTAAATTCCAAATAAGAATCAAATGCATGGTTCTATTGGCTTCTATTGAATTAATTTGGTAGGTAATGAGAAATCAACATAACAAAATGCATCCATGTTCACTAAGTGCTTTCACTAGATCTTGAGTGAATTCACTTGTCCCAATTAATGGAACCTAGTGGGGATCCAATGGATTCATTATTGCCAATCCACTAAATAGGGACTAGTGAACTCCACCCACATTTTGTAATAGTGATTATTGTTACTTTGTCAAGGCTAGATGAAAATAGATATAAAACAACAATAAAAACCACAAGATTTTGATGCACATTTAATGTTTTTAATTAAATGATAAAAGAAAACATAGTTTTTCATTACTATGCATTAATTTTCAACTGATTTCAAATTGCTTCAATTAGATTTTTGTTTACATGTTTGAAATGCAAGTGGGTTTTAAAACATTTTTGTAGTGAAAGATTTGTGTAAAGTATGTGGTAAGTAAAGTTTTAATAAGTATATTTTTACATTTAATTATAACCATCACCTTAAGAATATAATGATATTTATATCCCCAAAAGTAAAATGACAACTAAGTTTTAAAAGTAAACCAAAAGTATCCCTATTTACAAATTTACCACTTAGCAAATAGGAATACTTTTGATCTATTTTCAAAATTTGTTTACTCCTAATTTTTTGAAAGTAAATTTTTATAGTGGTAATAGAGGTGCACAAGGGCTTTCAATTATATTTCCACCTAGTTTTATGCTATTTGTTTGCTTTTGTATGCGTGATATAATGTGAAGTTATAAACATTAACTTTTTGTGTTTACTTTACCATTTTTTACTTATATTAAATTAAGACAACATCAAACTTGTAGAAAAAATATGAAATTGCAAAATAAAATATACTTATACAAAAATGGTTTAATATTACTGAAATCAAATGATCACAAGTAATCTAACCTTCCTAAAACATTTATATCATTTTAAAAATATAGTTTTAAGGCTGACACTTGCTTCTACTAAATAGTTACCAAAGGGATATGGTAAAAATAGTGTTGAACAAGATGGTTGGTACCCTTTGTCAATCTGGTTAATGATTCTTCCAAAGGTCATTGTCCTACATCTAATGAATGTTTTTCTGAATCTAACTTTTACAAAACTTACTAATTTAGTAGACCAATGGCTAACAAATGCACCAATTCATTTTTTTTTTAAAAATGGTTTAACGTTTAACGTTAGCCTTCACTATATTTGGAATTACATCCTCATAATTCTTGTTCATGGGTTTCATTGATCAATACATGGGAATGTTTACTTGATTCTAAGAAGGTTAATTGATTAGCAATAAAAAGAAAGATTAGTAAACTTATTCATTTTGTTGATATACTTCAAATGAATTGGATGAATTCCTCCACCTTGGATTTTAAGCCTACCTAATGTTGCTTAAAATTTTCCCTTTATTCTTCTTCCTTTTCTTTCCAACCAACAACTTTGATAATTTGAACACGATATGTTCTTCAAGCAATATGTTGTAACTATGCAATCAATTTCAATTGAAGTCACCAAAAGTAGCACAAGCTTCTTGTAACTCAAATTGTTGCTACAAAACATTCAATTATTTGGTAATAAACATTTTTTCTTTATTCACATGCATTTTAAAGCTTTTTAGTTCAGTGATAGCATGTTTGAGGTCAACATCAAATTTGTTGGTAAATTTGTCTAACTATTCATCTATATGGAGTATCAATTCTTTAACTATTTACAATTTGTTACATAGGTCAATTGTAGTAGTTTTAGTAACCACTTGAACTAAACTAGTTTGCTTGTGCACATCAATCTCTTCATATCACAGTTCAACCCCACTTACCCCCCCCCCCCCCC
>Ga0116227_10000194_pt1 | contig 106064 bp, 69 predicted proteins | sample S1TSphgellanicum_FD_89693 | JGI IMG/M metagenome (GOLD analysis project Ga0116227, IMG submission 89693) | Host-associated microbial communities from peat moss isolated from Minnesota, USA - S1T2_Fb - Sphagnum magellanicum MG | ecosystem: Host-associated > Plants > Peat moss > Unclassified... | reverse complement strand
GGGGAAAAAAAAAAAAAAAAAGCACCTGCTACACACCCATTTATGAGGAAAAAAACAATTCAATTTTGTCAAGTAGGCGGATTGGCTATCATCAACAAGAGGAATGAACCAAATTTGGCTAGAGCTTGTCAGGCAGCAAAGTAAATTTTTTTTAGAATCTCACTTGGTTCTGGCAACCTCCATGAACTCATTATCTAGACTTTTTATGGGTCTTTCTTTAGTGATCTTTTTCTTGCAGGAGTTGCTTATTAGCTTTGGATTTTTTTTTCCTTTAGTGATCTTTTCTTGGGTTTTTCTTACTTTGCAAGTTTTGGAAATAAGTAGGTAGCTCACTAGTCTCTTTAACGTTTGGAATCATGACTTGGGGTGGGGCGAGGAGAGGGGACAACAACACACACATTAGTTATTAAATAGGTGCACAGTTCCCTAGAAACAAACAGGCAGTGCACACACAATTTTCCTTCTGGTGCTCTTTCCACATGCAAGATCCATAAAGATTATTTAGTGTGATCACAACCCTGCAGACATATATTCCGCATAAAATTAGCTAGTATCTCAGGACTTGGGTAGCAAACGTATGGTGCCCTATGAGCAGCCCAAACTAAGTAGCAATATTTTAACAATTCTTTTGAAAAATCGTCAGATTTCTCTATTGAGTTCTAGCATGTAGCCAAAAATGTGAAGGGTTCTTAAAATCTTTTATTTCATACCTGGTTCATGATCAAATTTTGGCTAAATTTTCTTGTGGATGATTGCCAGTTTGGCTAAATCAACCATGTGATTTTGCAGGCTAGTTCAAATAATTGTAGCTGTTTAATATCACACTCATTTTGTTTTCAAACAACTAGAAACCAAACTGAAGTCTTATATGGAAGATCCCACAATGTGGAACTACCGATCCAAAGCTGCAATATAATATATCCTGTTAAGTTAAATCACTAAAATATTGGAGAACTAACTTCATGACATAATATCTATTTTACGTACTGTTTCAGGTTTTTCGTTTCATGTGGATATTAGTTTTGTCGGAACATCATTGTTGTTACGAGTTTAGGACCGATGGGAAAGAAAGACAGAGATATCCACACAACTGGACCTTTATTATTCGGCAAGTGGAACCTTCTTTTTTCGTGCAATAATTTATGGCCATCACTATTGCAATGTCTGATGCATGCCAGTCTCATGTTAACTTGCCACAGAAACCCCTGCTGTTCATGCATTGGTGAGTGAGCAAAAAGCATGGAGGGCTCCATGGGGACAGCCCTACAACCCTATTAACTCCTATAATTGATTTTCTGAAAATTGGGTGCATCACTTGCTAACCTCCTTCGTGTCAAGCATCAAACCCTAAACCCAAACCCACACCTCACTTCATTTTCTGCACACACACACACAAAAAAAATAGTGACAAGAATTATTACCATATTTGAATAGCAGGTTTGTCAGGTCTCTATCAAATAATTATTTAATTTTGAAGATTTCATTACAACAAATAGAATCTTCCCAAATATTTCAAAAGATGCTTCGTTTTCCTTCACAAACATTTTTTTTCCTTGAAAAAATATTTTTGGAAAATTACTGCATGTCTATGAATAATATTTGTTTTGTCAAAACTCATATTCAACTCTGCAGAGTTCATACAATTTTATTTGCATGGTGGGACCCAGGTTTAAACCCTAAACCCACCAATATGCAGCACAGATCACCCAGCCTTGTGACTAGCAAATCACCATTGTTGATTTGATTCAACCCACTCACTGAGAACAAAGAATCACTGGGAAGTAAATTAGGATCATCTAAGCAGCCATATACATTGCTGCAAAGCCCATGATGTGGGCTCTTTTGGATCCAGAAAAATTAATCCTTGGGAGTGAATGAATTTCTTTGTTTTGAGCAAAGAGGGACAGCCTGATACATGAATTACAAACCAAAGAATCTTAAACAATATCCTTACAGAATCAATTCACAAATAAAATGAGTAATTGATTCTAAAGTTCTAAGTTCCAGAGTTTTCTTCAAGGGGGGTGAGTGGGCAGGGAGGCAAGTTTTCACCAATTTGGCAACAAGGAAAAGAATCCGGTGTGACTCACACAAAGGATTTTAATGAACAGAATGTACCAAAGTTGCCAAAATATAGCAGGACTCTGGTTGAAGCTCAATTTGACCAATTCCTCTTGTGGATGATTGCCAATGTGGTGGCTACATCACAAAATTGAAAAAAATGAATAAATAAATAAAATCCACCTGAGTTCTAACCTGTGTAAACCTCCTTCAAAATTCAGTTCTTTCCCTTGTGTTCTTCTTTTCCCAGTCAAGCAAATAAACAGTGAAGTACAAATCTGGCCAAAATTAGAGGCCCCCTTGGTTGTAAGTAAATTCATAATGTTGGAATTTAAGACACATTTGAAAGAGTTGCATTAATGAGTAACACTCTCTGCAGATGGATGTGAAACAAAGCTAGGATCCACCTTGGTAACAACAACTCATCATTCCACAGACAACCACAATTAAGTTAAACAAATAAGAGATCAATTGAACAACTTCATCTCTAGACAGACTATGACAGTTAGTTGGGGGGGAGTCTGGACTCCAGATACTTCAGTGTATCAAAGATAGAGCCAAGTTTAAACACCAATTGAAGGCTACAAATTGGGTCAAAAGTTGGAACAGAGATCATGCATGGGTAATTTCACAATCCAATTTTCCTTATTACTGGATGATGGCACATAGTATGTGAGGAATGACCAAAATGCATGAAGAAGAACAACAATGTATAACATATTGTAGTACCTTTACCATTCCAGCAGTAATTAAATTATTTACAATAAATTTCAATTTTTCTCAAAATCAGCTGCTCACAATTGCCAAAAGTTTTAGATATTTGTTTGACATTACTATTGACTGCCTACACTAAAGCTTGGTGGTGTGTTGTGGTTAAGTAGTGCAAAATTACTTGACATTTCTTTTCCCACCTCAAATGTAAGAATCTCAGGATACTTTTATTTGTATTACCCAAGCGAAAACAAAAACAAGAAATTTGGATCAAAGCTTCTTGAGAGGATTTCCTGACACCATAGCTCTAGATACAATTAGTGGCTTTTTCGAACTTTGATCAAATCATATCGTAACTCACTATTTGGTCTACCTGAACATCAACCCTTGTTTGTAATGAGGCTATTCTTCTAAGTACCTCTTCTAATGAAAAGGGGTCAGAGTGAACCAGCACCCACCAGTGCACCAGTTGAATGTTCTGTCCATAGGATGGGCTGCATTTTTTCATCTGGTTCCTGACCCTATGTTAACCCAACGTCGTACCACAGTCAACCTTTTTGGGCTGCTGACCTCTGACCCTTTTTTTATTTTTTGGGTGTTTTCTTTTCAACCCTGACCATACTACCCTCCAACCTAATCACCCTAGTTCCTTAGCTACCCTACTGACCTACCTACATTATTGACCTAAATCTTGACTCTACTAACCAACCCCTTACCTACCTACCTTCTATTTTTTCATGGCTAAACCTATATCTTTTGGCACAACTTCTAACTCTTTTTAGCTGAACCTACATTTCTTGACTAAACTTTTTCTTTTTGGCATAACTTTTAACCTCCTTTTGGCTAAGCTTATGTTTCTTGGCTAAACTTTTTCCTTCTGGCACAACATTTAATTGTTGTTGATTAAACCTATATCTCTTGGTTGAACCTTTTTTTTTTGGCACAACTTCTAAATTTTTTTTGGTTAAACCTCCATCTCTTCATAGCTAAACATTTACATGTTGACAAAAGCTCTATATTTTTCTAGCTAAATATCTATCTCTTAGCAAAACCTTTATTTTTCAACAAAACCTATATTTTCTTTTAGCTAAACTTCTACCTTTTGGAAAAAGTTCTAACATTTTTTAATTAAACCTATATCTCTTAACAAAACTTCCATTTTTTCATGGCTAAACCATTACACATTGCAATGGCAAAAAATCTATTTATTCTTGATTAAACTTTTACCTCTTAGCAAAAGCTTAATCTTTTCTTCTCTAAATTTTTGCCTTTCAACAAATTTTTTTTATTTTCTTGTTTAAACTTCTACCAGTTGAAAAACTTTGAACTCTTTGAGGTTAAACCTCTATTTCTTGGCAAAACCCTTTTTTTTTTTGGGCTAAACTTTTACCTCTTAATAAAACCTTTATCTCTTCTTGGTTAAACCTCTACAAATTGGAATAACTTTTAATTCTTCATAATTAAACCTATACCTTTTGGCAAAACTTCCATCTCTTCATGGCTAAACCTATGTCTATTGGCAAAAGCTCTATCTTTCCTTGGTTAAATTTTTATCTTTTCAAAAAAAAATAATATTTTCTTGAATCAACTTAAAGACTACTTTTTCAACAAAATCTTTTAACAAAAATTTTGGCTACCCTATTGACCTAACCATCTTATTGACATAATTACATTATTTACCTAACTTGTTTTTTATTTGTGTACATACCTACTTACTTAACCACCAACCTACCTACATACTTATTTACTTACCTACCCACCCCCGCTCACCTACCTACCTATCATTTATACAATGTTAATGTATGCCAATATATGATATACAAAATATGAAAATATTGCACTAAATTAACTAACAACCATTTTAATCATATTTGACCCTTGATGTTAATAAATGGTAACCCTAAATGTGAGTATTGTAGATTTGATCAACTTTTGTAACCCACACATAAGTATTGCATATTTTGGTAGTTACTATTAAAAGTTAAAATAGTTGAAAATCCAATCACAAAATATAATACCCACATATGAAAACCATGTCATTTTAAGTACAATACACCTCTATAATTATTACATTTTAAAAAAATCAAAATGCAAACATTTTTCTTCTTATTTTGGGTTTTTTTAATTATTTTTATATGTCTTTTTTTTTCTTCTAAATTATTTTTAAAAATTCTTTTACCTTTTCTTGTTTAAATTTTTTTTTTTCTTTTATTTATCACAATTTATTTATTTCTTCTAATCTTTTTTTTTTTATCATCATCATTTTTTTCATTTTATGCCCAACATTTGGGTATTGCACAAACCATCCAAATAAACTATTCGACATTTTATGCCTCAAATGTGGGTAGTGCAAAATCATTATAACAAAATTAATGTTTATTTTGTGACCCTTATGCAAGTATTTCACATTGAACTTTGTTTTTAAAGTTCTTTTAATGCAGTAATGCAACATTGCAATATGTTTCAAACTTGTATTTTTAGGGAAAATTTCAATAAAATATTAATTCAATGCTCACATGCAAAGCATGTAAACATTATACAAATGTGAGGTTACAATTGCAATAAGACAAAACTTGGATGCATTGATGCAAATATCACATTTAGCAAAACTTTTTCAAATATCCAAAAAATGGAAAACATGAACTCCTTGCCATTGTTTATGCCAAGGTAACCTAAGTAAGATATGCATGCTATGTTTTAACTTCAAGAAACACCTTTTAAAACCTATTTTCGTTAGTTACCATGTCATGTGTTCATCAATAAATTCTTGTTATAACCACTTTAATAACAATTGATAAGTGTAAAGTTGATAGTGATATAATTAGTGTTGAATGACATTCGTTACAAATTGGTATTTTATTACATCAAACACATGATACACATTAATATGCAAATTTGAAAAATATAAACCAAACCCCAAAAAATTGCATGGGTATGAACATATAGAATCTACTTGATTTTTTTTTTAATTAGAAAAAATAATTGAAAATAAGAAATAAAAGAAATATAAAAATAAACTTCATCTTTTGGAATTTTGAAGACCAAAAAGAATGGGAAAATAGGGGGAAAACAAAAGAAATATTTAGGACAAACATAATAAAAGAAAAAAAAATCTTCAAGTAATTACAAAACAGAAAAAATGAAAAACTAGGGCAAAAAACCCTAAAAATCTTTTTATTATTAAAGAAACCAAAAAAAGGAAAAAAACACGATGAAAAGGAAACAAAAACTAGAATTTTTCTTCTTGAATTAACAATAACAAGAAAAAAAAATCTTCAAAAAAAACAGAAACAAAACAAAAAAAAAACTTCTTATTCTAGAATTTTAAAAGTAGAAAAAACTAGAAAAACAAGAATGAAACAAAAACAATCTTTGTCTTCTTTTCTTTTTTTCTTTTCATCTTCTTTAGTTTTTAATTTTCATTTCCTTTTCTTTTATTATTTAATCTTACTTTTTGTTTTTTGCTTCTACTTTCAAACCAAAACAAAAAAAAAACAAGAAAAAGGATAAACGCATACCTTGTGTGATGTGTATAACTAATGATGATGCAACAAGAAATGGTAGCAAGCACAACAATGTGATGAAAAAAAAAGAAAATGCTTGAAGAAGGAGAAGGGAAACAAAAAAAGAAGGAAATGATGAAGAAGTTCTAACAATATAAGAAAACAAAGAAACAAAAAGATGGAAAAAACAAAACAAACTAAAGTAGCAATGGAAATAAAAGAAAAAAATGATAAGAAGAAAAATCTATAGCACAAAATAATAATAATAATAACAATAACAGTAAAAAGAAAAGAAAAAAAATGATGAGAAAAAAGTTAGAACAACTATGGAAGAGAAGAGAAAAAGTTGATGGTGGAAGAGAAGAAGAAAGAAAGAACAAAAGAGGAGGGAAAAGAAGGGGAGAATTTTTTGAAATCTCAGCAAAGGATGGGCTAGTGAAAAGAAAAAAAAAACCCCCACCTCAATGTTTGATTTGGTTTAGGTTAAATGGTTTGGGTTCATCCCAAAACGGCCAAAACAGTCTCATCCACAACTGGTGCATTGGTGGGTGCTGGTTCACTCAAGCCATGAAAAGACACTTAGTTGTACCTACTTTATGGCAGGTGTCCTAGTTCCTTCTGCTTCAGTCAAATTCTTATGTGATTGCACTAAATGTGTAATTTGCAATGGTTTGAGAAAAATGCTTAAAGTGCTATCACAAAAGTACTTCAAGGCCACAACAGTTCACCTTTCTCTTTGCTTTCTTATCAACATACAGAATATGGTTGTTGCTTTCTGGAGAAATTTTAAGTTCCAGAGCTCCTTGTTGTTAGGGTTTAGGATGCAAGTCATCTGCTGTGTTAGGTTGGGAGTTTTTTTGTTTTGATGTCTCTTCTTTCAGGGTGTCCCATGTTCATCCATTCCTCATGGTCCAATGGTGGCTGTTTGTTCACTCTGAACTCGGGGTTTTTTTTTTCTTCAATTTTATGGACAAACATCCACAAAGATCTTATCCAAATTTGACTACAGATCAGAGAGTTAAGTAAATAATGTTATGAAACCTGGCTATGTCCCAACAACAAGCTAAGAACTAATGTCTAAAATATGGTGATTTGAGAAAAAAAACTCCCCCAAAAATCTGGCAACTATTTAAGAATGAAAATGGAATCTTGCAACAAGAAATGTGCTCTATGTTGTAATGTATAGGTACGAAATTTTGCACTAAAAAATATGGTAGCTCCGGCTCTTCACACTCAGGTTATCATTGTGCACTAGATGTTAAAATATGTGCATGTTAAACTGCTACTGTAGTAGTAGCTTGGTAGTTGTCAAAACAAAAGACACACGATTTCCTGAGGTTTAATTTTTCTGGACTCAAAATGTTTTATGTACATGCAAAACTGCAGAGGATCCTTAAAGGTCAACTTTTGTTCTTTGATGGGAGTATTGTATATACATGCTGCTCACTAGAGTGGGGCCTTCAGGAATTCATAAAGGTGGTGAGAGATACAGTATGCCAAAAATCACTGAATGAATTTAGTATGGATAAACAAGAGTGAAACTGAAAAATGTAATAGCAGGGCTCTGCATTTCACGCTGTATTATGTCCAAGGAAATTTCAAAGACTCATGGAAACCCACAAAAGATGCAGAAAAATGCAATCACACTGCCAGAAATCACTCAATTTGCTCCTATTAAAAATACATGTGCAGCACACGTTCCAGGACACCAACAATGCCCGGTGGTTGTCTAGAATGGAACATGTAGAGACTAGAAACCTGTGAAGCTGTAAAAGAGCCAGCTGATCTGAACAACAGCCCAACCCCAGCTGTCTATGGTGCCAGAGAATTTCTGATGCACAAACTGAGGACTTGTATGGATCTATCTAGTAGGACTAGATTTTCTCATACAGTCCTACATGATACTGATGACTCCAATGGAGACACGGGAATTTGATCTCGGCCGTCCATGGGCAATCGAAACTTAGGTAAAGAAAAGTCTTATAAGTAGGCTGCTGCTGTATAATGCAGTGTACAGCTGCTACCTAGTTATAAGGAACATGGCTTGAACAAGATTGTATATAATAGTTTAGTATAAGTTAGTGCAAGAGAAGCTGCTGTCTATCCTCAAATTTCAGAGATGCTGCCGAATTGTCCAAGCTGCCACCACAGACTTGCCGGCTGGAAAATTTCAGTTGGAATTTGTGAACAAAAGAAGCAGTCAGAAATAGTGTATCCTACATAGAGTCTACTTACAAGAGTTAAGTAGGCCTTTCCTGTTGTATATAGCTTGACATGACTATCCAGCATATTAGTAATTTACAAACCAGAGGGAACCAACAACCATGTCAAAACAATCCGCATTTTGCAGCAGTGCAAACTGAGGATGCCTTATACTGGGTAATGGGCTGTCAAGTGTGAGTGGGCATTTTGAGAATGCCCGCCTCTGCAGGGATTTTGCATTTTGAAATGCACATGTTACTTTTACATTTTACCCTTGGAAGGTACCAGATTGAAACCCGCCAGGTATTACAATGAATTTCTTTGAAAAAGTAAACATCAGTTGCATTTTATGCTGTCCAACCTTACACTCCACCATTGTCCATTGGGAGCCCATTGAGACTCAGTTGTAGATGAACCCCAACTGAGTTGACCTTGGTGATTTCTCCTTTAAAAGATAGGTCCAGTAGGTAGGAAGGTAACTAGGTCTGGTAGGTCTGTAGTAGGTAAGTAGGTGCACAGAAATGCTTAATTTGTTGGTAAGGGCTGGTGGGTTGTTAGTAGGTAGGAAGTGAAAAGCAGCGTTTGAGTGGGTATTTGGTTTGGAGGGTTAGAATCACCAATTCCGGTTGGTAAAAAAACCAAACCAGAATCAGGTCTGATTTTTGCACAAAAAAAAATTGAGAACCTGACAGTTTTTTGGAGGAACTGAAATGTTTTCTTTAAAGAACCTGACCTGGAACCTGATTCTTGGTTCCATTTAGCTGTGGAACCCGAACTGAAATCAAGATGTTCAAAAAAAAATCTGAAAAAAAAAGATGAGAACCGTGGGCTAATTGAAGTTTAACAGAGGTTCTTCCTAAAAGTAAAGAACTGCTCAACACATGTGAAAAGCAGAAACTGTTGAGCTCCTAACCGTCGTCAGGTTAGTTAACTAGGGAACTGGAACCCATTGGTGGAGAGTGTTTCCTGTCCACCCATCATCCACCCATCCATCCCTAATGGTGCCCTGCTTTTGACTGTTGGTTCACAGATCGGGCACCTAACTGGTGAAGTGCATTAGTGCTTTGCAACATTGTTGTTGTAACGGTATTTGGAGTCTACTCTGACATTGGTATCCAGAATGAAAACAGTGTTGTATTTGTAGTCGTTGTCTTCTGTGGTTTCTGGATATCTGGTTTTGGTTCTACTGTAGATAGGCTATTGATCAAACACTTAAGCATTTAGAGGGCTTATACTCACTAAATCTGCTCTAAACACTTAGCCCTTTATCTTAGTATATGTCAAAACCAGGCCATTTTCAGTAGTGTAGTTGGACAAGTTCATTACCAGGTGCAATATTCCAACAGGTTCTTCAAAAAACATAATCCTTGCAGAAGCAACCATTAGATTTTTTGAAAAACTCTTTGTCACTTTTTTTTCCTGCAATACTGCGCGTGTACCCACCAGATACCCATTCAGTATCACGGGACTTTCTCAAAGTAACCAGCAGATTTTTTCCAGATTCATGCTTACCCTTGGCTCTGCCTCAGCAGAGCCTTGTTCTGCTAAAGACCTGTCTGTCAGGTTTTACCCTATAAACCATATTTTAGCCAGCCTTTATGTATATCTATACAAGGTTCAATGCTGCTGCTGCTATGTATAGTCTTTCCTTTCCTTACACTGAAAAGTCCTAGGAATATAATGCTTGTCCACTGGGATGCAGAATTAACTGTATGAACAACAAGGCAACTAACCGGCCTGCAGGTAGCTATGTGGCTAGCTGAAGCTGGGAATTTGTATGTATGGGGGAGACCATGGGCTATGCACATGTGTAAAGAAGAAGTAGAGCCAAAGTTGCTTGGTCCACCATCTGTATCCAGATTCTTTACCAATTCAATTGTGTGCAGATCCATCAACTGGGGAGGAGCTAGAGAGAAGGAATGGTAGATCTAGGGTTTAGGTCTTAAGGGTTTAGGGCATACATGTCAGTGGTAATCTGATGCAGGCCAAAGAGTGGGCTGAACTTCATGAGCATTGAGAGCTGTAAAAAAATACCCAACATATAATAAAGTTTACCCATTCCTCATGATCAATCCTGTAGGACTCAGAAGCTGATGATCCCCTCCATTTCTCACTTCTTGGGAATATGACCACTATGACCTAGTAAGTATCTATCAGACCTAAATTCACTATATATATACTCGAAATGCTAACAACTACTAGAAGAATCACACAGCAGGATTTTCTTCATGATTATAACTTGACCTAGCATTTCTGCACACAGAAAAATTATAATAATAATAATTAAAGTAAGAGATTCAATTAGTTTGAGAGAGAGAGAGAGAGTCCTTGCTGCAGCTAACCCAAAAAATTACTGTTATATATGTGTGTATATATATATATAATCACAGACCCTGCTTTCTACTTACACCAAGATGATGAGAGGACACACACATACAAATTGGCAGAGTTACAAGACTGAAGCTTCAGCTACTTAACCAGCCTAATGCTATATGTTTTAGGCTGTGATGATGATCAGCAGTGATGGGAAGGTGTAAGTAAGTGGGAAGGCTTCAAGGACAAGCAAACTCTTCCAGAGGGGGAGTGGTAAGGCGCTTATCCCCATATATACAACACTCTGGAAGACTCTGGAGTCAGGACTCTGGAGTTTGTGTGTGTGGGTCCTTCATGGCTACAGTCGACTACTTATTGTGCATGCAGTAAATAAATAGACTAAATACTTACCTGCGAACTAGCAGTTCGTTTTTTCTGTTTTTTGCAATGTTAGGTGAATATCACTTTCTTTTTTTTTTTGTTAAACATCTGTTCAGATCAGGGGTTTTCGTTTAATTAAAAGAGTAAATCAAAGAATCTTCTGGGTTTATAAAATCTCAAAAAAAACTACCATCATTTGACAACTGGTTTTAGATCTGGTAACATAAGAGTCGGTTATATGAAATGGGTGCTTTGGTTAGAGTTGTTATTGTGTGATTTGAAATTTTAATGAATCATTAACGACTTGCAAAACCTAACCTTGACCTTAAACTTAAAGTTTAACTTAAACCCCAACCTGAGAACCTTGAGTTTTCAAGTAGTGCTGCATCATTCGCTGTTTTTTTTAACTAGTTAGATATTCACTTGGATATTCATTGCTACAAAATGTGGGTGTAATTCATTAGTCTCTATTCACTAAAATAGGAAAGTCATTGTATCCTCATTAGGTCATGTTCATTAAAAATAGAGAATTCAATCAAAATCTACTAAAATTACTTGATATACATGAACACTTTTTGTTGTAGTGATTTGTCACAATCGACTTTAACAAATACCTGAAAAAAACTGCCTAAATATTTGATAGGGTTAGTGAGTAAAGTGATATCTGCCCAACACTGGTTTTAATTTTGCAACCTCTTAAGTACAGAATTATGTTCTTTGTTTGACATTACCTATGCTCTTAATCTTTGATTCCAATTTCCATCCCATGTGATAACATTTCTCGTAGTGACATCAACTCTTAAATAACATAAACACACAGCACTAGTAGGAACCATTTAGATGATACCAAATAATTCAAAATTTAAAATATATTAAATATTCGGTGCCGAAGCCACCCAGGTACTACAGTAACTAAATTTAAACGACTGTATTTTATTTTTTCTTGAAGATTTTATTTTTGCACGTTTGCAACTCTAATAAGAAAAGTGTGAAAACCTTCCAACAATCCTAGTTACCCCAATTGGAATTATTTTTACCATATTAAAAGAAAAATTCAAAATGACAATGCAAAAGTTGCAAGAAATGAACTGATATTTGAAATGAAGTTACATATTTTATGCCACATTGACAAAATAAAAATAAAATTTCAAAAATTCAGTACATTTTAGTTTTTCAAAAAATTTATTTTCGATGATGATTCTACAATAGCCTGCTATGATATTGTCATGTAAATAGTGAAATTATTCATATCAAAGCTTGCATGATATATTATTATTATTTTCCCATGATCTGCAATAGTCTACTATGACATATGAGTAGAGAATTTTACTCATATGATCTTAGCCGACAATAGTTATGAAGGTTTTTCAACACCTCAACTTCATATTTTTCAAAAAAGAAAACAATTTCAAAATTTGAAGGATTATTTAATGACCAAATTGACCCTAGGGTAAGGGGTAATAAACAATTATGAAAGGGTCAGAATAGCTGGTCCCTTTACTTAGACATTTTGGAAGATTGGGCCAAACTAGATATGTTTGGATGTCAGCCCAAGTGTGAGATAATTTTGATGAGGCATTGAGGAAGTATCATGAGTACCCTAGATATGTGAACAAAGGCTCTTGCTGCTCACTCAAGGAGGTTGAATTTTAGAAAAGCTCGGGACCAACAGATTATTGGGTTGTGGGCTTCACATAAACAGAGTCCAGAATCCAGACTCTAGAGTTGTTTGTTGTACTTTTGCTCCCTTGTTAAGATAACTGGCCGGCCGTCATTTGTCATAGTCACAATCATTGCTGAAGGAAGTAATAACAAATGTTGTGGAAGTAATAAGTTTAACACTCGCTTCTATGACAGTTTCACTTGTGGTGTAACTTGTTGTTGGTGCAATAGATGGATGGCACACAATTCAAAGCAATTGGGTTCATCAAAAGAAAATTCAAAACTTACACGATTAAAATGTAGAGCTATGCTATCTGCTTTTTTTCAATCCCAAATTTTTTAATGAACTTCACATGATGTAAGTATTCAGTAGAGAATCATTTGAACAAATTGTTGGATCTGTATGTGTTTGGTGTGCTCCACAGTGTTTTTCTTTATCCACTTTTTTGATATTGAGATTTTGGCAAATTTTAACCAAAAAGAATTAGCCAAAATAGTCGAATTCACACTGGAAAAGAGAAATTTTCCAAAATAATTTCCAATTTCTTTGTGGAAAAATGGCAAATTTTCACCCAAACAAAAAAGCACTGATTCTTCTTTTAAACTGAACTTTTCCTGCTAGTCTTGATTTTGATGCTTAAAAATGTTTCAGCAGTTCTCTGGGTGTGTGGGTTTGAGTTTGGTTCTTCAAATTTCTAAACTCTAGAATTTTGATTTTGACACTTTTGTTTCCAGATTCAAGAACCTACTGGTCAGTTCTATATATTTATATATAATACATTCCTCAAGATTAGAGATTATATAAGTATGAAGATTTACAACAAACTAAAATTAGGGATTGTATAGATACAAAGTTTTACAACTAATTAAAATTATTTATTTATGTATAAAAATTCAATCTCCTTGTGAAGTTTTTTAAAAAAATCAAGTTGCGTATTTAAATAATCTAAACTTGTGGTTAAGAATGGTTTTTCCTAGTTTTGATTCTAGACAAAGGCTAGTTCCATAGTCTAATTCTTGTGCCAATTCTACCAACAACGGTTTGATTGACATTCAAGTCACTTCAAGAACTTCACAACAACTTAATCTAAAATCCCCAGCCTTATCAGTACAACAAACCAAGGAACTTGTCAACACCAGCATGCATGTTGCCATTTTTGGAGACATAAGGGGTGTAATGATTTTTTTAATTTTACTTTTGCCATTGGACCACATTACTATCCCTCCGAATGAATTCTTCACTCACGAGCACACGCTGAAAGATGGATGGTAGGTGAATAAGAAACAAAATTTTGTTTGTATTCGTGTCCCATTGCTAACCACATCTATCTACCTACCTAGCATCCACCACCGGGTGCTTTACTTACTTATTACCTACATACATGGTAACCACTTACTTTACCTACCTATGATACTTACACACTTACACAAGTAAGTAACCTAGATAGTGTGAGGTGAAAGTAAGAGGGTTAATAGGATAGGTTACCAATCTTGATAACCCAGATGAACCACAACCCAGTCACAAGGGGTGTCCAATGGATGGTGCACTTGTGCATGCCAGTTCACATAATCCATTGCTAACGGACATGAAGCCCCATGTGCAAACAACCGCCCTAGTGAACCATCATGACTAGTGCACCAATGGATGAAACCCGCATTTCAGCACCCAAAATGCACCCATGTGAATGTGTGCCAATTGAGTTGATGTTGGATTCCCCATTGGTCAAGGTGCCTATTCTTTAGAACCTCTCTTCTTCCCTCTTACATTCCACCTTGCCCCGCCACCCACTAAGCCTGGAGTAATATGTACATAAATACATATACATGTATATATAAGGGACGCATAAGTACTTATACATCTATTTATTTATTTAGTTATTTATGGTAGCCATTTGCCATTTGGTAGCCTTTTGAAAACAAAACATAGGCGACAAAAAACATCAATGTGCTCAGATCCCCAACAACTGGAGCATGCTTGTTGGTCTTTGCTTTTGCCTGGTTCATGGGTTGTTGTAGTCCTGACATAATAACACAGACAGACTTACAGAGGGGTACATTTGGAGGCAAGCTTCCTTTCTATCTTCTTCTGCTTTGGAAACTGTCATCAAATAGACAGCAGATCAAACAAGCTCCTGCTAGGCTACTGACATACATATATATATATATAACATACAACCCATACAACCTTACTTGGTCTTTACATAACATACAATCTCGTCTCCTGTTCAACAGGATTGATTATTACTGTAGGATTCTTCTTCTTCTTCTTCTATTCATATCCTAATGTTCATAGGTTGTATAACAAAGCTCGTGCAGCATTTCCTACTTGTCACTGAAATAATGCCCGGGACTACAATTGCCTGTCTGTTTTCTGGGTTCTTTCAACTTCTCGCCCTTTACGTTAATAGTCTGACACTGGCTAGTGTGGCCTGGGCCGCTGACTTAAGTGTGCACAGGACTCTGTAATTCTCCCAAGTGTGAATAAAACCCTAATTTACTTGAAAATCAATATTTCTCACAACTTAGGTCCATAAATTATTAATTCTTACTCATTGAAAGCTTTCAAACAATTAAAAAGCCGGGACCAATTTTTCTCCAAAAAATGATTTTGATGATCTTGAGTTGTCTATGAAATTTAATAACTCTCACATTGTTAGTCTAACATTAGGAAATCACCTCAGTGCATCCTTAGGCTCTCTGACAGTACCAAGAGCACACAAGAGGCATCATGGTTTGGAAGATCTCAACATGACAAACAAAACAAACAAATTATCTTCCTTAATCGATAGATAGATGCATTGTCCCAGATAGCTTGTCTCCTGCACACAATAACATCAACAAACCAAGATTTTATTTTGTCTCCATACTTTAAAGTTATCCTTAAAATCATTCCCAGTTTAGCCCCAGTTTGACCCCTTCTTTTCTATTTCATGCCTTGTCTTTTGATCTCCCTAAAGTTAGCCACACCAGGGAGGAAATCCCACAAGTGGGATTTCAACCCTAATCTCCATCAAACCAAGAGTTCCACTAAGGAGTTTCCATGACTTTATGGTTAACTTGATTAAACTGGAGCACTTTTGCTAGTGTTTGCTGCACAGTCACATACTCTCTCTCACTTATTTGAAGATTTGCTCCATTGTGAGGGCGGACAACAGATCCATTTTCTTATTGCATATGCACACATAAATGCAATTCTAGACTCTATCTTAAACTCTAAATTCTCTGTTGCTTACTCCAAGACTTTTGCCCCAAAAACATTCTTATACCCGTTTCATATTACCACACTAGTTGGAAAAAGAGATCCTTCAAACAATATAGAGGAAAAACCAAGTCAGCATGTAGTAATTACTAATTACACGTGAAATAGCACGGGTGGCTGACTCAGCATCATGTGGTAGCAAGCAAGCAAGAAGGTAGGTTGCTAACAAGAACAAGGTTGGTGGCAGAATCAGCTAATTTGGCCGATTCCACCACCAACCCTTTGTTCTTGGTTTTTGGTTAGCAACCCACCTGCTTTTCAGCCACTACCAATCTGCTGTTAATGCAAGTGAATGTTCAGGCCATTTGAATGTTCTCTATTCCATCAGCTTCTCCCTTTTGGAAGTGTATGTTTCACTAATTTCCCGCCCATTTGAAACTTTTGCACCCAGAGAGCTGTTGAAGTTGTGATCAAAGGTTAGATAGATGCTGATGGGGCCCTTCCCTGTTAGTTCAGGTTTCTCTTTCTGTTGCATTTCTAAACACCAACTTTTTACTTTGAGATTCGACCATGTTGCAATGCAACTTATTAGAAGGCCACCAATCTGCTGCTATTGGCTTGACGGTGGGGGCTGACAGCTTACTGTGGCTAGTAGCTGCCAGTTCTTGTCTGGTGTCTGGTCTGCCCCTTTCCCCTCTCCCAGGAAGCAAGTACATTTGTTTCTCCACTAGTAAGCAACAAATCCAATCTACCCTATGTAGTATCTACCTACCAGTCATCAATGTACCCTTCTAGTATGTACCTACTAATCATCAATGTACCTACCTATCTAATAACTACCTACTAGTCTTTCCGTAAGAATTTTGGCTAAGTGGCCTTGGTGGTAAGTTGTGTATTCTTGTGCCATAGCTAACCACATGATTGTACTAACCAGTGTTGTGTGTGTAAATGGTTTGGGACTTATACTCCATGAAAATGTAAATCCCATAATCAAATTTATTTACACTACATATGTCTAAGTGTAAATGTAGAATATGAAACAAATTTGTGTAAATTTATTTTATGCCATGTAAAACCGTGTAAGTGTAAAACTAAATACATTTATATGAATTTACACGACCATGAAAAATAGTGAGCGTGTAAAACAAATACATTTATCTCATTTTACACGATCGTATTAAATAGTGTAAATGTAAAACAACATTAAAAATGTGATTTTTACTTGAGGAAGGGGGATTTCATAATTTTTGATGATAGGTCAACCAAATGACCTATTGCCAAAAAAAAACATCAAAACATGCACACACAACTAATTAATATGAATTGCCAAAAACATATGATCAATAAGGGCAAATAATAAAGTTATATTTAAAGTTAGGAAAACACAACACTAGAACCCTGAGCTTGATCATAAGTAGGTGAGATTTTTTTCAAACACTTATACAAAATACATTAGCATTCAAGGCCGAAGGGGAAAACTTAGAAACCATCAATTTTTGAGGTAAACTGAGTTCACCTTATCTTTCCTTTTTCCTTAGCACCTCCACATTTGCTACATATAATTTTACTACTCCTACCTATACAACTAATATAATTACTTTTGAGTCTTACCATTAAATGTTGAGTTCTAACACTTCATTCCCAAATTTAATAAAATTTCTTTATTTTATGGATACCATTAAAAAAGGTGACACACTAAATACCCTTTAATGAGCTCTATCCAGCATTGGTTTCACTTGTCTTTTTGCACACCTTTTTTGGCCTTGCACAATTATGCAAGAAACCATGCAACCTGGTTTTAAATGTTCTTCAATTGTTTTTTAAAAAAAGGATTTTTCAACATTTTTTCTATTGTCAATGTTTTAGGCAAACATTTTGCATCACGCTTAGCGATTGAACCCTGAACCTCCCCTATAAAAAAACACAACATTAACCACTAGCATACCATCAAGCATTCAATAAAGGGGTTTATCTTTTGAATTTATTGTAGACACAAAATCAAAAAGGGAAAATTAATTAAAACCTTGTAATAGAACAATGCAATTTTCTTCAAGGCTACACTATCAAGTTCGAAACCAACACTGAACAAAACTCATTAGGGGGTATTTAGCATTTCACTTAAAAAAAGGTTTGGGGTGAAAAGAGGCCCAAAAGTAAAATGATTATACATAAAACTTTAGTATATGCACTTACATGCCCCCATAACATTTACATAGGTTCATATAAATGTATCTAACAAATATTTGCAGTACCCTCGTGTAAGTGTATATATATATACACGCCAATTGTGTAAAAGTAAGTGTAAAAAGTTCAGACATAGAAGTGTAAGTGGAATTGGTAAAATTGAAATTTAATTCTTGTGGAATTTTTCCACATTATTATAACAAAATATTTGCACTACAATATGCATTCATTCATGATTCATGTTTTGATTCTAAACACACATGACTCTGTAGTTCCTTAAAACACCATGTTCATAGTTATTTTATATAATTAAAATCTATATTTCAAAATACAAGATAATAAAATCCAGAGACAAGATTACAACTCTTTCCAATATATTTTTAATACTCCAAAAAATCACACAACAATATGGATATGGAAATCACTACAAAAGTTTGTATTTCTCTATTTTATTGAAAATTCAACCAAAATTACAACAACATTCCATGTTCTGTTGAAATGAAATCAAAATAGCAAAATAAAATTTATTGTATATCAAAAACAAAATTTGTGGTTTTCTACTACAAAATACCTACGGCTATCCTTACTCTTCCAAAATTGTGTGTCTAATAATGAAAAAAAAATTCCTAAAACTTCTCCCTTTGGGCAATCCCAAGTCACATGATGATTCAAAACCAACAAAAATTCAAAATTCAAACCCAGAATGTTCCATGATTAGACCCTATTTTAAATGCCTTGTTCATCCAAAACCATGTAATCATCCTACCCCCTTAACATTACCCCCTTTGTACTTTGGATTCAATCCCCAAAATCCTTGTGAAATGACAGAAAATGAAATGAAAGCATTATGCTACCTTCTAAGCATTTGTCTCCTCCACAATAGTCTTTGTAGTTTTGACTTGTTAGGCAACCAGCGATTCTATACCCAATTCTGGTTCTGCAACTTTAACCTCCTCCACTAACTTAATCTACGGTTCTACTTCCAAGAGATATATATTGGATACCTTTTCTTCTATTGTTGGAATAGTCCCCACCTACTTTGTGCTTGAATTATATGTGGTTCTTTCTCTTCCTAACCCCCTCCTTTGAAGTCTTGTGGTTTCTTTGTTTATGTTTCCCCCCCCCTAAACTATTCCACTTTTAAGGTCATGTCATTCTTCAATCTGCACTTCCTCCTCTTGAGCTACTCTACTGGGCCTTACTTCAATCTCCTCATCCTAGCCTAATGCATCTACACTTGTTGGAGTACCATAGATAAAATCTTGTTTGGCTCATTGTTAGTGAACAACATTTGGTCTTCTTTCCTATAGTAGTCTTCGACAAGCAAAATACACACAACTTGAATCCTTAAGACAATAATAAGTTCCATTTGGTGAGTTGACTTGATGTCATGCCATGATGTTCATGCCCCCAAATGAAAACAAATTGTTCAATCAATAATTCCTATAATAACAAAGTTAGAACTTCCATGACATCCTCCACCAACATATAAAACCAAATTGCAATATAATTTTTTTTAAAGGTTAAAATTGTTGAACTTTAGCTTTTACTTCCACATGTTGCTTCCCTTATAAAATAACACATTGTGGGAAGTAACACATAACATCATTTACGTTGAAAATGACCAATTCTTTCAAGGCAGAAAGTTGTGAACAAAAATGTCAACATACAGGTGTAATTGATGCAAATGGACCAGATGGAACAACCTGCCAAACTAACACTAATTAGCATATGAAACACATAAATAATTGTTAAAGGTGTTTCTTGTGCCCTTAAATTACACAAAATTATTTCTTAGTTGGAAAATCAGATTTGCATATAAACATCAACAAGTATGTTTTAACTTGAATCCAATAATAAGAAAATCAAATCAAAAAGATGAAAATGTTCATATTTTCAAATGTACAAGTTATAATTTTTTTTTGAAATAGATCCAAAAATCAAATTAGAAATTTTATTCCCAATCTTTTTCAAATCTTCATACTTATACTAAAACATAATGATGTTTTAATTTAAACAGCCATTAACTGGTATAGTCAAGTAATTGAAAAACTAACTAAAATGTCTATTGGCCACAAATTGATCAACAATTCTATTTTATCAATAGATTAGTTAACACAACATACCTATTATCAGTCATTTTACCCAACTAAACTAAGCAATGAAGCCTAGCTCACCTAGCCAAAAGTCAATTTAGCTAGATTAATTACCTAGTATGTTGGGCAACCTAAATACCTAACCTAAACCAAGTGGCCTAAATATTATAGGTTACAAGAATGAGAATTTGAACCCCTCGCTTTCACTTTGGGGTTCAAGTCCTCATCCATTGCACTACCACATTTTTTATATTAATTATATTTAATACAAAGTTATAAAGCTCAAAATTTTTAGCCTTGAATTATAACCTTGACACCTTAAATTGACCTTGGTCAACTTCCCTACAACCTACCAACCTAAACTAGATCTAGACCTCCCTAGGTTGACCTAAGATGAACTAGTTTGTCAACCTATATTACTTATTAACCTAACCTAGGTTAACCTAGACATTCTTAGGCTAAAAAAAAAATGAACCTAAGATAATTTTGTCACATTTAATTGCATCATAGTTGCATTTAGTCACACAAACTTAAAATCATTATAAACTTGATAAAATGTCTTGTAATAAAGCTACTTAAGTTGATTTAGCAAAAACCTAAAGCTAAAAACCTAGGCAAGCCTACCTAGGTTAACCAATTGATAGAGTAACATATTCTAGGTATATTTAAACATACTAAATATAGTAAATTTCTTATGCCTAATTAAGTAACTTACAAGGTAGCTTGTATTACAAAGTAGGTTTATATTAAGTAGCTTACATAGATAGGTTAACATAATAGGTATGTTAACCTAAACTAATGTGTTAAGTAATTAAAAAGTCAAGGAGTTATGTGTCACCTTTTTCAAAACAACTATTAATATTATAATCATAATTACAAGTTAACAATAGACTGTTTAGTATAGATATACATGCACATGAATTCATGATTTCAAAAACCTCATGGCACACAAAAAATAATGGCATGCCATGACAAATATTAGTGCCATAAATTCAAAACACAAAAAATCATGGATTGTTATGAAAATTTGTGACACCTTGTTGCCAAATAGCATGCCATGTCATCATCGCATGGAAGACCAAATCCTTATTAATCACAAAGAACAACAATATTTTCAACTAGTTAATAAATGTGATTAATTCATAAAATCAATGACATGAATCATGATGTTGACAAATAAGACCACATCATCTTGTTGACATATAACATGCCATGTCATCATGGGAGATTGAGTTGTTATTAGTCACAAAGGTGGATGGTTCTTGCAACTAACTAACTAATGAACAAAAATTGAAAAATAATATGACAATTTACCCAAAAAACCAAGTTGTCATATTGTCTAAAATTACAAAACCATGACGCCATGTGGCATGTTGATGTTTTTTTCCATTATTTCTTGATTGTTATGCCTAAGTGATTATAAATGTAATTGGAAAAACAATAGTCAATTTGTGTCCAGTTCAAAGGATAGGATTTGTTGTGGTGAGGGTAAAGTTTTTGGACTTGCATCTTGGTGCAAAGAGCTACATTGAAGGATTGGACACCATCTCTAACATAGTGACCAACCAATAAATGTTTCATTATATCCAAAGTAGTGTATGAGTCATTATGTTGACTAATAGTCAAGTATTTTAATGTACTTGGAATGCCACATCATCATGTTGTGAAATTAAAAGTCATAAATATGGTTACAAAAGTCAAGGTATTTTTAGTTCAATATTTTTTAATTATTCATAACATATTATTATAATTTCAAAAATAATACTATATCTATCCAAAAAAACCCACTAGTTGTCATATTAACTATAGTCGCAAAACCATGACATCACATAACATCTTAATGACCTTTGCAACTACATGATGATTTTTGTGACTAAATAGTTATAATTATAGTGAAAAAAAGGTAGTTCCTTTTACCAATCATAAAACCCATAATGTGTTGTTCTATTAAAAATTTAAATTTATATTTAATTACAATGCATGCAATCCCATTAAGTTGCAAAGTTGACACACCCCCAAACTCTTTAAAAGACTCAAATGTGAATTTGAAAGTGAAAATAGTAGAAGAAAAAGGAGTTGAGGTATGCTCCCTAGTTTGCAACACTTCGAAGGTAGGAAGACCGTGTTAGAGCTTCAAGATGGGGACTAAGATGAACTCACAAGTGAAAGTTCAAAATGAGAACAATTTGCACAACCAAGAAAGAGGGTGGTTGGTGTAAATTGAATGGAAGTGGTGTGGCGGACTTGGTAGGGATAATTTTAAACACAAGTTTTACATAGCCCAAAACTTTTGGGAGGAGGCACTACTCCCCTCTCTATAGTATACTTTGTGCCTCTCCATGGGATTACATCCAAATGTCATTTTTCCCCGAGATTCCCAAATGGGAGTCCCAAAATTAGGACTCTTGTTATCTCAAAACTTTGGTCACTCATATCTTTCTCAAATAAAATCTATTTTGAAGATTAAAAAGTAATATCTTATAAGCTTCAAAAAGATCTTTCCAACATTGTATAGCACGTCCCAATCAAACTTCATTTGACCCCTAATTTCTAGGGATTTTTGGTTAGGAGTCAAATTGAGAAATAAGCCCCTTCTTTTGAAAAATAACTCATGCAAATCAGGTCTAAATGAACAATGTAAGTGCATTATAAGCACCTATACTTCAAAACCTTTTTTATGGTGTTTTGGGCGGCCAATTTGGCACTTGTTTGCCTTTTCAACCAAGGCTTTGAACATTCACAACTCTCGCACAAGTGCAACTCCCAAAGTGGAAGTGCATTTGGGAATCATTGGGCTTCATCCCTTGCATTCTCCCCCATTTGTGAAAGTGTGTTTCACACCTAAACACACTCTTGGCCTTATCGGCCCTTGCACTTCGGACTTAGTCACAAACCCAATGTTAGGGTTGCAACAAAAGCAATTCCACATGAAGTTATCACAAAGACTATGCATATGGCATGACAATGTCCATGTGCCAATTGGCATTTACCACATTGGATGTGTGCACATGGGGAAGGACCATGCAATCCATATCATTGCATTTAGGTGTTTGATCACTTACATATCATAACCATAAAACAACTAAAACAAAAAGTCAATGCATATTAACCAAAATTGTATAGTTGACCAAAATACATTCAAAATATTCCGCACCCTTAGAATTTCCCTAGAACTTATGTGCAACCAGTCATTTTCCAATGTTGCAACCTATTGTAATGTAGTTGGTATGGACATGTAATTGTAAATTAGTGCGGTCTCCATGGATGCAATTTTCTCATAGTGGCATGACTTTTAAACATATCCACATAGTACTTAAGTTAATCTTAACACATATCATTCATTGTGATTCATGACCAATAATGTTTATTGTTATTGTCACATTGATCAATTTTATTGTAATATAATGTTCTTCCCATAGCATAATTTCATCTTCCTCATTGGGTATGTAATCAACCTTTTATAAACTACTCATAGTGACTAATGTGTAGAAGTGGTTAAGGCTTGTTTTCATTTTCATGGCCTTAAATTTAGAAAGTTAGATCCATGTAACTTTAAATTACCATGACATTATATTTTCCTTCGTCAATGTTTTGTTTAATGTTTTGTTTACCACCTTTCCAGGGTTGTTTTATCTAGTTTGTTATAATTAAACATTGTGCCATTTTTCTTTCTTTTGAAAACAATCTTAAAAGGTTTGAAAAATGTCAAATTTAAAGTGCATGGGAAGTATCCAAAGATAATGTGACCATGTTTATCCCAAATTTGTGTGTTTGTTTAATTTTCATTGGGGTGACATGATATTCATGCCCATTTAAAACTAACAAATGCCTATTGGTTAGGGAAACTCCACTTGGTACTAACTTTTTGAAAAAAAAAATCAATCATCCACCTTGTTAATTGCATAACCATCCATGTTTTTGGTTTGTAAAGTTGTATGTAATCATAAAAGTTCTTGAATTCGGGTGAAACCACATTACAAAAAGGATTGCTTTGGGCAAAAAAATGTGTTTTTTGGGTACATTTTATGTTATTTTGGGGGTAGTTTTTATTAATGTTGATTTAGCATTTTGATAAACATATAAAATGAATTTTGATACAAAAGTCTCCAGTATATTTTTTGTTATCTTTCAAATGAAAGTAATTTATCAACAAAATGTTTTTTTTCAACACACTTATGATCACTTGAATGAAAAATTTGTCCAGATGTTTTGTGAAAGCACATGAATTAAATTTTTCAATTGTAATTGAAATGGTACAATCAACTTATATGCAATATATAATTAAATATTTCATCAAAATTTACAATTATTTGAATCATTTAAAAAATATATTTGCACTTTGCAATATATTGTTACAAGTTTTATCACTACAAGGAATTTCATATTAACAACTAATTTTTTTCAACTTTTTTTCAATCATAAATGTCACATGTGACTATATTTTGCGATCATTTTTACAACAAAGCAATGTAGTCGCATTATTTATATACATTTTTTAAAAATATTTATTATTTAAAAATAAAAAATAAAAAATAAAATTATATATATATAATATAATATTATTGATGATTTTATTAATTTCAACTTATAAGTTATTAACACATGTCATTATTTAAGTTAAGTTTAAAATCTAGTTTAAGTTATTAGGTAAGCCCCTTAATGTACCTAATAGGCCAGTTCAGAAACATTCAATCAATTTACATCTGTTGACCACACAACCCATGTCATTCATAAGAATTGATCTTTGAACCCCAAGGATGGAGATCAACTCCTTTACCACCAAGCCACCCCATTTTTGTGATATTATAATAATGTGCATTTTACTTAACTTATTTGATTTAAAACATCACACAAAACATGATTTTTTATATTTGATATCTCATTGATATTTTGTCCAAATGACACGATTTAAAGTTTAATCTTAATTTTTTTTCAATAATGTACACAATTATAGTTTTTTCTTTTAAAAATTTAAATTAATGAAAAGAAAAATATTTGAATTGTGTTATTAAATACAATTTCAATGACCATTCCTTGGAAAAAAAAAATTCAAACACATGATTTATAAATGTAATTTTTTTGGATAATATAATAACAATTGAATATGTGATATTATAGTTTGGTAACACGTAATGTTTATAAATGGATGTAAATTAATGTAGCATAAATATAATAAAAGATTTTATATTAGCCATACTATTTTTGATATAATAGATTAATCTAAAAATTAAATTTTAATTTTAAAAATATTAATTAATGACATATAAAAAATTGATTGTATGGAATTATAAATTTTATTACTTTTACACTTATAACCTATTAAGCTTTACTTTAAAATATGATTAAAAATTTGTGTAAAAAACTTATATATTGTTCACATTTCAAATTTATATTTGATTTTTAAAGTTATATTATACAAATATATTATAATATATCATAATTGTACCCAAAAAATTTATTTTAGATATACAATATATAAATTAATCACATATAATGTTTATAAATGGATCATAAAATAACCCTACTACCTAGTTAGCCTATTCAATAAATAAATTATATTACGTACTTAATTAAGTAATTAATTTATACAAAAAAATTATCACATATTAATTACCCCTATTATATATTATTTAACCCACATACATACTTCCCACTACATATCTTATTTAATTACTACCTATGATCTAGTTTAATTTATAAATACATTAATTACATAGCCTACCTAATTAATTAATTAAATGTAACACTATTTCATTCAACACAATAAAATATTTCTTAATAATAAACCTCTTTATATACTAGTACCCAATACCTACTACCTATTACCTAGCCTACTTAATTAATTAACTAATTAAAAAAGATTATATTATATCAACATGATAAAATTTAATGTTAAAAATTCCAAATAATGGTCCATATCTACCATTGCCATGGGTCCTTTTATATTTCACAAGCCTACCAAACCCTATAACACATTTAATAGTTAGGTCATTCAAGAAAGCTAAGGGAAAAAATTAGACCATTACATCCAACAATTTCATTGGTCAATTAATTTTTATTACATTTAGTTACATGTACATTTGTAATTAGGATTTATAGTTGCAATTGAAGTTGAATAAGATGCCACATGGTGTCTAGTGGTTTACAAACCACATCCTAAATTGCAAAAAAACTACATTTTCATCTATTTTGAAATGCCATTAAAAATAGATGATATAAGTTCACTTTTCATCTTCACTTTCATCCAAACGACATTAGTTGCAAGTTATAGTTGCATATGCAACTACAAACCACTTTCCAGGTGTTTTTATGATTACAAGTCATTTTTATTATGATGCCATGGAAGATAGTTGCATCAATAGTCGAAAAAATGATTGATTTGAACACAAGTTGAAAATGTGTGGGTTAGAATGAACAAATTTCTTGTAGTTTATTTTCTCACAAATATATATTTAAAACATTTAATATTGATTAAAAAAATGTAGATTATTTTGACAACTACATTATTTAACATGGAACTACCTTATTTTGAATATAATATGTAAAAACCTCTTTTAATATTAGCTTGGGGGAAGTTGTTTCAAAAAATAGTATTGATGACGACATTTTTTGACCATTGTAGTGTGCTTTCACCTAGTCATCCCACATTAAATTTTGGTTTATTGTCTTTATGTAGGCTATTGGTGTGTAAATCAAAGTATGAACTTTAAAGCTTGTGGGAACCTATTTTTTTGGGCTTCCTTTAGTAACATCTAGGAACTATAGAACTTTTAATCCAATGATAAATCATACAATTTTTTTGAAATTCCTATTGTAAAGCTCATCTATTACAACCTTTCCATTTGCCCTTTTTTTCACCTTCAAATCTTGCCCTTGTGATTCTTATTTTATTATTGCCAATTTGATCCATGTTGATTATATTATATTTTCATTACTTTGAGGTCTGATATGCAATGTTTTAGCTTTATTTTAACTATTTTGAGGTATGATCTAAAATATTTTAATCCTATTTTGATATTTGGTCTTTGTTGTTCATACTTAGCCCATTTGCTTTTAGATTTGAGGTGTGACCTTAATCTTTGCATCTCAACATTTAAACACTAGGATATAAGATTTCTAGGAAGGATTGGAGTTTCTCTCTCATACTATTTTAAAACTGTGCCATGCTAAGAAAACAAAGAAATAGAATTTTCAAGAAATGAATATCATATGTTTCCATATTTGCACCAAAACCTTCTAAATTTGGCAATTTTATTTTGGTGAGAATACAATGTGCCTGAAACTGGTGAGAATTTAGAAGCTTCCCTCTATTAATGTTATAATTTGAAGATCCAAGGGATTTTTGCAATGACTAATTAAGGATGATATTTTGAGCAAAACTATGTAGTGAGGGCTGTCACATTTGTGATCAGTTGTGTGTTGTTTAATATGACATGTAGACCCATCACTAAACTATGTTTCTCCACACCAAACTTAGGCTTTAATAAATTCACTAACTCATCTCCATAACCAAACACTAAAAATCACTCCCCAAGTCAAAATTTGAAAGTTTTCAAAACACAATTAATTGTTCACACATGACCGTTCAATCATAGACAAGGTTTACAATGTTCATGAGGTTTTGCACACTCTATAATTGCACTATATGGTGTTCTTGTTTTAAAATATTTGCAGTTTATTAGGGATTTTGTAAATTTTGAGAAAGAAAGCAAATTCCAGGCAAAATTTTGAGAAATAGGCACAATTCAAATAAAAAGCAAATGATTACACACTTTTGCCTTTGATTCAATATTCACCTGACTTGATAATAGCCAGGTACGGTATTATATGTGAGGGGGTGGGTTTAGGGTGCCGACCTTTTAAAGGTAGGCGAGGAAGGGAATGTAAGTGGTTATTATGTATGTTCATTCAAGCCCACCGATTCAAAGGTCGGTGAGAACCCGACTCTTGAAAAATACCTGATGGTATTATGGACGGTGGGTGCTTTTGAAATAGCCTGAAAAGCATGCCAAATTTCCTCTGGCCCACAAGAAGATTTTGGCTTCCAAACCATCTAAATGGGTGGGCTAGATATCGTTCATTATAGTATTACTCCCTACAAAATCTTGAGCCTGGATTCAGAAGCATGGCTTCTTGCATTCTGTGGGGACCATGGCAACAACAAAAAGATTGCATGTGGGGGTGGAATTGGGGGTCTGGTGGGGGTCAATTATAAAATTTTCATGTTGTACTAGAGTTATCCATAAAGTCACCCTCTGTTTCACCCCCCTATCCCCTCTTTCAGAGGTATCCACAAAGTAAGGAAATTTTATTAAATCTGGGTATGAGGTTTGAGAGTAATTATAGTAGTTGTACAGGTAGGAGCAGTGAAAATATATGTAGCTGCAGTGGAGGCGCTGAGGAAAAAGGAAAGACAGGATGAAACTCAGTTTACTACCAAAATTGGGGGAAAAACTAGTTTGGGTCCCAGTTATTTCCTTTTGTAGATTTTCATTCCCGATTACACGTTTGATGCCCTATTATGCCGAAACTGGCTGTTCTCGCCCCCTTATCGCCTGACTTTACAGATAACTCTACTATGACATCCTCATATGAAGAATGAAATTAATCCCTAGCTCTAATTGTGATGGTTTGAGGGTTTAGGGTTTCATCACCTCAACTTCATATTTTCACAAAAAAAACATTTCCACTATTTAAAATATTTATTTAACTACGAAACTAACCCTAAAGTGAAGCTAAGCAGTTATTTGGCCTTGGTTCACAGGGTATAATAATGCCCTCTTGCCAGATGTAAAAGAGCATTATTATGCCTTACCCGCACTACTGCATTGTACTCATCATAGGGAGGAGTGTGATATCTCGAGGAAAACCACAAAGAGACATTCCGAGGCCCATACCAAATCAATCAGCAGACACATCTTGATTTATTGGAGAGAAAATTGTCAAAGATTTAGGGCTGAGGAGAACCAGCACCTACACTCGTGCCTTCACCTTCTGGAGTGAGAGGCCTCTTGGATCAAGAGGCCTCTTAAGGTTAATTCACACTTATCGCATGGTTCTCACAATGATAGGCCCTAACTTGGAAATAGTCACCGCGGTAGCAAAACAGCCACTAACCCTAATATCAAAACTAACTATTCTATGACCGTTAATCCTAATGTATCTTTTGTTCACGCACAGGGTTTAGGATGTTTCTCTTGAATTTGAATAACCATGGGTGTCAAGTATTTGGAAAGAAAAAGTCGAATTCAAAGAACCATTGGTTTTGGGTATTTGGAAAACCTCAAAGAAATCAACAGGTTTCATGAAAGAACAGGCAAAGAATCGATGGATTTCTTTGCCACCTCAAGCTCCAAAGATCCTGAAAACCCACCAAGGGACAAATTGGAGCTAGTTCACTCACAGTTATCAGGTTTGGGTTTAGATTAGGGTTAGAGTTTAAGGTTAAGGTTAGGTTTTGTAGGCAACAATATCACATATTATAGAAAAGCCCATAGGGTGCTTATAGCAATGTACCAACCTTACTTTACAGCTGAACTGGGGTTTAAGTTAGGGTTAGAAGTTGGGTATCAGAGGCAAAAATAAAACCCTAAACCTGGTAAGAAATGGTCAGAATTTCAATTTCCACAGAATTTCCAGCCTACTGAGATTGGTGGGAGACTGGACAAGCTGTGAGTAGATTGGTTGATTGATTGATTGATTGATTGATTGATTTCCAAAGAGTGGATTTTAAAGGAGAAATCTGAAGAGGTCTCACCACCAGAGGAAATCCTTCAGAGGATTTTGCATATTTGCCCCAAAGTCCAGTTGACAAATCTCTGTTAAGAAAGCATGAAGTGCAGAAGCAAATTTCTAGCAAGTTCTAGATTGGTGATCCTGTAGATCCTTCTTCCATGAAGTTGTACATCATTAGTAGGCTAGTACCCAATTCTCCAAAGATTTCCTAAATATCTTCCCCTCTCATTCATCTCATAGCAGCAGATGATCATGGCAACAATGTGATGACTGATCGCTACTGCTGCTGCTGCTGCGGCTGCTGCTACTACTGCTAGTACAACTTACAAGTGATCTATTTTTCAGCTGATCTTCTGATCACTTGAGAATGAAATCAACAAGGAATGATTCTTGTGAAGAGATTTGTCAGGAGATTTAGGGTTTAGGATTTAGGGAACATGGGGGACTGGAAAACCTGAGAAAAAAGGGGAGTCAGAAGTAACTAGTAGTGGTCGGTGAGGGAGCTGGGATCCACCACCTAGTGAACCCTCACCAAGAAGCAAGGAATTGAAATTTTACCCTAATCAACCTTTAGGATTTTGAGAATATTGGGGGAAGAATTATGTAGTCAAGGTTTAGAGTTTTGGACACACATGAAATTGAATTCAGTTGATGTTCACATCTGCTGCCTCAGAAATGTCCTGTGGTACATACAGAATGTCTCTCTCTGAGTGTTTTGAAGATGAGAGAGGGAGAGTACATGGCAGCATATGATCTAAACAGCCATTGAATAAAGCCCAGATCTTGTTGAAATGCATTCATTTCCATCATACATAAAATTATATGTTTGAACGATCCTTGATCACAAAGCATTTAGAAGTCACTTTATCCACAGCCTCTTCATCGTTGCTTGAGTGTACAGCAACATTCTTCAGCTTCATATTTCCCTGAGGATACTCCTCTATTTGCAGTCATGCTCTGCAAGAGATGCTTGCGGAGAGTTCAGTGATCTTGCAAAATCTCTTTAGTGCTTTGTAGCTGGTGAGCTGTTGAAGTGCCTGCCTCGCTTGAAATGAGAAATCTTTACTCATCAAGGTTAGCTTGCCATTAGGAATCATGGTTGAGAGAGATGACAGTTCAAGAATGTGCTTCATCAACCCAGCCCTGGAGTTTCAGGTAACTTGACTTCTTCTTGCATCTATCTTCTGGGGTAACAATTGATGCTGCCTTCAACATTGCCCAGACTCCTGTGCTGCATCAGTTTTGAAGCCCTCCTTATATACCTGGATGCAGATCAGATACCCACCCTTCCTCTCAAAGTGAGAGGTCTTCTCAAGGATGTCAAAGGATCACAGTTACCCAAACAATCAAATGAATGTTGACATAGTCTTCCCTTTTTTCTTTGCATCCCTGAACAGAAAACATACAGAAATTCAGCATCTGGGTTTAGGAGCAAAATCTTTTTTTCAGTAGTGGGTGCCGCCTCACTACCCACCAAACAGAAAACAACCAAAATCTAACAAATGGGTGGCATCATACATGATTTGGGATTCATATCTGTGTGCTTTCTTATCAAACCCACAATTTCAGTCTCTGAATTTGAAACCTATGGAGGAAGAATTCCTCTACTGGGATTGGAACACACTACGTACTGTAGAATAGACTTGAAGAATGAATGTCAGGTACACCGAGAGTACCAGACTTCAACAATGTGGAGGGTGAACTTGTTGAACATTATTTTTTTTTCAAAAGTCATGATGAATTCTACTATATATGCTGTAATCCAGCAACAACTAAAACTCTTAGAGGGTTGTGGAGCACATGGGACATCCTAAACCCTAAACTGTGGAAGCAGGATGGGGGGGGCGCTTTCTGTACCTCACAAAGGAAGAACTGGACAAGCATGACTTCATGGGTAGAAAGAAAACCACAACATCACTTGTCACAGGTATGTTTAAGCTGCAAATCAGTGGAGGACAAACAAAGCCAATCAGTCTCTCTCCCTTCTTCAGGTGGTCAGTTCTTTATACTCTCTACAAAGAATCAGACATGACACAAGATATGGACCTATATGTTGCAAACTGCCTAAAAAAACAAAAATGCAAATGCCAATTCCTTCACAAAAAATGCAACAATCCACAGATCATGAACAATCCACCCATTACCTCATCATAGATAACCATACTCTCTCATGGTCCTGCGAGTGAACAAAGGGACTGAAAATAGAGAGCACCATTGTAGATTCAAGTAGCTGGATATGTGCTTGGTGATGTTTAGCACCCACCAAGTAAAAAATTCAGCTGCCATGACCACCACCACACTGCAATTCCTAATGCTCCCAGTTTTAGAAAAATCACAAAGATCCCAATCCCACTCCAAAAATCTTCCTCGTGAGTTCAATCCCAGATTTGCAGATTGAATGACTGTTTCCAATGAAGTCATTCTCTGCCTTCTCAAACATTGGCAACAAAATCCACAACTTGGTTAATCCTCTGGAAGGAAGGAACGAGGAACGAGGAACAATCGATCCTGTATTGCACACCATCAACCAAAAACAGAGTAGATTGATAAATGATGCATATGGGCTAGAGATTAAATTTTGATTTGAGAGAGCCCTCACAAAGAACTTATGGATTCTTTGAGAGTTCATTTGCGGTTTTGCTGACTCACAAGGCCATTTGCAATGCTTAACTTAATTCGACACCATTTGCATATGATCCAACAGAAATCAGGCAATAAGTCTTGATACTTGTCAACACTATCGTGTTGTTGGTGTTGGCATTAAGCTTGGCAACATGGGTTGATTTTGACACACCTTTTATCACCATGAATTGATTATAACATGATTTCATCAATATGAATTCGAGGTTTTTTGGTGTCTACATAGAAGTTGTGTCAATATGACTTAGAGACAAGTCCATCTTAATATAGTCATCTGTACTATGAGTTGGTGTCAACTTAGGACAATATAATTGTGTTCATATGAATGTACCTAAAGGTGTTGCACAAATGTTCACGCCATTGTCGATAGACAAACAATTTTAACCATACTTTGATGATTTTCTTCATTATAAGAAGTTTGGGAAAGGTAAATCAAAATGGACCATAGCTTATATTTGATTAGTTTGCACCCAAGCTAAAAATTCAACATTTCTATGAAGAAAAGGTTTTCCCTTACTAACTTTGACCTTCAATTTTTAATTCTTTTCACCTTTTTCAATATTTTAATTTTTCATGCCAAATGTTTTTAACATTGAATTTTTCTTGGTATTTTTTTTGTAGATTTACAAGCAAAATAATCAATTTTCAAGAAATTTTGCAATTATGGGACGAAAGCATTTTTTTTGCCACAATAAGCATGTTGCTATCAAAATTATAATTATTTGTGCATCACCTCTTGTTACATGGTATATTTTTCGAGTTATTGTGGACTATAATTCTTTTGGTGTTGACAACTTGTGTTTTGAAGGAATCACATGTGTGTTGATTGTTAAATGGTGCATTATATTCAACCATAGCTTAAAGCTTAGGAAAGGAACTAACAATCCATCTTTTTTAAAGAATTTGATGAAAGACATGATTTAAGAATTGATGTTGAGTTAGGAATGCTCGCTTTGAATATCAAGTTCAACAAATATGTTTTGTCCTTGATTTTTTTCCTTTCATTTTTAAGGGGCTATAGAAACATAATAACTCACAATTTGTATTGTTTTTGAAGTTAGATCCTAGACATAAAAAAAACCTTCATCTAGAGTATTCATGTATTGGTATTGAACAAAAGGTGACAATTGTTGAGAAATATGATATGAAATAATCATTTTGTATGTTCCTAAAATGCCATTAGTTGGCATTTTAGGAACATACGAAATGTTTGCATTCATTATTGGAATCTAATAGTGGTTTTGGAAATTGAAAAAATGATGAAGATTGCATCATTTGTAAATAATCTAGCTACCTCAACATAGATAGCATGGTCAAAATGGCTAGTTGTGGGGTCCCTTTCATTGTATTTTTTGAATAGTTTTCAAAACTAAATTTGTCTTACAATAATAGACCTTGCAATTTCAAAAATTATTTATAGAAAATATTTTTAAATTTCTTTTTACTATTATTGAGTTATGATAAGTGTTTTAATTATCATTATTATGCCGTATTTTGTAAATGAAAGAATTATGCAATTTAATTAATAGTCAATCCTTTCATATTGTACAAATTGAATTCAAATTTCTTTCACAAATGGTTTCCTAAAGTGAAAGCTCTAAAGAAACCATTTGAAGTAAAACATAGGTTTTGGAATGTTTTCCATGTGCAAGTTGGCCCCATTTCCTTGGCCTAGTTGCATAGAAAGGAATTCCCAATTAGAAGAAGAAAAAAGTTGTGAACTAAACTATGAAACTTATTTCTTGGAGAAAAGTTGTAACCCTAGAAAAGAGCTTCCCAATGGCATATTAAATTCCAAATCAAAGCTTATTTGACCTTTTTATTAAATGTTTTAGTGGGGAGGAGTTGCAAATTGTAGATTGTTTTAAACTTTTGAACTTTCCAAGTTTTGTAATGATTGGGCTATCTAATTAGAAACTTTACGGTTTTATTATTTTAAAAAATTAGACTAATATTTGTGGGGTGACCTTTTGAAGAATCATTGGAAATTTGGTAGTGGCATTGATCAACCTTAATGTCAACACCACTTCTACCAAAAGTCTTTGGGTAACTCTACAAGATGGATAACACTAATTTTCATTTAGTATTTAAGGTTTGGATTTTAAAATAAAACCATTATTTGTTTTCTTTTTTCTTGAAATTTTTTCAGGAAATCGCAACTTAAGCATTCAAGTGCATTTTTTACCATTTTTTACAATTATTTCCAATAGGAATATAGAAATACATTTTTGTAAAAAAAATAAAATTATTTCAACATTTGTTATCTTGTTTTTATTGTTGAATTCTATTTTTTTTTAATTAAATGTGTTTGATCACTACGTAATTAATTTCTACAACAAAAATGTGTTTAAGATTCGAGCATTTTTGAGAGTTTTGCCATATCCTACCAAAAGTCATTTTGATAGAACCTTTTCTACAAGTGTTCTTCAACTTTTATAAAAATCTAGTACTACAAAGTTATGTAAAGTTTCCTACAAGAGTATTCCTCCTACGTACTTGTTTTTCCAAGTGACATATTCAATTAGTAGATTTGTCAAATGGGTTTATAAAAGTCAAATTGCCAATTTGACTTTCAACCTCTCAAATGGCCATAATTTAAGTTTCAAGTCTTTAAGTTGGGAATGGAACTCACTTTAGATAATCAATTTTCAAGACCTTTCCAATGGTCTAAAAAGGGCCAAATTTGAACAAGGTTTGGTCTAACAACCCTTCCTCCAAAATTTTGGGATACCCTAGGACTATTAACTTTCAAAATGAAAATCCAATTGGGAGTGTTGATATTCTCATTCACCTTGAGTCCCAGAATACTCTCCTAACTTGCTTTTCTATTATGTTTTAACCTTTGACAAAAACCTAAGGTTAAAGTTGCAAAAAGAATCGGCTTGATTACACTTCACTAAAGAAAACATTCATTTTCATCTGCAAATTGGCCCCGCTTTCTTCCCAAGTTGCTAGGGGGGAGAACATGTTAAGCAAAGTTCCCTAGGGAAATGAAGAATTGAGGCCATGTTTTCCCCCAAAGAGATGTTTGGCTACATTTCCCTAATGAAAACATCTAAAGAAGTTGCAATACTTTTTTCTTTTTTTTAAACTACACAATAAATGAATTTACATCCATAATCCCCAAAAAATTTCCATGATACAATTTTGATTTTTCAAATTTTTCATCCATTGTTTGATTTCTCATTTGTTGGGTCTTTGCACATAAAAGTGTGCATTTTCTAGGTCACATTACAATTTTTGATGGGAGTATGATTTTACATAGGTTAATATATTTTTGGTACTATGAGCAAATGTTTAAAATGACTCTTTTTTTTTAATAGCATGGGAAATATTTATGACATTTTTTTTTAAAAAATGAAGATATACCAAATTATCTCCTAAAAATAGACTTTCTAAGTTAGGCTACAAATTGGGTCACTATCTATAATTTGTGGAATGGACACATTAAACACACGTAACTTATGCAAATGGATGCAACGTTGTATGTGATATGGTTTAATGAATAGAACAAAATATTAAATTAAATTCATGAAAATAAGTATTCTACAAGGTTTTTTAAATGTGTGGCCTAAATTGTTTAAAAAGTTTTTGAAAATCACATATTGATAAATTTATTATTATTTAAACAAAACATTGATAGTATGTAGGATTTTCAATGGAAGCCTTTTTTGAATTTTCAAATTGTTAGTTTCTAAAAGAATGGTTGTCAATTTGAAATTGTAACTACTTATTTTACATTGTGAAAATGACAAAATATGAATTCCATATCCATCGTTTTTGAGCCACCTTAATATGCCAAGACCCTATTATTCAATTTTTTGGAACATTTAATCCATTATGCAATTTTGATTCCCCAACTTTTCATTATTGTGCAAGTGTTTTTCCCATTTGCCATCCATCATGCAATTTTTCATTCATTGTACAACCATTCAAAATTTAGTTGCTGATGAAAATAACAAAAATTAAAATGTTATCTAATTTTAGTGGGGAAGAGACATTTTCTTCAACTAGGCAACACATTAACAAAGCAACATCCAACATTCACGGGGATGCAATTAACTCCAATAATTGATCTTTAGTTGCTTTAATAACCTCCTTTTTTTGTGTAAAATTTTTATTCCACATCATTTTTCTTGTATTTTTCCTTTGAATGTACTTTTTAAAAATAATTTAAAATAATTTTGGTCATGCTAGTTTTTGGCTATAACATTATATAAAAAGACATATAATAGTATAAATTTTGACATATTAAATCATATGTATATTCAACCATTTAACATTCACGATGATTTGTCGCAAAGAAAATATTTCCAATATCCATAAAGATAAGCTACCATAACTATGACAAAGAATAAATCATTTTTGTTGAAACATTTATTTATTTTAGAAAAGAAGGTTTGGGAAACAATTCCAAAATGAAGGTATTACCAAAATTTGAAAGTTGTGAGTTTCATTATTGTAGATTTACCAAGCTTTAGTATATTTTAAAAATTCAACTAAACCTTTTGCAAATTATTTTGTGCCAAACATCAATTATAGATATTACAAAACATATTTAAATCACAACCCTTTTTACATGTGCAAAAACATGAACATGCACAACAACATTTGTAAAATTATGTTTAAAATTATGTTTAAATGGAAACATACCATGAAAAAACATAGAACATTAGAATGTTGAACAAGATTATGTTACAAAATAATATTTTAAATTGGTGTTGATCAAAGTAAAAACTAATTGGAAAATTGCTTCTATTGATATGTTTTGGGGGAGTCAAATGGAAGAAGCTTCCATAAAAGCTTCCAAAGGGAAAACCATCCAAAAAACCTTTTTGATTTAAAAATAATAATCAATATGGATGAATAAATGATGAATGTATTTCTTTCATTGGATGAAACATGGAGGATGAAGTTAATATAATGTGAATGAAAATATATATTCATGGATAATTTTTAATTCACATGCAACAAACTTTGATGATTTTCATGCATCATGAATGAAATATGGACATTCACCATGATGAATTTTATCCATGAGCATTAAATTAATTCACATGCACTATTACATAGCATAGTTTTTATGTTAATTTTATGGTTAAAATTTTAATCACAATGGACAATGGATAAAAATGTCTTCAATCAAATCAAACCATTTGTTTATGCCAAAATTTTGATTATCTTTTGAATTGAGGTGATTATACAAAATTATTAGAATTAGGATGACTAAAGCTATTAATTGATGTGGCAATATTCATTTTACAAATGAAATTTTACTAATATATTATTATATTAATAATTTAACAAAAATAATAATATATTGTGTGACTTGAACTATGGAACAAATCCACAATTACAACCCTATTATATAATTAGGTAATTTGATAATCAAGTTAATTACACATGAATTTTTAGTATCATTCTTAAATTTAATTCATTTTTAGTTTGATAATTTCATTGAAAATGATAATGCCTTTTAATTTCAAGAATTAAAATTTATTACAAAAATTTTAAGTCTATTTATTTAAAATTAATTGAATTGATTGATTTATTTATTTATTCCAATGATAAAAACAAAAAATATTTTTTATATTTTGATTTGGGCAAAAAAAAAAGTATAATAATAAATTTTAAACCTATATTTAGAAATTTCACAATGAAATAAATTTCACTTTTTTAATGAGATAATTAAAATTCACATTTGTTTTGAAAAATAAAATAAAATTTTATGGTTTTTAATTAAAATTTTAAAAAATTAAATTATTTTAAGTTTCAGATTTACATTAGTTATGTTTTATGTTTTGTAATAAACTAGAGAAAAAAATTCAATTCAATTTTTCATTTTCTCACATGTCATTTTGTTATATTTCAAATTGTGTCCCTTATTTTAATTTTTATGTGAATAGTTAAAAATAGAAAATGAGAAGTTGATAATCATAATTTACTTTCTTTTTTTTATAATTCATTTCAAAAAATTACATGATACATATTTTAATTATTATATTGTCACATCATGAAAAGTAACATTATAATCAAAATCAATCATATCTAGATGATCGATTTTAATCACATTAATCACATTAGTTGAATGAAACAAATCTGGCACATATGTCACATGTCCAACATAATGTTCATTTTGACTAAAATCAAAACAAACATACCTAGTTTTGATTTTGGTCAAATCAAACATATTCAATCATTTCAAACAAATGGTCTTGAATTTACAATCATCGTAATCATGACATTACTAGTGGAAAAACCATGTTTTTGTAATAGTGATGTGAACTATCATATTAAATGCTTTATTTTTTAAATGAATTTTTAAATAATAATATATGTTTTATGATTTATGTTGGATTAATTGAGTTTATTTTATGGGTTTTAGTATTTTAACTTTTAACTTTTTGTTGTACTATATTAATTTAGTTAAATCTCTATCCACATCTCTTGGGTGTTATTTGCCCAAAATTTTGTAATCAGTTAATTCTTTTGATCCCCCCACTTCCTATATGTGTGGTCATTAGTAGGTGAATAAGAAGAAAAGAAATAATTACATTAAAAATTTACAATGTATTGCCATTGTATGTTAAATTTTGGTTCCTTGGTTCCTCATTTTATCATACTTTATCATTTGTTAGGTGTATAAATTGTGCAAGAAAGATAAAAAATTGTATTCGTAGGAAAGAGGCCCAAGTTCTTAGGCATCAAAAATTTTAGATTGGTCAAAAAATCAACCCTTCTCTTGCATTAACACTAGGGGTTTTCTTCACTTTGTTATTTTTTTAAAATTTTTTTTTTCACCATTTCAAATTTTGTTTTCCCTCCACTATCTCCCAAGATTGTTCTTGTTTAGATTGTTTTGTTTCTTAGGTTTTTATGCCCATTGTATTATCCATGAATTTTCTTTTCCTTTCCACTCATCATGGCACTGTAATTGTTTTATGATTTGATTTGATTTTTTTCAATGTTTCCATTGCTATTGTTATCATTGGTTTATTTGGTGATTTCTTTTTTTGTGCATTAATTTTTTGGTGAAATGTTTTGGTTTCATTTATCAAATGTGATTTACATTCAACAACTTTTGATTTAGATTTGACAACTTTTGAAGAATGTGATGTAGTTGATGTACCAAAACATGTTTGCTCAAATGAAGATTTTCTTTTTTTTGCAAAATTTCAATTTATTTGCCAAAGATTATATGGAAGGTGTTGTTGATATCGGAGTCTTTAAAAGTTTTCAAGTGTTATCAATGCCACTTTTTATGGTGCTCCATTAAATTATTTAATCTTATCATTGTGGGTGTTCATCATGAAAGCACACAACCTATTGAAAGCATTGCTATTGGTGTTGTTCATCATGTTAAAAATGAGTTTGAAGATTTTTCTCTTGTTGACAAGGTTGTTTGAGATGCATTTGTCAAACAAAACATTGGTGTGCATGAAATTTGTTCATTAGAAAATATCCAAAATTTTTGTCATTTTTAATGGTGATACCACAATATTAATGCTTCTAATCCCACATAGTAACGGGTTTCAAAATGTCAACAATACTAAGCTACATAAGGAGTATGCTGGTGGCATGTTTTGCAATAAATATATTGAGTTTTGGGCTAATAATTCATTTGACACATGTTGAGTTTTAAATATTTCTAACAACATTGAGAACCTTTTGAAAAAGGCAAACATACATGAATTTGGTAATGAATGAAATGATAAAAAGAGAAGTAAAGGTTCATGTGAGATTTGGGTCCTAGATCATGTTACCAATTCAACTCAAAAAAATTCTTATAATATTTTATATTGTAATGCACTTTGTGTATTGATGTGCATGTGGTGGTGATGGTAGGTGTGTGATAAATTCATGTCAAGGAAAAAAACTTTAAAAATCTACAACATGATTTTAGGAATTAGACAACATCAATATGCCAACATCTACCTATCCTAAACCTTTTAATCTAAATGAAATTGAAAGAATGTATTGGAAATTGTGAGTCTAATGGTTAATATTAGTTTTTGGTATTGTGAATTTAATATGTCCAAGTGATTATTGCAAAATGGAAATTGGTATTTATTTGTTTCCATTGTGTTTAACTCCATGATTTTTGGAACAATCTATTGATGTTGTGGTGCTTGGACATGTTTGAAAGCACCAGAATGTTCATACATTCATTCTAAATTGGAAACTCCCAATGGTGGTCAATGAACAATATTGTTTGAATTTCAATGTAAAGCTTGTGAAGACATTTTGGTCTTTAGTTTCACTCTTGATGTCATGTGATAGAATAAAATTGTTTGTGATCTTAAATATTGTACTCATGACATCGAGAGTATGAAGTAAGCATCAACATTCCTGATTAAAATATTTTCAACTACCTTGGCATTGACAAAGATTTATAGAGTGGTTTAGAAAGTTTCATGAAATTGTGACATCCATTTTTAACACGTTATTTCGTTATTTTAGTACACCTCAAGATACAACTCATCATGTGGTGAACATCTTCAATACTCCATTTAAAATATTGTGTTGTTTTAGTTCCAAATAATAGAATCAAGAACAAGGGTGAAACATTGTTTAAAAGTGCATAAGTTGCCATAACACAAGAAAGAAAAAAAAATGTGATAAGGAAATGAAATTGTTGCCATTTTTGTCCCATTTCCAAATTGTTCAAGTTTCAATAACTAGAGATATATTGAACAAACTATTATTTAATAGATTTGTTTTACAACAGGAAAAAGGCAAACCCTTTTCATCTTCAAATGCATGAAGCTAACAATTGATGACTTGGGTTTTTTCCTTTGTTCAAGCTATTTAGTATTTTCCATGGTTGATGGAAAATTTGTCATATACTAAAGCATCAATTAAAATGATAGAAATGCAAAGTTGAAAATACTTATTGTGATAGAATGTTTGAAACAAGTTAGTGAAGGATAATAGAGAGATGTAATAACAATTCTTTTGAAATATTATTGTTGTACATATAAGCCTATTCATGGATGAATATAGACCTAAAAACCATCCAACCCATAGGATGAAAATATAAATAGTTGCATGAATGACCAAAAATTTGAATTTCTATAGTTGCAAATTTGATTTTTAATCCTAAAATCTAAACTATAATTGAACTATAATTGACCTATTTGAGATGATGGATAGTAATGGGACAACTATGGTTCCAAAATTGTAGTAGTTCCTAAACAAGTTTTCTTTGATCAAAAAAATTGTTGCTTATGTGGAAAATGAAGGGTTCAACTTGCAAACTTGTGCAAATGCTTTGAATTCAATTATGTAATGTCATAATTTGGCCATGTTGGAGTCATTTGATGGTTCATGCTTTGGGCACGTACATTTTCAAAGGCTTGTCAACATGCTATTATAGAGTACAATGTGGTTCATGGTTTGAACTATGCATCTATAAAAGTTGTTCAAGTTGACATCCACAAATGCATTACTTAGCCAATTATTTTTGTAAAGGTAAGCAAGCATGGGACAAAGTTTGCATAGATTAAGGTTTCAAAAACGAAACATGCCATGAATATGAAGAAACCTAATTTGACTACTTTATTTGTTTTGTAAAATCAAATTATTCCCAATTCAACTATTGTGATTTCTTTTTTAGAAACCTAACTATTCCTAATCTAACTATTATGATTTTTTTTCAAAAATATTATTATTTTTCAATTTGATTATTATGATTTCTTTTTAAAAATTTGGCTACTATGTTTTTTTTTCAAGAAATAGACACACATGTCATATATGTTGTGGTTCATGACTATTTTTAATTTACATTTCAATTATTGATTGTAGGTCCACAAGTAAAATACTACTATTCCAAGATGATTTGATTTTTAAAAATGTCATTACATTAACATTGAAAAGTTGTATACCCTTTCCAAAAATGGGTAATTTGCAATGCCTTGGTGCAAGTTTTGTCATTGGTAGCGAGTGGTTGTGTTATGAACCAAAAAGTTCTGCACATTGGTTACTCACATATGTTTTGCAATTTATCATTTCAACTTGTTGGGAGATTTGTGAAAAGATTTCATTTCTTCATGTTCTTACAACCTAGTTAAAGATGACATTTTGGATCATGGGTTGAAAGAATTCATGAAATTTGTTTGAAATAACAAGCATTGGAGGTTTTTCTACCCTTCATTTTTTTTTACATTTGACAAAAAAAAACCATAAAATGTTGGGATTGATACCAATCCAAGGTAAGACAAATGTTTGGTCAACATTTTTTTGGGTCATGAAATTTCTACCACTGTTGTTGAATATGGTCATAAATTCATTGTTGCATTTATTATTTGAGGCATACTAGTTGTCGAAGTTTATTTGATTTCCAAAAGTTGAAAATTTTAAATCCCAATTGGATTTTGAAAATTTCACACAAATTGGTGCATACGCTTACAAAACATTGTGTTGAAAGAACTTATTGAATTTCATTGTTATCTTGTTGATGCAAAAATTTGCAACTCTGTGCTTTATCTTAGTGAAACAAAAAAAAAACATAAGTTTTCAACCATTATTATACTAATGCAACAAATTCTTGGCATCTTGGCCAACTAAATTGAAATAAAATATATTTTCTCGATTGCAAGAATCTTCATTGCCCTTTGTAGATGCATGCTTCAAATTGATAAGCTAGAAAAGTTGATTTTTGTGAACAAAAGTTGGCCATCTAATACATGGATTGGTTGCTCGAAACCTATTAACCTTACATTTCTATGTGAAACAAAATCATATTTGATAAAAGAGCTATAGGTTGAATTTGAATATTAGATTTGCACAATTTTCTTTAAGGGGCATTATGTTACATTTTATTTTTCTTTTGTGTTTTTAAAAAAAAGTGTAGGTGGTTGAAAGCACAACTCTTTGATGGTGATATGTTGAAGTTTGCAAATGGTTGATGGTGATATGCAATCGAAGATTGAAACACATTAATGTATTGATGTTTCCATTGATGGTTGTTATTGCTAGGTTATAATGATGAGATGAACCTATAATCAACATTTATAGGCAATCTAGTCTTCCATTATTCCAAACTATGACCAAGTTACATGTTTTGAAGTTTCATTATGTTATGCATTATGTTCTGTTTTAGTTTTCTCATACATGTGTAATCACATTTGATTTGACATCTTGTGTGTGAGTTTGTTATGTGGCTTCTAACTTTTACATTTCTTGTTTATGTTTTGTGTCATGTTTTGTATGTGGATTGTGTGATTTGAAGGCAAAACTAGCAAGTTTTAAATAAGCGACAATTAAAACCACTTTTTACCACTTTATTTTCTTACAAGCTTTGTTAAACAAATTGTTGGTTGATGTTTGTGTCATGTCTTTTATGGAAAATTTGGTGAGTTTTAAATGAACCATAGTTAGTGCCATTTTTTATCACTTTCTTTTCATGCAAGCTTTGTTGGATAAACATGTGGTTAGTGTCTATGTCATGTCTTCTATGGCAAAACTAGCCAATTTTAAATGAACCATAATTGGTGCCACTTTTTACAACTTTTTTTTGGACAAACTTTGTGAAATAGATTAGTTGTTGTAGAAAATTAGCTAATTCTAAATGAATTATATAATTGGTGCCACTTTTTACAACATTCTTTTTGGCTAGACTTTGTTAGATAGATTGGTGGTGGAGTGTTTATGTCGAGTCTTTTATGAATGCGAGGTGGTTTAAAGGCAAAACTACCTTCTGTCAATCCTTAATCCTATGTGCATGTCTCTTTTATGTGTGAAAATCGCAAGTGTGCCATGTTATGAAAATTTTATATGTTTTGTGTCTTGTCTATTTGTTGCAAGTCTTTTGTCTTCATTGTGTGGCATTGGTGTGTCACTTATTTTATTTGTAGTTGACGTTTTTATCATATATTTAGTGTGTTGTTGTCAATGCTCTATGTTGACGGATATGAGTCAAAGGGTTAGAACCTCATAGAACAAGGGAGTTATTGAAAAAAAAACCCACAATTTGATAGAAGATATTTATTTTGATGCTTCACATTTTGAGTTAGTTTTTAAGAATTTGGATGTAATTATAATAAAAGTTGCAAAAAAAACTCATGGAACTTCTGAAAACTTTGTTTGTGGCTTGAATTTCAAGAATATGGGTCTTATTTTGGTCAAAGACCAAGGTCATGGTTTGACAAGGTATTTTGTTGAATACCCGATGAGTTGACTATCCGGGTATTTGTCAAAGAACCGTGTAATATACTTGGCAAGATCACTGGTCCAAACCCGCCCCCCACTTCATAGGTACTCCACAAAGACCCAGGCCCGGCCGGTTCTGTAAAAAAAAAAAAGAAAGAAAAATTCCCAACCAACGAGCCGGTTCTTTAAAAAAACATTTGTTTGCACAGCCCGGACCCGGCTACGAATCTTCGTCAAAAATCAAATACCCGCCCACACACTGGTTCAAACCCTAGCACGCTGCGCTTACACACGCCACACTCCCAGCGTAGCGAGCGCGCTTACACACGCCAACATACGCCACCCGTGAACGAAAACCGTCTCTCCGTCTTTTGCCCTAATCTGCCTGCGCTGCGCTTTTGTTGCTCTGCCTCTTCTCTTTGTTTCTCTCTCTCTCTTTCCCTCTCTCTCTCTCGTCGTCATCTGCATCGATTGCTGGTGCTCCGATTCAGTTGCGCGTCTGCGTTTTGCAAGCTTCGTCTTCGAAGGATTTCACCACGAGGTCACAAATTTCCCCCTCCCCGTCCTTTGTATCTTATTAACACTCCAATCAAAGATGCTGCTGCTGCTGCTTGATTGCTTGTTGTGGCATGGTGCAATTTCCATGCCGTCTGTTTTGTGATGGCTTCCTATATTGTTGTCTATAAACACCACACATGAACAAGAAATGCTTGATAAAGGACGAACAGGAGGAAGAGGAAGAAGAAGAAGAATGAGGGGAAAGGCTTGAGAATCTGAAGTATTGTTAGGCTGTGGTTGGTTTTTTTTTTGGTAATCGTTCGTCTTCTTTCTTCTATGTTTTACGGCGATACGTCTCTTCTTAACTCGTGTAAGAATGGCTACTAGATTCTTAGTACAGTATGGCTAACGGCTGGCTGGCGTTATTGTTCTCCTCTCTATGTAATACACTATAGGTTAGTATGTCCGGTAGTGCCTATTCCAAAATGGTTTCTGGACTCCGGTTTTCTGTGTTACATGGTTTGTGGATGTGAACAGTGCTTGGGAAAACCGTTAGCTCATAAGTTATGTTTTGTAGCAAGAAGGTTTGGTTTGGTTTGGAGAGTGTTCTTTGCACTAACAAGGAGCTGGTGTATGGATGGGGGCAGATGAGGTAAACCTGATCTTGGTGGTGGTGCAGAACTGCAAGAAGGGTTTAGAAGAGTTTTGCATGTGATTGGGAAGGAGGGAGGGGAACTCAGAAGATCTTTGAGAATATGGCTGATCAACTAGATGATGATCGAGATGAGGAATGGTTCAAGGAGGTGTACGGAACAGAGTACACAGGGCCCCCAAAGGCACCACGGGGAGGGGACACACGACGAGAAGTGGCACCAGCTGCCAAGGCCAGCAACAAACGGTTGAGCACAAATGTGAGTGATTCAGAAGATGAAGATGAACCACGGGATCCAAATGCTGTCCCCACAGATTTTACAAGTAGGGAAGCCAAAGTGTGGGAAGCAAAGGCTAAGGCAGTAGAAAGAAACTGGAAGCGCAGGAAGGAAGAGGAGCTTACATGCCATCTCTGTGGTGAAGTTGGGCATTTTTCCCAGGTTTTTCTCTGATCACTTGAACCCTAAATGAAAATATATCCCTGATTTTGCCCTCCCTCACTCAGGGGTGAACGCATGCCTTGCAGGCTGGTACTGTTGTTGTTGTTGTGCTATTCCAGTTATAGCCAGTTATGTTGCAGCCAGATGCATGCATTGTTGAAAGGGATTGTACATTGGATTTGAGTTCAGGGCTGTCCAACTACATTGGGAGGCAATCGAAAGTCTGGGGAGGTAGTGGAGAGGATCCCTCTACGAGACAAGCGCTTGAAGCCCAGGATCATTGGCACAGGGGGGGCAATTATACAAGGTATTGAAAAGGACACCAATTGCCGGCTGAAACTGGAAGATAACCTGACTGCAGGGCCTGGAGCCTTCTTCGTGAAAATAACAGGCCCTGATAGAATGACTGTCATCAAAGCTGTCAATGCTGTCAGAAAGCTCGTAGATCAAGTTGAAGAGGAGTGGAAGCAGCAACCAGTTGGATGGAAGGCCCAAGGGGCTGAAAGAGGTTCCAGAGGGGGTGCCCCTGCAGTTAATCCTTTGATTACTGCTCAAATGCAGCACATTGCTGTGCAACGGCTGCAACATGTGAATCCTGGGTCTGGTCGCACAGAATCTGCCCCCCCTGTTGATGAGGAGAAGCGTACTATTGAACATATAGCATCACAACTGGAGGCTCGTAGGCAGTGGGAGGCCGTGTCAGGCTCTTCTCAGCATTCCCTGAATGGCTCTTATACAGAGGGTAAGTCAAGCCCTAAGCTTAAAGTACACCATTACTATTCTCACCCATTGCAGTTTCAAGGGACCAAAACAAGGTAGCAACCAAGTCTCTGAGATGACAACATTGGTTAGTATAGTACTTGGCTTTCCCATCTGTGGGAGCTATCTAGCACCCTCGTTTGGAGCTCCCCAGGTAAGTTTCCACCTGACCGATACTTGAGAATTTCTGTGCTTGCTGAACATGGAGTTCCAAATGGCACAACAAGGACCAACGATTGAGGGTGCAGTGGAAAGTTGCTTACACAATTGAGTCTGGGAAAGAGGACGGGCTTCTGTCTTATGATAACATGGGTTGCCATTTTCCTCACTTTCACTGTGGAAAATTGGGTACATTAGGGAGCCCATCATTTCCAACTAGAAGTTGGAGGACACCCCTCACACTTTCCCCCTCATTTCTTGAAGGCCGTACTGCTTCTGGAGCTGGGAGCATGTCAGCATCATTGGCTGTGAAAGGCCCAGGGCCCATAGATGGAGGGAGTACTTTCTACCCAGACAATGCAGGACTGTATCCTAATCAGGCTGAGCAAGGTATGGAGTTGGAATTGGAGTATGATGAACACAGCTTGGATGAACTTGAGCGTCGATTCCTGGAGGAGACCATTGAACTCACCAAAGACCAAAACAAGGAAGAAGACAAAGAGAATGCACGGCATCGCAAGGTTTGTTACTGTACCTGGTATTCTGCACTGAAACTGGTGACTCCTGCTTGTTAAGGTGAACAAGTCTCATCTTCTCTGCAGTGGGATATGAAGTTGGTTGGTTCTGATCAATACCCTGGCATCTGTTCTTGCATGGCTTATGTCTTTCTGACACTGGTATCTCTATCAGTGTCTCCTCACCTAGCTGTGTCTCCCAAAGGTTTGCTTCAACTGAGAAATGCAAGTGGATTGCTTCTTTCTAGTAGACAGGGTTTACATTTTGGTGATGTTTGTTGGCTGAATGCATCTGATACCCACCCTTTCTATCTGAAGAGATCATGTTGGTCATTGTAAAGTGGAGGGAGAGACTGTAGAGAGTTTGAGGTGTTTGCGGACAGGATCAGTTGCATTCTAAAAGACACTATTTTGCTGCTGTTAATGGCTGCAATTACAGAGCTACAGGTAGGTTATCCTGTGCTGGTTCCCTTTCTGGATGCAGATGTTGGTGTCTTGAAACATAAGTTAAACTGGTTTTGGGCATTGTGGGGGAGGGATTTGTATATACAATGAAGTTTCAATCACAAATATCTGGTGTAGTCCCTGAGGGTTCTCTTCAGTGGGGAAACTAACGTGCTGGAATACGAATGTGTTCATAAGAGGCAGGTTTGCCAACAGTACTCTTTTGTGCGTGCGGTGCAGATCTTGAGAGAGATCCAGGAGCAGTATCAGCAGAAGATGACACAATTGCGTGCAAAGCAAGCAAAACAACGTGAAGATTTTCTACGGCATGAAGCACATATGCGCTACCAGCAACCTCCTTCAACAGGCTATGGTCACTACCCATATGCTCGATCTGTTCCACCATACGATGACAGTTTACCACCTTATGATATGACCTATGAACAACCGATCCCCACTGATACCACACATGGCCACCCTTTGGTTTATGAGTCATATTCAGATGCTGGAGGGGCATCTTATAACAGAAAGCAGGGTTATGATGGTAGCAAGGTGCACAGCAAAAATCAGGTTTATGAAACATCTTCTCATCCATATGGGGGCTCTCCACCATACCCTGCATATGGGTGAATACTCAGTAGAGGAGAGATAGGAAAAGGGCTGAAGGCAGAAAGCACTGCAAAATTTGATTGGATGGCTTCGGGCTGGTGGAGCCTGCAAGTTCATTCGGTACTGGGCTAACTGGTGATCCAGTATGGTGGATTAAGGTATGTGGTGGCAACAGTACATCAAATTGTGGAGGTTTCTGATATATTTTCCTTATTGTGATCATTTAATGCAAAGAGTTTCTTGAATAGAAACTCAAAACTCTGAGTATCACTGGGGATTTCAAATGGATGGTTGCTGATGATGCCTCTTACACATTTTTTGTGCAGTAAGTTTAGCAACTTATAGGATTAGCATCCCACTCCAAAGTCAGTACAGTTGCCAGTATGAGGTGTTATGAATGGCTGTGAATCCAGATGTATGTTCAACTTAACGCTTTCCTTGTAACTACACTGACCCAAACACTGGTTGTCAGCAACTTGGATGACTATGTTTGCTATGTCACCAAGGCACTGTGCTTGGTGATGCAGTTTCTCCTTCATTAATTGTGTGGTTGTATTCTCACCTTTAATTTATCATATGTCTGCAGAGTGGTAATGCAGATCTTGGGCCATTTTTTACTGCAACAAATTTCAGTTTATAAGAAATTACAACAACTCTGTTGATGTTGTGCAGTGGAATTGCTGTCTAAATGTGAAATAGGGAAATTCTATATCAGAGTCTTAATCCCCTCTTGGTAAGTTGACATGGTTCAAAAACACATGCAACACCAGGAGCTAGTTCTGCATTTTTTGTCATGAAAATTGCAAACATAACTGCTAAAAATTGCAATGTCAAATTGATCTCTCTAAAACCAGCCTATGAAGCAGCGGCCTTAGAGAGCCCACTTCTTGGCCTCGCCCACAATAGAAAGCTTGATGCCCTTTTGCCTTGGGGAAGTGTAATCCAGGGCTTAGTTCCCTGTCCAATGGTGAACACATTCCCCATCCAAGTGGCAAACTGGTGGTCAGCAGCATCCACAACATGTATGACATCAAAGCTGCCTTTATGCTCTCCCGGTGCAGGATGACACCAATGTGACCTCTGTTTACATCCATCAGTCAACATGTCAATATTGCCAATGTCAAACTTGATGAATTCCACAACCTTGGCAGTTTCAATGTTGATCTTCAGTGTCATTCACCTTGATAAGCGGATCTGGATACCTGCCCAAGAAAAAGAACCCTCATCAAAACAAACAACAAAGGAACAATATATGTGAAGGAAGAACATTGCATCCCATGCAAATCAGGTTACAGAAGTGTTTCTACAAATCTGCATGGACATGAGGTAAAAAAAAGCAACAACTGTTTTCACTCTTCACTCTTTCCTAAACATCCCTACTACCTGATAGTCTGGCCATCAAAGGTTGTGATGTGTGGAACACCCTTCTCACCAAATTGAGCACTGCGAACTTTGCAGAGCTTATACTGCAAAGCCAACAAACAAGACAATCTGTTAGAAGTAGTACCGGAACACTGAAACAAAGAAGAAAGAGAGTGAGAAACATGTACAGTCAGTCACAGTTGAATGAAATGACTGCAATCAAGACCTTGGCATAGGTATGTGAAAAGAATGAGCAGAATAGCAGGAGTGCAAGTACCTTGGCTTCCTCTAAGTTAATGTGGTGGAGGGTAAACCATCCCTTGCTGTCATACAGCAATCAAAAGTTTTCATTGGTTTTGGCAATTGAAATGACATCTGCAGCCAAGTCACAGAGACAGAAATTATAGGGGGTGGATTTACATACACAAATCAACACCATATTACCTATGAAATTGCAGAGGAATCTCCACAACAAAAAATTTGAAAAAGTAACATGAAAATGAGTCAAAGTCTTTACAACCTTATGAGAGTCACTCACAAAGTGTCAGACCAACTTCTTCATCAACAGCAGTGATAAGCTGCCACTCATGACTAACCAACTGCTGACTTCATCAGCTCTGAAAATGTCAGCAGATCTAAGAAATCGGTACTTAATACTCTGCCCGAAATCTGGGCAAACCATTCTACAAAATCTCCGTCCTGTGTTTCTGTCACATTTCTGGTTACAATGGGGAGACTCAGTCATGATGTTGACAGCATCCTCATTCAAGGTACAACAACCTTGTGAGGGTAAGCTTCAATTTCATTTGAGCTGGTAGTTCTAAAAGCAAGCATCTAAGGCAAAGCTCTCCATACAAATACAAAAAATCAAGACCATACTCCATCTACACCCAAAAGGACATCACACATAACCTAAACTGAATGCAATGTTGCAGGCATGCCTACAAGCCCAAACACCATGGCTAACACTCCCCTGTGTAGCTAGCACTCCCCTGTGTATGTATACATTTAGCAGAAGAAACTAAGGACAAGAATCATGAAGAAGGTGATGGTCACCAAGCAGAGAATCTCAACATCTTCTGGTAGGTCCAAAGAAAGAACCTAGCCATGAAACCAGCTGGGTAGCATTTGTCAGTGCGGACCTTGCCATCAATGGCAATCAGCCGTTGCATCACAATACTACCACTTCACGGTATGTGAGGGCATATTTCAGCCTGTTCCTCGACATTACCACTGGAGGTAGACATTCCCTCTCCTTATGAGGTCCAGGTGATGGCTTTGTAGCCTGTCCACATCCCCCCTAACAAAAATGCACACTTTTGAACCATAAACAACAATTGAATTTTATTTTTCTCACACACAATTCTTGAACTCTAGTCCGTCTTTTGTCTCATACAACCTTTGGATGGAAATGTAAAATACTCACAAATGCTCTACCAAGCTTGTCAAGCATCCAGTGACGTGAAGCATTGAGTCTCTTCAAGTGCTTCTTCAAGCCACGAGCCCGCAGGAAGGCAAAAAATGATGGCCACCCCACAGAAAAACTTCAGCTTAACTCAAAACGGCGGGACCATACTAAACCATAACAGATTTTTAAAAAAAAGACTCAAAACGCTCCCTAGGCAGTGAGTAAGAAAACCGAAGAGAAAAAGCTCTCACATACCATGATAGCGGTGGAGAATCGCTAGCGATGGCGGCAGATCACCACCACCTCGCGTGCAACAACGCGAAGAAGCCCAAGCGCGAGAGAGCACGTAAACGTTTCCCCTCTCTGTGTGAATGTAGAAAACCCTAATTCCCTGACCTCACAGACTTCATCCACATTTTCTTATTGTCAGAAAATAAACTTCATCTAAATTTCATCAATATCATTCACTTTTGTGTCCCCAGTATGATAAAAATAAGACTAGATAAAGGAAGATATTTTAAAAATGACATTATTGTGACAAAATTTTGCTACACTTAAAAAAAATTGGACCCATATTTTTTCGAAAATGAAGTGATTTTGAAAGTTTTCAATTACAAAAGTGAGGCAAAAAACAAACAAACAAACAAACAAACTTCCTTTAGTTTTCAGTGTGTAGCCAAAAATATAGAAGGATTATTAAAAAACTTTAGTTCATGTCTTGCTTATAGCTCAATCTGGCTAAACCCTCCTTAGAATAATCACCACTTTGGCTGCATTAAAAAATTCCGAAAAAAGACACTGTTTCAAATCAAATGCTTCAAACAAAATTTATTGGTTTTCTTTTCTGATTTTACTAATTTTGTGGCTAAAATGGTCTCACGATTGTTATTGTACTTCATGGTATTATTATTGTTGGTGAGATCTTTGGCAACACTGCTGGCTGCTGACAAGGAGAGAGAAATCTGAGCTTGAAGAATGATGCAAAATCTGGGCGGTTACAAAATCTGCAAAAAATGAATTCAATTTACTTCAATGTTACTTGGCTGCAAATGCAGCATTTTGTGCATTGGAATTTTTTTGTGAAAAAACGTTCTTAACCGATTTTCTGAAGTTGTTACAGTTGTTGCAAAGAGAATGATTGGAGTCTGTAGAGTTGCAAAGAGAAGAAATGGATTGTTTTCAAATAGAACAGTTGCAGTCCTCATGAAAGTTGCAAAGAGAAATTGAAATTGCTTTCAAAGAGAGTGGTGGCAGTCCTCACGAGTCCCCAGAGTTGTAAGAGAATAGACGTTTGTTTGTTTATTCCTTCCTTCCTTTCCTTTGCTTTCAAACTTCCTCTACAAGACTTTGACCTATATCCTCTACATTAGCTAGAGCACTCTCCTATATCATCCGCTTCTACACATTTTCAGTATACACGACTAAGTAGAAACCCAACAAGCCTTAAGGACCCACAGTAACAACAACAACAAAAACAAGAACACCAATAACAACCACCCATTGCCGATTTCCTGGCGGTGAAGAGAAAGCTCAACAAGGGTGAGCTCAGGATCATTGATTTACTCTTCTGTGTGCTCCTCCTGATTTGAAGCTCCCGTGTAGCCATGGTTTTTGATGTAGAAACTGATGGTGAGAGCAGTGGCAAAGATGACCCAAGCCAAGTAAGGTTTCAAAAGGTGACCAGCAACATGGTTGACACGTTGAAAAGCAGCGACGGTCAAGGCAACCAGAATAGCAAGTACGATGATATCAACCAGGGCCAAGCCGATGCTATGAGCTCCGAAGAAGAGAGCAGGCCATGCCAAGTTAAGCAGGAGCTGAGCTCCATAGAGAGCCAGAGGATAACCCTGTTTCTGGAAACCGCCATCTGCCCACACCAGCCATGAAGCCAATCCCATGACTGGGTAGAGCACACTCCACGCAGCTCCAAACAGAAAACCCGGAGGATTCCACCAAGGCTTATCCAGCTGCTTGTACCAAGCTCCACTAGGACTGTTAACCAAACCATCCACGATCCCAGCAATCAAAGGGATCCCAACTGCAATCAGCAGACTGGGTACCCCTGGCTTCTTCACCACTTCCGCAGCTTTTTTCCTGTAACTCTTCTCCAGGTACTTCTTGTCCGTCTCATCTGGTGGCAGCACCTGAGCTCCATCGTCCCTGTTGCTGGTCCGCTGCGTCAATCCCTCTGCTGCACTCATGATGCTCTTGCTCCTGTTGCTCTTGTTGCTCTTGTTTTGTATTTCAGGAAAACAAATTCCTTTTCAATGCCTCCAAAACCTTTGAAATTTTTTCCTCTTCAGTCTCAAAATTTGTACTGCAAACACAAAGATCTTTCTTTCCTCCACAGATCGCTGCAAAAAAACCCAAATTCTCGAGAGGATGAATCCACGGAGCTGCAAAGACGCTGATTATGAACCCGACGAGAACCGACGAGAACCGACGCATGCATTGCAGCGCGACGGCAAGAGCCTCAGCCTGGATCAGCCACCTGGCAGTCTGTTGTACAGACACCTGGCATTCCAGCTGTCGTTATCAAATTGGGCTTTTTGGATTTCTGTCAATTTTTTCCCACTAGCCAGCCTAGCCAATATGAAAAAAAGTCAAAAAATTAAAACAGCTAAACTCAAGTGCTTTATGAGATTGTCAATAGCCATAATTTGACCAAAAATTAAGAAAAATTGCCAGATTTTCTACACATGGCTCACCTTAGTACTCTTTTACTTTCATATTTAGCTTGTAGCCAAATTAATTATTATTCTAATGATGAGTCACCATAGTTATTATTTATTATTTTTAATGATGAGTCACCATAATTATTAATAATTATTCTAGTGATGAGTCACCATGGGTGTTTGTTGTTCTTTCCCAATTTTCCAAAAAAAATCTTTTAGAAATTCTATTTTTCAAGATAATTTTCTTTTCACAATCCATATTCATGGATCTTGTTCCAATTTTGTTTCCAACTAAGGATTGTTTTGGGCAATGAGAGGTTTGATGATTTTGGAAGGGGAAAGGGTTGTTTGCTTGAACAAATATATTATTTGGATTTACTTATCTATCAAAACTTCATGCACCATGTAGGTGTGGCCCGCAGACCAAATTGTGTAAATACTTTAATCAAATCATCTTTAGCACACACAAACAAAGTGGTGGTCATTGGTAACAAGTAATTTTATGTAACAAGATATTGTGTTTTAGATTCAATTATAGAGTATAGTAGCTTAAGGGATTTTGGGCCCCTAGGTACCTACCTAATAGGTCTATTTTTATGTAAGGATTTTGGAAAGATGATATTTTTTGGCTTGTGTTGAAACTTGAGATTAGTTATTACAGAGTTATGATATCTTTAAGGATTTTGCTTTCTTTTAGAGGATTTTTTTGGAAGAAGATTATATTTTTTGCATGGTGAAATTATATTTGAGTTTCCATAATTCTTCTTCTTTTGCCTTAAAATACTTTTTAATGTTAATGGCAAGGCTACAGTGTGACACACCCCTTGTTATTGTTGAATTCATATGTCATATAACGGTTTTGTTCAACTTTGGTCATTATGAATGATTGGTTATAAGAATGTTTGCTCAGCCAATGTGTTTTCTAATCTTTAAGATTTGGGGTTGCAGATTTTGTCATTTTCTTCACCACATTATATGGCATATTCTTTCATCCATTATCATACATTTGTAATAGTGACCAAAATGATTGTTGAACATGATTTTTAAAAATAAAAATCGTTGCATCTGTGATCCCAGACCATAATTTCATAAAATGACCTCATCTTTGCCCATTATGTTGAGTGTGTCACTGAAGCTTGCCCTAAGGGACGCACATGGCACTTTACCCAACATAATAGGCAAGGCATATGGAGGTTTTGATTTTAGTTTGATTTTTCATTGGGTTTTGGTTTTTCTTCGGGTTAATTGTTTGTGAGAATTTGTAATTTTGGTTATAGAAGTGTGAGAAGGGAGAATGAATGTTGTGTAGTTTTTTTTTTAACGAGTTTTTTAGAATTGGCTTGGGTTTTCTTACATGGAGATTGAATTTGTGGTTCTATAAGGAGTGGTAGACAATTTTTGTCACAAAATTTTGATATTGTTGCTTTGTGTGGGATATTTTGATGGTTGAAGCAACTTGTGCCATCTCCACACTCTTTTTAAAAATCCAATAAGAGGTTTTTAATGCTGAAATAATATCAAGCATTGATGTTTAGTTCAATTGAGGTGTCGGTATTAAGTGTGTATCTAGCTCACAAATTACAATGGCATGATATAATTTTTCTTGAGTTTTTTTTAATTCTTTGTTCACTTGGATGTTTTAAGTAACTTCAATGATGCAAAAGGTAAATACAAATTCTAGTGCAAGTAGCATTATAATGCAAAATTTGCAATTTTCTACTACATTTTAAAAATCAATGTAAAGTTCTTTGTTTGTTGATTTTGTTTTCACTTGGTTACACCAACCATAATATCGGAAAAGAAGACAAAGGACCAAAAGTAACATATATTGTAATTTTTTACAATTTTGACATTGATTAAAATCATTTTCAATAATTGTCAATTTTTTTCAAAATTAATTATTTAAAGTGCCAAAATAAAACAAAATTGCAAGTGCTAAAAATTTCAAGGGATTAAGTTTCCTTTTGAAAGATTAGCAACTAAGGTTTCTATTGGGGTATATGACTATTTTATTTTTTTTAAGTTGATTTTTGTACGTCTTTTTTTTAATATATTTCTATCACACATTCTATTACCTTTATATACTTTAAGAATGAAAGGTGGATGCAAGATTCATTGTTTCACTTCCACTATTGACAAGTTTTGTACTCCATAAAAGTCCAAAACGACATTAGTTAAATGATGAGCTAGTAATTTGTTCTTATTTTATTGGTCAAACATATGTCATGGAATGATAGGAGTTCATATTAGTAATGCCCCATGTATATTTTGTGGAAACATTCTTTTGTGAGGGAACAAAATTGAAAAATAGTTTAGATTGCACCTTCTATGGACTTATGAAAATATGGTCCAATTATGACCATTGAAAAGTCCATGACTATCATTTGGCTAAAATTTTCATGGGAAGGATTTTTTATTTGAGTTTCCCATCTCATATTATAACCTATATTGAATCAATATAACACATTTGGAACATAAATCAATACAAATTTTTGCATTTTCTAATTTTGAATCCAGTCGACCAATCCTTATTTTTGGACTTTAAAAGTCCATTACTATAATGGATGAACTTTTTTTCAAAAAATAATTACATGGATGTGTTTATAATGAAATTGTTAGTCTAATTTCAATTGCCAATTATTGTGTGTGTGTGTATATATATAAATTACCATACACATTTGAATAAAATGTGCCCAAGAAAAAAATGTCACTATGTCACGAAAATGAGCCATTCAACCTTGCATCTACCTTGATAAAGGTTGCCATCTCCATGCTTGAAAGCTTCACGAACGAAAAGGACTTATATTTCAAGCCACATGGGTAATCCAATGAGTTTTGTGATTTTACAATTCATGGCATGATTGCTTAAGGACATGAGGAAATAATTAATACTATTGTTAGGTTGAATTGCATGTTGATGATCAAGTTGTTGCTACTGGGATGTGTAAGAGAAAGAAAGGAAAAAAAAAAAGACTTCTTGATCACTCTCATAGTTTGTCCATTCTATAGCAACAATAAGTAATAATATGTTCAACACTATATTGCATATCACAAATCGTATAGAAAATTGGTAGTGATGATGATTAAAAAGTCAACTTTGTTGAAGTTGTTATAACTAAAACTATTTATAATAATGCACCATGCAATCTGGTGCTAATGATTTACAACTTGTAGATGAACATGAATAGTTGTTGTTGAGGTTCATGACATGAGATTGATGGCAACATAGGAATGAAAAGTTCATTGGATGCAACATTCAAGTTACATTGTTATAGTAGTACTAATAGGGTTGGTTGTTTTACAAATGGTGTAGTAACAAACATTTGCAATTCAACTCATGTAGAATTTATTGAATTTTTCCATTACAGAAAAGGACTCTAGGAATATGATCAACATCAACAAAAATTCACAAATTGATAACAACATAGTGGGGAACTTGGGATCAATGAAATCATATCTTTTTATTTAGATCATAAACCAAATTTGAAAATGCTAGCACGAAGGAGATTAACAACAACATGGGCATGTAATAATGGAGATCAAAAAGAAGAAAGATAAGAAAAAGAGGTAATTGATCTACATCATGGGTCTTGTAGTAATTGCAATGCATCTACAAAGGAACTATAGACTTCTTTCCTTTATGTCACACCAATTGCAACCGCTTTCATTACATTGTAGTGCGATGCGAATGCATGTTAGTTAGCTTGGGATTGCCCTTTTCATCAACAACTTCCTCTTCAATAATTCATTGCAATCTAGTTGTTAGGAATTTGAGCTCAAGTGCGACAACTTCAAAGAGGTTCATCCTACAACCCCCCCCAAATGACTCTAGCAAAATTCAAGTGTTTTCCTTCCCAAAAACTTTGACGATTCCTAAAGTTCTCTATTCTTCCTTCCTTCCCTTGGCTGTGATGATGGGTTTTTAAAAAAGAAACAAGCTCTTGAAACTTTTGAACTTCTGCTTTAAAATATTAATCAATAATGTTGTCTCACATGGTAAAATGGATGGCCTTAAATAGATCCATATACAATTAAAACAATGCATCTTAAAATGCTTGTATAATATGGAAGATTATAAAAAATTGATGAGTCTATGTTCATTGTTATTTTTTGGTTATTTATTTATTTTTAATGTCTAATAGTCATCTAAGACAACACATTTATAAGGTAAGTCATGAGACATGTTTGTTGTGGATATATTCGCCTACCAAATAGATGAGAGCTTGGTTAGGGCATGTTGAAAGTCTCTAATGGACACAAGGTGCTTGATTAATTAGGAACAATGTTTAGATGTGCCAGTTAACCCATTTAAGCAACATCGAGGATTTTAGAGGCAATGCTTGTTGGCAAGATCTACATTGAACCCAAAGTGTAGCCACCACTCTAAATTTTTTTTCCCACCAAATGGAGTTAAGTTTGTAGTGATTCAAAGATATTAAGATCAAGTTTTGAATGAAAAAAAGGGAACAAGTTTTTAGCTTTTGAGCTACTTAAATTCTATGACTATTACCTTTTTAACATTATTGTATGCAAATTATGATGTTGTTATAAAACGATCAAACTAAAGTTTAGTGTCTAACATTATATGTTATACTAAAATATCTTAATCTTCTTTTCTTTCAAGTAAATTAGTTTCATTAGTTCAAGATGCATTATTTTAGTTTGGTGTGTGCATCATCCTTATTTTTCTATACCTAATTTAGATTTTTTTCTTCCTAGTTTACACATGCATCTTATGTATTGTTCCTAATGCCCTTACACTTGTGGATCATGGTGTAGATGTAAGCTAAAGGTGGTTTTCAACAACTTTTGACATTGGAAGGGCCAAACCAACATGAACATTCACCTCCATTATTTTTTCTACAATCAAGTTATTTCTTTGAAAATTAGTGTTGTAGTGTTGGCTTCCATAGCTATTAGTTAAAATGAAGGTAAGAAAGCTATGGTGATACCTATCTTGTCCCATCCCTTGATGATTATTAATTTCATGGCTTTCACCTTTGTCCATGCCTCATGTAATTGATCACAAATTTTAGGTTTCAAGTTACCCATTTTGAAATTTGCCATTGGTTCTTGATGACCATCATCAATTTGTGTTTTTGATTTCTCGAAAAATCCATGAATTGAAATGAGCTTTGAATGTCTGCTTGAATGGCTTTTGCAAAATCTCATCTATTGATTATAATTAGCAAGAATAAAAACCAGCAATATGTTTGCATGTTCTTTTTTCATCCAATTTTTTAAAATAAAATAATGTGGACATTTTAACAATCTATTATCCATACCATCTTTAGATCCTTATCTAACTTAAAAATTTGAATATGTGATTATAAGTAGGTAAGGAAAATGTTTGTGACAAATTTCTTAATTGTTTCCAAGGATGACCAATGGTTTTGATTGAAACTGAGGTCCTAACCATCTTTGATGCAATATTGTCTTTCCTTAGTTATTTGATGCAAATGTTCTAGATGTAGTGCCAATATAATTTGTAGTGGAAGTAGATCCCATGCAACACTAAAGGATACCACCATTGTGAACTTATTTTTATCCTCCAAACTTAACATTTGCACATTTCTCATTACCATTAAGGACAATATAGACTCTAATTTGATTGTTGTTCACAATAAGAGTTGATGGAATGGAATATGCATTCACCAAATAAGTAGCCTTATAAACCATGGTGCAGTTTGAGCAAGCTTATTTGGTGGAAGTTTGCTTGCAATAGTGGCTGCCACATGGTAAGTTCAACACATGTATTGTTTCACAAATTGTTCAAACCATTTTCTTATGAGAATAAACCTTCCACATCCAAGTCTTATGAATTTAGGAACAAAGGATGGTATCATACTTTTGAGAATGGTTTGTATAATACGTGTTGATAGTGCCAAGCTTGTTTGTTGCATTTTTTATAAAAATGTGCACCATTTCATCTTTCAATTTTGGGATGTTCCTCAGGTTTGGGCAAGTTCTACTTGGGATTCTTCACTACTATCCCATGTTCTACAACTTGGATGTAATTATGTTTCAACACACCATCCTTTGAAACCCACTCCCACATTGTTCCCTTGGTCAATTTTGCATAAAAAGTAGGAATGCCTAATGATTTGAAAATGGTCTACAAGAATGTAAAAAAGGTTTTGTTACATTTCCGTATAATTTCATTGTGATAAAATTTGTGGCGATTGTTGTGGTTGTAATCAATTTTGATGTTTGCTATTTTCCTACTACATTTTGATGGTCTCTTACTTTCAATGACCTTTTTTTTAATTTGTTGTTCACTAAAAAGTCTCACATTTTGTTGATTTTAAAGTCTATCAATTGGGAGATTCTCTTTCTACATAATGGATGACATTGCTTGGTTGTTATTCTTTTTTATTTCTATAAGCTTTATTTCCAAAAATTGCATCCTTTTTCCCTTGAATTTAAAAATGAAATAGTAGTGAATCTTTATCATTCATTATCCATCATTTTGCACTGAGGTTTGAAGCAAAACTTTAAAACTAAAACAAGAAAGGAAAGGCCAACAATTTAATATGAGAGTGTGAGGTTAAAATGTGACAAGGGTTAAACATTACAAATAAATGTTGAAGTGCAATAACAAAACTAATATGGTGGGAACGAAGATAAACACAATTTGGTGGCATGTGTATGTAAGTTGTTACAAGCATAATTAACATTATCATCTTTGCAACCATACCCAATGTATTTAATTTCAATTTTTTTACTTTCATTGACAAAATGATGAATGAAAAAATAATTAGTATTCAACAATAAATATATAGAATGGTAAATGTAATATGTAGAGCCAATGGATTTGGATGTATTTTGGGTGTTTCATGTATGGTGAATTGAATATGAAAATCAACAATAAAAGTAACATGCATTTCCCAATTTTTCCTTTTAAATTTCATCTCTTTTTTAGTAAATGTTTCAAAGAATTTTTTTTGTAAGAGATTAGAATATAGTTGTTTCTATTTGACCCGAAACCGAGTGATCTAGCCATGAGCAGGTTGAGGAGAGCTTTAATGGGCCTTGGAGGACCGAACTCACGTATGTGGCAAAATATGGGGATGACTTGTGGCTAGGGGTTTTTTCCTATGGTATACTCTTTCTCGTATACCGTCTAATTTGAGCAAAAAAAAAAAACAGAGAGGTGAAGTTCGAGCAAGGAAACTATGTCTAGGCAACATTTTATTATATGCTTCGCTAGAAATTGAAGTCCACACAATGATAGAGTCATCTGCATAACATATATGGTGAAGGCGTACATAATTTGGATCCTTCTGGTCTACATAGGTTATTCTTTCCTTCCAACTTCACCTTTAAGTATAAATGACCATGAGATGGTTTTTTGAAAACATAAGTTGAAATAGTGACATGTGTAAAAAAAGGAAAAAATCAGGCACTTGTTTCTTGGTTTATGTCTTTTGTCTTTTCTCTCCTTGTCCAAAGATATCCTTACACTTATTTGAGTTAGTTGTACAACAATCAATTTCCCTTTTCTTTACCCAAGGATTGTTATATACTTCAATTGACAAGGACAAATCAAAGGTCCACAATATTTTTGTTGTTTCTATTCTTTGTTATTTTTTCATGTTGGATTATGGTTTCATTGTATTAAGAAGTTCAATGTACACACCAAAATATCTAGAGTGAATAGTCATGGGAGGATCAATTACTTTTGTTTTAAATAAGGGTGAATTGCATGAAGGTTGATGATTTATTTTGTGTCATGACATAATTTGTATCTTATTTACAATTTCAACTTCACTTGGTATTCCCATTTTTTGATTCGAAGTTGAGAAAACTATGCTATACTTAAACCTCCAATGTCAAGAGGTCATTTTGATCTTAAATGAACTCACAAGTAGGCCTATTGCAAGGCATAGCATGAAGTGCATGGCAATAAAAAGGATACAAATTTTTACACATTCATTTGTAATATTCTTGGAATATCATCAATCCCCAAAAGGTGTTCACCAAGGGTGATGCATGTTTGCCATCCATTTGATATTACTTTAAATAAATGTGATTTTTATTTACTATGTTAATTGATAATTATGCCTAATAATTGCAATTAAATCTCAAGTCTAGGCACATGTATATAAGTTGCATGTGTAAGGACTTAAACCCCTCAATTACACTATAAAAAACCAAGTTTTTAACCAATGCACCACACATTCATAAAAAGTTAAAAAAATTTCAACCTATTATTATGTGCATGTGTTTATTTTACATCTTTTTACACTATTTTTATAAAGGAAAGTAAGTAATAAGTAGGTAGATAGGAAAGAACTTGTAATAGGTAGGTATTATCTCACTATTAGAAAAAGGGTTGTTTTGTAACTAGCATTATTGAGTTGCATCGAACAATTGCAACTCACTATATTTATATGTTGTGAGTGCTATCGAACAAGTTGCAAGACTTGCAACTCACCGTATATATGGTGCAACTCATTACAACTCAATTACAACTTTGTTGCAACAACTCCTTTCCAACTACTATGCAACTCCCCTATGACTACAATCATAATGTCATGTTGATGTCATTTTTATCCATCCATCAAAATTTAACACATGGCACTAGGACGATTTTTCGTGATTTTTTGAAATATTGATATCCATTGTCCATTATGATTATTCGTTTTAGATGGTATTGGATTATGACATGTGGCACAATCAAAAGTTGCCATGTGGCATATTAATTGAATTTTGGAAACAAATATACATATGTACCTAGGTAGGTCAGTATATAGGCATAGGTAGGTAAGTTGATATACTTCTAACCTACCTACTTACCTACCTACTTACTTAATTACTTACTTAGTATCTAGGTAGGTAGAAAGGTAGGACCTACTTATCTACGTATGCAAATGGGTAGTTAAAAAAATATAATACTAGAAGAGTAGGTGAGCTAAATAATAGCCACATAAGTTTTTAAATTATTATGTGTTTTGCTTTTAGGGTTAAACTTTTATGAGTTCATCCCTATATGGCACATGTATTTTAATGTGAGAATGCAAGAAGAAACACCTCCTTTATATAATTTGTGAAATGAAATATTGAAAACAAAGCATATAGGTTAAATCTTTTAGTGGCACCCTAGTTGCAATTGAGTTGTAACTATATATAAAAAAAATTCTCATGTGCTTTTATTATTATTTTAATTTTTAAATTAATTTGAAATTTATAATTAATCATATGACATAATTATTTGGAATTTAATGATTTGAGTTAAATATATGATAATTAATTATCTAGATTGATTATATGAATTCATTAATATAATTCAGATAATTAATTAGTTGATTGATTCAAATAATTAATTATCAGAATAAATATTAGATGATTAATTATTAAAATAACTATTACATAAATAATTATGTTGATAATTGATGATTTGAATTCAAATAAAATTCAATAATTACTCACCTACATTAACAAATTTTTAAATATAAAATTATTTGAATTAATTAATTATATTTATATATTAGTTACTAAGCTTAAATAATTAGTTATTAAATAATTAGTTATTTATTATATGAATTAATTAAATACTAGTTAATCAAATTTGATTAATGAATTCATATGAATAATTTATTATTTGGTTTACTTAATTATTTCATGATAATTAAGTATATTACATATTAATTATTAATTTTAAAATTAGTAAAAATTAATTCGTTTTAAAATATTAAATAATAAACATGAATTTGAGTAAGACATTGAAGTATATAAAGACATATTCATATATACACCCTTATTGAATGTTTAATAAAATATACACATTGCTTTTAATTTCAATTCAAAAATAGACTTTCACCTTTCATGAAATTCTATGGTTTGATATGTATGTATACCAACATCATATTGTGAATTCCAATGTAGCGAAATATTATTAACACAATAGTTGAACATCAATCACAAAAAATAGGACTATAATATTTATTACATTATTTAAAATTTTGTTATTTAGATAATTATGAAAATGAATTAATTTAATTAATTAATTTTACAAAAGAATCGATTCGTATCATTGAAACATTTAATAATTTAGTTTAGTAAAGTTTGAAATGTATAAATAATGATATTTATATGTACATTTTAATACACCATTCCAATTCAATTGAAGGCCTGTATTTACACTTCTAATGAATTGCATAATATGTAATCTTTTAACAGTATGAGTTACCACATAGTTGACAATTAATTCTAGATGAATTGAACACTCTAGTTCCAAAATAGTGGACAAGTAATAGTTATGTAGTGAAACCATAGTGACACATTTAGTTGTAACTTAATTGTAAAGTTAATTAATTTAGTTGATTCTTAGTTGCACACAAGTTGCAAGTTCTAGATGTTATGGACCTTTACTTAATCGTACACATGGCATGATTGTTTTCATCAACGTCATACGTTAGTTGCAAAGTAGTTATTCATTTAGTGCTAAAGCTACACTAGTTGTAACACAATTGAGATTAACCATTTTGCTACAACTTGTGATCATGGTCAAACTACAATTAACTATCACCATATATATTTTACATACATACACACATATAGAGTCCAAGTTATAATTAATGTGCAACTAAATTACAACTATGAAATATTTTGACATGGCATTTTAATTATTAATTCATCATATTTCCAATCTGTAGTTATACCCTAGTTGCACAATAGTTTTTGTGATGATTTAGTTACATGCCAATCTAGTCTTCATAGACACAATTTTTCATAGTGTCTACCCATTTAATATTACTTACCAAACTACCAATGTTTAATGCCTAACCTAATCTAGCTACTTACATAGTTTAATTAAACCAACTAGCCTATATAGTTAATTTAACCACCCATTTAATTTAGGTTTGTTCAACTACCTAACCACTTAACCTAAGTAGGTACACTAGGTTAGGTTAGTTGGTAGGTATGTTAAATTAAGTAGGCATGTTAAGGTTTCAATTAGGTAGGAACATTAAACTATGTAAATATGTTAAATTAGGTTAGGTAGGTTATTTAACTTACCTTAGTGTTTTTATGGCCAAATTTATGTACTTAACCTAATTTACTTAATTACTTATATAGTTAATGCAAATGACTAGCATTGAAATTGGTCAAAATTTAATCATGTTGCACCTTTAACCATGTAGTCACATTATGACTAAAAAAGTTAGTTGTACTATATGTACGTTGTAATCATAATCATGATTAACCAAATAGACACCTTGATTCACATGACTAGATTTAAAACATAGTCATAAAGTGTTTTAATCATGAAAATCACATTTTGGCATATTGATGAATGTAGATGTGTAGGATAAGCATCAAAATGCAAATCACAACATTTTAAATCCATGTTTAACAAGTGTGCCAATTTTAAAAAGGTTGAAAACGTTCCATAATGTATGTCAATTGAAATGAATTCAACATATAATTGAAGCTACAATCATGCTTGTAGGACTTGTTGGTGCCTCCTTGCACACATGATGACAATGTAAAAAATTATGCTTAGAAAAAAATTTACATTGTTTCAATATGCTTTCTAAACACAAAAACATTCATTACAAGCTTTAAAACATGTTGAAAGATATTATATATTTATCATATTACTTCCAAATGCTAGATTAATATATTTAGAAGTCCCAATACAAATATGAGACATAATTTCAACATTATCTTAAATTTTGAGTTTTCCAAACATGTAAAAAAAATCATTATGTTTAAGGTGTATGAATGTATCCTTGAACCTTCCATCACTAAAGTCAACATTTTTGCCAAAACATGAACCCATGCCTTATTTAAGTTGGAGGATAATGGTTTTGAAACAATTTTTTTTTTAGGTCATATGGATAATTGCACATGCTCAACTCACCTACATATGATCATTGATGAACAATTTAGGTAATATATCCATACATATTTCAATGTATTAAATGAATAACACACACACAAAAGTTTTCATTGACCATATGGAAATAACCTATAATGAGCAAATATAGACATGTGTCATATATGTGTGTGTGTGTGTGTGTGTGTGTGTGTGTAATGTGTTATTCACATCATCAAAAACTTGTAGCAACATTGAAGTACGCATGAAAACAAATCACACACAATTTGAAAACATGAATATTTGATATTCCAAAAACACAATTAGAACACATTTTTGACTTCTAAGCTCATTATTGAAAATGTTACATTTTTTCTTGAAGACAGAAGATTTATTTATTTTTCTTTTTTTGATAAAGTTTTAGTGCATCATCATTCTAACCATATTTATACATCATAATCTATTGAAAAATTTGAAAAGAAATTCAAACGTTTTACACTTTTTGTATTTTAATCATACATTGATGTATTCACCTCATTTGTAAAAGTACATTATTCATAATAATGAAACAAATTTTGATAATTTATTTTTGAATATTGGAATCATAAAATTGATTGTACATTTTTGAATCATGCATGTAATTATATGCATTATAAATGTTATAGTGATGGTTACCATATATTATTATAAAATTAACTATTAATTGCAAGGTAGTTCATTTTTATGAATGAAAATTTGTTCATGAATATCTCAACATGATACTACTTGGATATCATGTGTTCCAATAGTAAATGCAAATTGCAAAAAAATCAAGTTTTTGTAGATTGTTCAAGGACATAAAATATTAAATTTTTATGGTTGAATACATTTCATACTATATATGCATTGACAAATATCAATTGTATCATTTGTCTCATTTAAAAATAAATTTGAAGGAAAATTTGTTTGGAGATTTTTTGCAATTTCTACCAATCATAAACATATCATTATATTTAACAAATATCCAAACATTTTTTGCATTCAAGAAATCAATTAAAAATTACAGTCTACCAAATATTTTTATTTAACATAACAAATAAGACCCCCAAAAAAATTCATTATGGAATTCTTTTGGAAAAGTTCCAAATTGGTAATATTTTAAATTTAAACTTTAGTTTTTGAAAATGTGTTTCCTTTTTTATGTAATATAAACTTATTTGATCATTCATGGAACAAAACAATTTTTATAATCCCTCACAATGAATTAAAAATGATATCAATCATTACATGATAAATATCCATTGAAAGCAATAGAACAAAAATGTTACACTATTGTAACAACTAACATGTACAAAAAAAACCTTAATATGTAACAATATCAAATACATTATAAATCAAACAATGTTCACAAGTAAAAGTCAATACTTAGTTTTTTTTAAAAAAAATTACAAAAGAATGAAAATCATTATAACAAAAAATAAATATCTTAAACTAATAATTGTGAACAAGAACAATAACTATATTGAAAATATATATTTCACATATATCAAATGGATATAGAAAGAAACAATGATGCAATTCCCATCAATATTCTAATTCATTTTAATGAATTATTCAAAAACATGTCAATTTTCAAGACATAACACTCAAAGGCCTCTCTGATACCTCTCTAATAAAATGCCATACCAATAATATTAATCTTACAAAACATCCAATATCATCACCACATACCAAAATTAAACACCTTCAAAACATTCACAATTAATATGCATCAATTGCCATTTGCCATAGCTTTTTGTTTTACAAATTCAAAGCACAAAAACAAACACTTGACTACCTAATAATAGATGTTTGCTATACATTTGACAATGTGTTACTTAAGATGCACAACATTTGCATAACATTATCATATCTACGTTTGATAGATGAACTCACAATATTATAAAACATTACTATCCAAAACATATGTAAAACTAATTTAAAAAAAGGATCATAGAAATATTTCAAAACATAATATATCCAAAAACAACAAAATAAACCAAAACAAACATTTCCCACTCAATATAACAAACAAAATAATTATTTGATTATGATAAACAACAATTCAGGCAATGGCATTATTGATCATAATGTCATTTAATATTGACACAAAGAACTCCAATTAATTGAAGCAGATGGAAACAAACTTCTCAATCCAACTGGTTGAGCAAATAGCATCTAATAATTATGAGGCAAACATTATATGTACAAAAAACTACAATCATTGGATATTAGTTAAAATACATACCTTCATTTCTAAAATGTATTATACAATATATGATTCAAATACACGAGTAAAAAATAAAATAAAATGACAGCATACAATTATTAACTAACATAATTAATGTTGAACAATTACTATATAAATAAACAAATGTTATGCCAAATAACAAGCAATTCATCAAATGAGATTCTCACAATAACATATGCAACAAATATAACATTTGAACTCAACCTGGAACAATCTATCTATACTGGGACACATCTCCGCACAACAACATAAACAATAAAAATGTATCTCCATTCTCCCACACCCACCACAATGACCCGCTCCAAATATACTCTGACAAAAACAAACTTACCTTTAAAGCTCTAATGAGAAAAACCATGAAATTTTTAAAATTTAATTCTTAACGACAAAATTCACACTAATCTAATAACTTTTGCTCCAAAATTTGTGAAACAAAAAACAAGCACACCACCTTTTTGAGAGCTTTTCAGCAATACCGATGCAGAGTGGGGGCTCCACAGTTTGGGAGGGAGGGTTGAGATGTGATCACATCCAAAAAAACAAAGAAAAACCTATCTTCATATATAGATGTTATTTCTGATTGTAAAACAAATACACATTAATGATTTTGGCTCGTGCAATGCAAATGAAAGGTTCACAAATAAGTTCTGAGATTCAAAAATCTTAGGCATTATTCCATGCTCATCAATAAATCAACAATAACAACAAACCATTGACATTCTGCATTACTTGTGTGCAGAAGTGTTCGAGAAGAAACTTACCTGTTAGTACCTAGAACTTGTGCCAACCATAGTTCCTATAACCAACTATCAAGAAGGATTGTAAGTAATAAGAACTACAAAGATACAAATAAACAACAGTGAAAACTCTCTTTTATACCATAGAAACAGAAATCTATCTGATCCATTATGGCATACTTTAAGCTTAATGGATACAAAATTTCAATTTCAACATTATCCTCCAAATTTCAGGACTGAAGGATCGTTCAAGACTGCACATGACTTTGTATTTGTACAGACTAAGCTTACACTCATTATGGAAAACAGGGAGAATGGGCTTATCAATGAGGCACCTGCACACAAGAGCCCCCTGAAAGGTTCCCAGCAACTGTTCTGTTTGTGGGTCCCAGCAACACTAGCTGCAGAGTGCGCCACTGGAAGTGGGTAGTACAGGGCTTGATGCATCATTGATGGCACCTGGGACAGATAATAAGGAAACAACGAAAGATAACAGGTCTTCACTTGCAGCCAGATATTCTAACTTGGTGGCCAACATTAGTCACAGAATTTGAGGACAATGTTGTCAAGAGCTGCTTTTCAACTTCTGAAGAACTTAATTGAGCCTCTCTCCTGCAGTGGATCCATTAGTTACTGGAGAGGTATTTTCTGAGTCCCAATGCTGCAATGGGTTGCTTTCGACACCCTTCCTTGTGAAATCCTCATCCTTTTCAAGAGTTTCTTCATTGCAAAATGAACTGCTGCTCCTGTCTGTAAATGTGAGGTTCTTCAGTGGGGGCTGGGGTTGTCCTTCAACTCCAACCTGCATGAGGTCACCACCAACACCCTTCCTTTTAACATTGTTGTCCGCTTCAAGAATTTCTTCACTGGTAGATGAACTCTTGCTTCTGTCCTTAACCATGGGGTCCTGAAACATCAGCTGGGGTTGCCCTTCCATGTTGCCCTGCCTGAGGTCACTGTCAATGCCCTTCTTTTTATAATCTTTGTCCACTCCAAGACTTTCTTCACCAGATGAGGATTTATCAATTCTTTCTTTAAACAAAGAGTTCTTTGGTGTCAGCTGGGGTTGCCCTTCAACTCCAACCCGTCTCAAGTGCAGCTGCATAGGAAGACAAATATCAGAACTTATCATGACCTAGCTGCACAGAACAATTTGCCACTTGCCTTCTCTACCAATTTAGTGAAAATAGTAGATCTGACTTGTCTGTGTGTGTGGCCATACACACATGCAGCTCACTCACTTGTCCCTATGACACTGCCTTCAAAGAGCATCTTCCACCTGAGCTTCACAAGCTGGAGGATGGACATCCCAGCATTGGGTCCAAGTGGTTTAAGGTTAGTATCCTTTTCTGTATGTTCTCAAGAGTATGGCAAGCCTGATACCACAGGGAACCACATAAATAAAGTGTTTCATCTGTACAAGAGCAGGTGTCCAGGGATCATTTATCACTAATCCTTCTCTTGCCAGAAAAGGTACATCTTAGCAATCTTGTCCCTCTGCATATGGAACACATGCAGAAGCCTATTTGTGTGGAAAGGAGGATACCTGTGCATGAAGATTGACCTCATCTGCACGTGAAAGAAAGGGAAAATCACCACCTGACTTCAGGAGGGCTCTGCGTCCTCCAGGATAGCGAGCACTCACTTTCTCCTTCAGAAAGGAAGGGACTGCGCAGTAGTCATTTGTCTGCAATATAAGCCACCCAGCCTGACCAGAATTTAGCAACTGACATCCGGTGCAGACAAGACAAACAATTCTTCTTTGTCAATATCAACAGAAGAATACAGGTGAAAAATGCTCCTCTCCCTGCCAAGAAGAAATACAAAAAGGAAGAAGAGCATACATCCATGATAGTGACTGCTGCATCAGGTAAAGTGACGTGGCCAACTGCTGCTGGCAATGTGTTAAGAGTCAAGCGTGATGCTAGCTCTTCTCTAGACAAAGACTCCAGCTGTGCAGATGGCAACCTTCAGTATAGAGCTTTAGCATCTCCTGTTCCCAGTAGACAGTTTTCCAAAAGGATCACTGATACATCAGGTCCTAAGGCTGGAAAACTTCTTAGCCTCAAAACTAGTCCCTCAAGCATCAAAAACAACATGTGGACGGAGGACTAGCAAAGACATGAAGGGTAGGCTTGTCACTGGACAGAAGCTTAGTGTCAGAGAGAGGTACCTGCTTCACAACAAAGTCAATAGAATCAGCAATTGAAGGTTCTTGTGGTCCATCTTGAATCCCCGACAAAATGTAACGTTTCAACAAAAATTCTGGTGTCCAACTTATCCTGCCCGCCAACCATCAGGGACAGCCATGAAACATGAGCAGCTCACAGGAGAAGAGGCCATCAAATCAACTGATGGAGAAATATATACTCAGATTTTATTCTGAGATGAAAGATAACCACTGTTGAGAGGAAAGAAACAAGTTTTCTACCACCACATCTAATAAGTTTTACAAAGCTAATAGGTGGGAAAAACCTTGATATCTGAATAGACAGAGACAATCAGGACCTTCCAACATACCAAGGAACTAATCACAAAAAAAGAGGAATAAAGCCTTCTCCTCCACATCAGGCAAACATTTAGTTAAAGTTGAGGTTGACACAAAGGATACTGCTGGCATCAGGAAAGGAGAGACAGGATATAATGCACGCACAGAGATGCCCATGGCATAATTGCTTCAAAGTCCCAGTTGTCAAGAAATGTGTTGGAGAGCAGCAATGACTTAACACGACGAGGGCGATATTGTGCAAACAATTGTGCCAGGAAGCCGCCCAGTGAGGTTCCATACAGATGCACCTACCATGTCACAACACTAGAGCTTAGCTCTCTTTGCAAATTATAACCAATCCAAGCACCTAGACCTCTCTTGATGGCTCTCCAGTCTAAACCCCCTCTTGTCAGCGAGTGAGATTCATACCTGGTGGACCCCTAGGGCATCCAGAAATTTCTCAAAGGATGAGACCCATTCCAGGTGGTTCCAGACAGCAGGTGCATCTGCTGCAATCACTCTATAGCCCTGTTTTCTCACCCCAACAATCAGCACAACCATTTTTATTGCAGTCATCAGTCAATTGTTGTGATTTTGAAAAATGACAGTGTGTGTAAGGCATGTGCTGCTGAAATGATTGTCTTGGTTGCAGTTCTAGTACTCCAACCACAGATGTACTTCTCATGGCCAAGAGCTTCTCCTATTGTTTTGCAGAATCCAAGAGTACGGCAACAACCCTATCACTTTTTCTTAATTTTTTTCATCAATCCCTACAAATTGAGTTGTGAACAGTACATTTAGCTCCTCAGCAGTCAAATGCCTAAGGACATGAAGCTGGACATAAATGTACCTTTGCAGAAAGGAATAGAATTTGTTTGTAGAAGATGTCAGCTGAGCCAGCCACACCAGAGAGACAGACAAGAGGTGGCACAGACTTAGGGCCAAAGTCATAAAAGCGCCAATGCTTTGTGCCACTAGACCCAATCTGCAACCCCATGTGCCCAGCCGTCTCATGGCACTTTTCTCTCGGTTTGTGCAACAAAAACACATGCTGTAATAAAGGCAAGGTTCAAGCGACTCATGCTTTCATCAAAAGAAAATAGTCAGAATGTGCAGAGTTGCTCATTTAGGAGGACACAAGTGCACTCACGGGGATATGATGGAGTGGCACGCGGGCCTTAAAGTGCACGTAGTCGCCTGCTTCACTCATCCCTTCACATATTCTTCTCCCTCTCGATCTTCTTCATCTGCACATCCACTACAGAAACACGCTAGAAAAAAAGCAACACAGAAAAACTAAGCAAGCAAGCAAGCAGCCAGCCACACACACACACACACACACTCTCTCTCTCTCTCTAGATACTTCAGAGTTCATACCTTGAAACCCTAAAGCACCAAATAACCTCGCCAATCATTTGCAAAATCTCTTGGTGTGAGAAGCATCAGTTGGATGAATCGAACATGGATACAACAAAGAGAAGTAGAAAGAGAAAAAAGCAACTAGGGCAACGAAAGTAAGCATGGAAGCGAAAGCTACTTGAGAATCTCGAGAGCAGCGTTGCAGCTCCGTCTTCTTCTTCTTCGTCGCCGCCGTGCTGCCCCGCTCCCGCACACTAGTGCCTGCGCTGCTGCGCGCTCAAAGGAAGCACAGCCATGGCGCTCAGCGCCTTTCACGTTTCACGTTTCGCCTAATAAGTTGCTTGAGTGATTTTTTTACTGGGGAACTTTCGCCAGATTTCGACCTGAAAAATATTATTTTGACCTATACAAAGGGTTTTTCATGGAAAAAATGGCCCAATTCGCCAGATTTCGAAATTTAAAAAAATTCCCAAGTGGTGCTCAGTATGTGACCCTGCGAAAATAATTTTCACATCCAAGTTTAGTTATGTACTCTTTTGCAACGCCACCAATAAAACTGAAACTGGGACAGCCAAATTGGTGGGAGACTACTAATAACAAACCACCTGGACCAATGATTGTGATGGGCCAATCAGACACACCGAGCAGCAGTTAGATCATATTTATTATACTCTTTTCTCAGGTGCACAACGCTGCTGAGCCTTTTACCAGCCCCGGCAACGTGCGCAATTATGCTGAGCCAAAACCATTTTCCTGAGTCAAACCGGCATATGTTGGATTTTCTTCATCCATTTGTACTGTGCAGGATCACATACTGAGCACCGCTGGATGATTGCCACTTTGGCTACATCACAAAATTGACCCACCAAAAAAAAGAGAGAAAGGGGGTTCACCGTCAACCCTAATTTACGTTCTCAGTTTTGGTACAGTACGTGTGTGTGTGTGTGTGTGTGTGTTTTGTGATAAGCTCAGTTCGGAGAAGCGTTGCAGAAGGACTCAAGATCTGAAGGTCGCGGTCGACCCACGCTTTCCGCCAAATTTGTCCAGAATCCAGAAGAAGCTCGCAAATGTAAAACTCTGGTTAGGTTTGAAGAAGATGTGAGAAGAGCGCGCGAGACCGTGCGTGTGGGAGAAAGATAATGTGACTTGCTGTTTTGTCTTTTTTGTATGTTTTGAAGTAATGGGTTGTGAGTAGGAACTAGCTGGGATCTGTTTTTTTTCCGGCAGCACTTGGAGCGTTGCTGAAAGGGATTGTGTGATGGAGGAGGAGACGTTGACTGACAGTTTTGGGAGATTTGCTTCCAGTTGGTGATGCTGTTGGGTTTTTGAGAATATCATCATCATCATCATCATCATCATGTGCAGATGAGGTGTGGAGACTGAGGAGTTTGTAGAATGATTTTTTAGCTTTGTGGATGGTGCAGGAAAGGAGTCACTCTTGCCGGCCGTGGTAGCAGGAAGTAGACTAAGACGGAGGTATTAGTCAAGACCGGGGAGCTTGAGGGATGATGATGATGATGGTCTGTTGTGTGCGAGCTTCTGTATCTCGATTGCCACTCAGTCAGATCATAGTGCGCCGGAGGTACCATGTGACGCTGTTTTCCAGCCCCTGCCGGTTAAGCATCCGGCCGTTCTTGGGTGAACAATTCCACTCCAGAGAAGGTTAATTATCCCATTCATTTCACCTGCAGCAACCAACCGAGAGAGAGAGAGAGAGAGAGAGAGAGAGAGAGAGAGAGAGAGACATACACAAGTCCCACACAACACAAGACACAGACGATAATACAAAACACAATAGAAAAAGGGTTAAAAGGTCGTTGCTGTTGCTGATACCTAGTAGGGGGGAATGTTGGATACAGCAGCAGCAGGGCGATGTTGCAGGAGTGGAAGAAGATGGAATGAAACTGCAAATATGTTGCAGATGAGAAGAATGATGGTTTCAGCAACAACAACCACCCTTGAGTCCAACCACCATGTAAGTCATCTTCCCCCTACTCACTGGTTTTCTTCTCCACCATACTTCCCCATTAGCTTACACACTGGACAGTAGTGGCTGCCATGACTGAGTCTTCCTGTTGCTTCTGGAAAATGTGACAGAAACTCAGGAATGCACATTTTGTGTCACAACCTTCAGATTGTTGTTGTGGAGTTTCTAGGGTTTCTTTCAAATGTTACAGCTTCAGTTATAACTTGACAACAGAAAATGAGAAGACTTCTAGTGAAGGGGGAGCTTGCATAACATTTCCATCTTTGCTCATCATATGGGTGGCGATTAAAAGGTTGGCAGTGATCACGAGATAAGTGTCTTCATCTGGGTCTTTTCTATCCTTTGGTGGGATTGACTAAGGTGAAGTGGATCTGGGTTTATGCAGCAGGCGATTTTTTTCTCAGATGCAGGAATTGATCGTGCTGCAGAGCTGCGGGCAGACACCAAAAGGCTGTCTGGCATATTCAACAGTCCTGAAGCTCTGGTAAGCTTTTATCTACCCTCAGAAGTATGCCCACCCAATTCCTCCTGCACAATGTTGAAGGTGTACATCAATTAGAGTAAAGCATCACTGTGACCAGTTACATGTTGCCCTTTTCAGCCACACCTTTTCACCATTGGTCTTGGAAGCCTTTGATTTGAGAAAGTCACAAATTCAACATGTCATAGTTTTTTAGGTCTTTTTAAATTTGAAGTATGCGTTGGTGAGCAGGTGGTGCCTCTGCTGGGGGACAAAAGCTTGATAAAGGCAGGCAAACCTGTCCTGATCTCAGTTTTGGAGTTACCTGCAAAAGAGGATGGAGATCAACCAACTGTTATGGATGCCATTTTCCTTGGCTTATCCAACTTCAATCAATCACCTATATTTGCAATAGATGTGACTCATCTCCGCAGGTAGTGCACATTGTAAACCTTCAGTGTTCTTGGTTTTCTTGTCCTTTTGTTTTACTATGTGTCACTTCCCAAGTCTCCAGTGCAAGCAGATAAGAATTGATTTGTGCATGACTTTGGGAAAAAAGAAAGACTTGCTACTTGTTACTTATGGACTGTAGTTGTTGCTCTCACTTTCAAATACACTTAATCAACAATAGCTTATGGGCAGTACTTGCTAGGAATTGCTATGAGAGCCATGCAGCCCCACCAGCTCTTTCTTAATGAGGGACAGTGGTTACAGTACAGGTGGAGAAAGGCCAGCATGGGAGCAAGGTGCAGAGTGGGTTGACCTCCGCCGTTATGGACCTGAGCTCATGGCATCTGAGGCAGGGCTTCTGGCTTATGCTCGGGGCATGGTGGAATGGCAATCTCGAAATGTACCCTTCTTTTCCATTCTCTTTATGTGGGCCGTGACTGAAGGACCAAGGAGCTCAGCCTTGAGACCCAGGAATTACTGCTCTGTGAACACAGAATTTCAATTTATGATTGTTTAGGAACGATCATGAATTTGCAGCTGCACTTCTTTTTTCCCAATTGTTTCCTCATAGCAGCAAATGTTCTTTTGGGAAAAAAAAATCCTTCAGGCCAACAGATTGAACAATGTATCACTCCTTTGGTGACAAGCTGAATGCAAGGTTGTTTGGATGCTGAACCATTGTGATAATGTGAGGGTTTTTGTGTGTTTCATATGTAGAGCAGACATATTGTGGACGGTGTGGTGCGAGGATGAAGCCAAAAGATGGGGGGCACAGTTTGCACTGCTCTTTTGAGACCTGTGGTAATTCTGCCTATCCCCGCTTGGTGAGTTCATTTTTCCTTACTTGTTCCAATGTAAAACAACCCACTTGACATCTGTTCTCTTGTTTCAGTAATGCAAGTCATGAATGCTATGGCAAGAGAAGGCTAATTGAGTTTTTGCCTTCACAATTCCGTTGTTCTGTGCTGAAGGTGATAGTCTGACATTTTGTGAGCAACTCTTGTAAAATGACATCTTTTGAGTGATACGCAGAAGGTTATGACTACACTCATTCTTGTCATGTTAGTTTTGTTTCTGATGGAACCTACAAAACCTTCAAAGTGTTATGGCATAGTTTTCTCTGCATTCTCATAGCAATATATACATGCTAGAAACCAAGCATCACTTTTTTTTTTGATTGGGTGGTGGGTGTGACAGGATCCGGCAGTTATCATGCTTGTCACATGTGGGAATTATGTTCTCCTAGGGCGACAAGTAATTATCTTGACCTGCATTATTACCTGCGTACTAGGAGAGTGCTTCTTTTTAATGTAAATCTGAAACCACAAGATCCTTCCCACCTGTAGAAGGAGAAAGAGCACTGTGCAGCTTTCAAAATAGCCAGATTACTGGTAACATTGTAATTTTTTGAAACTGTTACTTTGTCTCAGGGAAGATGGAATCCTGGTCGGTATTCTTTGTTAGCTGGTTTTCTAGAGATTGGGGAGACATTTGAAATGGCTGTTGTAAGGGAGGTGAGGGAAGAATCAGGTATCAATGTTGACATCTCCAGTGTAAGGTATGATTGTGCTCCTATTTTTCCACCTCCGTCTTTGAAGGAGCCTTCCCTTTCTGCTGAATGCATCCAAATTCTTCTTTCTTTATGAATTTTTGTCTCCCACTCCCTTGCACATTAGTGCTAAATGCTTTGTGCCCTGCCTTTTGTTTTGCAGTTATGCAGCCTGTCAGCCATGGCCATTTCCATCATCTCTTATGGTAGGCTTCACTGCTGAGGCAATTAAGAACCGGACAGAGCCTTATCATGGCATTTCTGGGAAAGGGAATCCTGGGATCAGCAGGTCTGAGACACTAACTGTTGTTGATGAGGCAAATGCACTGCCTAGAACAGCTGCTGATATGAAGGAGCTAGAGGTAAACAATCTTGAAGGCCCCAATTATTGTACATGCAACTTGCATTGTGGGTGCATCTAATGTTGGTTTCTCTTGTCTAAACAATGTGCATTTCTGAAGCTTGGGCTGCTGGATGTTAGTATATTAGAAAGATAAAGAAATCCTGTGAAATAGAGTTTGGAAACAAGTATATTGTAGAAGGAAGAACTACAGGCTTCCATCATTACAAGAAAAGGATAACCCTGCCTGCAAAGGTCTGATAGTATGTGATGTTGTGGTTTGTAGGATGCAAGGTGGGTACATAGGGATTTGTTGGCATGGGTTTTGAAAGAGAACCCCTTACCGGATGGTGTTGCTTTCGGTGTACCTGGGAAGTATGCAATTGCACATGTTCTTATGGATCGCTGGACTGCCACAAAAGATGATAACTCCTGGGAAGGAAACAAAGTTTTGACTGTTCAGATTGACCAAGGTATGCTGGTTCAAAGACCCAGTTTTTATCTTAGGTCACACACACACACACACAAGATGTATTCATGTATTGACTTGGTGATGTTTGATTGTCTTATGTTTTGGTGGTGATTAGCATGTTGGAGTTTTTTTTTTCGCAAATGGTTGTCTGAGATGTCATGCTGTGAAAACAGGAAAATTCAAGTATGTCCTTATGAGTATAAGAGACAACCATCACCATGAAAAGCTGGTAAACTTTCTTGCACCTGACTAGATTGCTGGAATCTTCACACAAACTGTACACCCAAATTGAGCAGGTATAATGGTCTCTGAATCTACAAAAAATTAGGGCTTTTGTGAGAAAAGTGATACAGCGAAGGCACTCTCACTCATTGATAAATTCAAGTTATTGGGCCTTTCTGATCCAATCATCTAATTATGCGTTGTAATTACAGATTGTGAGGGGCAATTCCCAGTTTGGTTTTCACTTGGAAATACTGAATGCTGCACACAAAGAAGTCTATAACTTGGGGCTACAGGTGTGTTCCCTCATCTGCTTTCTGTCTTGTTATGACTAATTTCTTATGAAGTTTGGGATGTTGCTCCATTGTTCAACTCCTTTGTTGAAGTGGTTTGGTGCTCAAGTGATGAACATGACTCTATGTTGATCTGGGCACTGGACATTAAAAAACTTTCAGTGTTTTAAGTTACATTAGGATGTTTTTTTTCCATAGCACTGAAAATCAGGAATTTGGCTGCCCTTTCTTTCTAGAACTAGAGTAGATACAACAGTTTTTGAAGGCATACTTGTTGAACTTACCATTGAAATTAATTTGTGTATAGGTTTCACAATTAGGGGGAGGATGGATTGAACATGATGCAGCAAATCACAAGCTTCATGTGTTTGGTGCATCACAAGCTTATGGTTCAGCTGACCACATTGTCACATGTGCCCTCCTCCGCCAGTGGTATCCTTTCCATAACATAACATTCTCTTGGGCAGAGTAAAAGGGAACATCCCAAGTGGGAAGTGCACAATGGCTTTCTGCTCAACCACCAGGATGGATTATTCAACAAGTCCAAGTATTTTACAAAGCTTCAAGTTGGGTCTTGTTCTTCTTCAAAGTTATGCAGCTGGCTGGCTATATTCATTGACAACCAATTTGACCTCTTGCTATCAGTGCAGATACATACATTTTCATGGGGATCAGTGTGATTGATTTGCCATGTGTTCATTCATAACAAATGTCTGTGACATGCTACAAAGTGCTGCTAATAAATGAATGAATGTTTGAGGTGTGAATGTTGGTGCATACCAATGCTATATGGTACCATTCTTTTTGGAAAAACTAAGATGGTCAGTAGAGGTTTCCTTTTGGCAAATGATACTGCACTTTGGATATATCAAGATCTAACTTACCATCATCATCTCTTGTAATTGTTCACATGTAAAGAGCTGAATAAGACTTATTTTGTTTAGCACCTTTATAAAATTCTCTAGTTTGTCTAGTCTTATTCAACTGGATGGTCTCAAAACTGGAAAAGGCAGGTGATGCAAATGTGGGTGCTGGGCCACACCAGCCAGGGTTTCTATGAAATAGCAAACATGTCCAAAACACTAATCTCCTACACAGTAATGACCTTGTGGGTGAGCATTCCATTTTGTAAATCATACTGGGACACATTAGGCACAAACACATTGTCATAATTGCTGATCAAGGATGGTGTGTTTTTTCTTTAACATTGAAACAAAAGGGAGAATACCATTTCACCCCTCCCCTCCCTCTCCCCCAAATATTTGAAATCATCCTTTACACTTGTTGGTTTTTCTTGATTGTCAACTAAATAATGAGCTTTTTGGGATTGCCTCCCACCCATGGGCCACACCCAACATAAAGCACAAGGCAAACCTTATCCTAAGCGTAAACATAGATTTGGTGTGTCCCATAATCAGTATACTAGGTGCTTCCCGGACATCGACAATGTCCAATAACCAGCAGCCTCTCCTTAGATGACATGTTCCAGCAGAATGCACATGCATGTATTGCGGTCTGTTGAGATGTCATGACATGGTATTGTGGGGGAGAAGGCATTTTGCAAGGATTTTAATAAACATTGCAGGAAAGTGTGCACACAGGCCTTGTTATATTTGGTTTGGGAATCTCATTGAACTCTCTTGAAATCTTTGCAATTGTCAATCAAGATGCCCATACAAAAAGGTAGTCTTTTGAACAGGAGATGCTGTGCATGATCATGGTAATGAAACTCTAAGGTTGTAGCCCTAACACCCATCTGCTGCAAATCACACACAAACACACGTGCAACACAGTCTAGGAGCACAACTATCAAGTTTGGAGCCAGCAAAAGACCTGAACAGAGAGAGCCCCTCTAAAAAGCTGGAGTGCAACGGAGCCTGGAAAGAACTTGGGAGAGAAACTTCATTACCCACAGATGACACATCCCTTTATGAAATAACAGCTCGAGTGGGAATCAAGAATTCTTCAGAGAAAGTATACATGGAGTTCATAAGCAACAGAAGGTGACTGTAACTCCCCTTCCAAGAAAACAAGCCTTTTTCAATTTCTCATGTTGTTTCATCGGCTGTGCCATCTGCCATCCAGAGTTCTTACCAGGTCACTGGTGTCTGTATTTCATGCTTGATGATTTTGATGAGTTTGATGGGTCACAAACAATATAAAGAGTATGGCAAAATTAGCATGTGATGGGCAAGCAGGAAAGCAAGAATCACTTTCTTGGTAGACTTCTCAGAGTCAATACAAATACAACATTGACATTGACATGGAGAGAACAGCCCAGGGAGCAGTAATGTTAGGGTGCCCAACAATACCTTGCAAACTGTTGAGACTGGATATGGATGCCAGTTGTTGCTCCATGAATCCCACACCAAGAGGCCTTGTCTGCTTCAGTTTTCAAGCTTCTTCCAGTGATTTCTGGACTATCATTCTATTGTAGGGCACCAGAACATTGGGGAATCACAGAAAACATTTGAACTTTTACAACAAATGCAACAAAACCTTGACATGCAAAATAGAAATGTGACCAGAATAGAAACCCAAGAATTCAAGAAAGAAGGCAATCTCTTAACAGGTAGGACAAGAAAGATCCAAAGCTCTGTATGGATGATGTCCAGCAAGAACTGAGAGTTTGTTCAAGGGTGGGAATGACAGCACAAGGACTCCAGCTCACAGCATACAACGGAAAAATCCTTAAAATTCAAAAGATAGACAAGGAGATAGAAGCAGACTCAAACAGAAATGTACAAAAATGAATAGCACTATACAATTTTTTTCATGCATCAAGAAGTCATCAGCTCTGGCATCTGGATCCTCAAGAAAAAGATGGAAACAGCAGCAGATGCTAATTACATGCGTTCCTGTGTGGCAACTATGGGTCTAGATTCCATCTGCTCCTGCTTGGATGCATAGGGTCCCTTCCGCACAGCCTCCTCCAATTTACTCAACGATTCAGTGTAAGGCAATGCAGAGCGCTGAACTGCTGACGACAGAGCAGATGCCATGGCCATACAGCAGGCATGCCGCCATTCCATAGCTTCTTTGTTGCTTTCTAGGCGAGTATCAACGAGGATATCAATCAGATCCCTATTGGAGCTGAGCTCTCGCAGACACCACGGCCGTGCAAGAAGAGGCTGTATCAAGCGGTACATAGCCAGCCTTACCTCTGGAGATTGTTGAAGGAGGTTGAGAAATAGACCGGACGGAGTACGCATCGAAGATCGCCCGGCAGCAGCCGCATAGACAAGGTCCTTGAGAGCCGCTTCCCCGTCTAAGCTCAGTAGGAGCGAATCCCTGGATCGTTCCGATCCCGCCAACGATGCTAGCGCATGTATGCCTGCCAGTTGAACTCCGTCCCCGCGATGGTAGAAAGCAGCTTCTGTTACGTGACGGGCAACTGGAGGAGTTGGAGCACGGAGAAGCAAGAGCAGCTCGGCGCCTCTGACAGTGCTCCCTATCAGTGCAAGAGCATCCAGAGCACTTTCATGCTCGCTTTTATCCACGACGCGTGCAGCAGTCTCTTCCGTTTGCTTGAGATAGACGAAGTGCTGGTCTATTGCAGAGACGATTGCATTGGCATCCGAGGCCGAAAGAGGAAACGATGAGGACTCCTCAAACAATGCCACAAGGCGAGCGGCAACGATCAGAGCTCGAGATCGTATCAGCGAGTCGATTCTTTCGTTGCCGAACGTAGAGATCAAGCGACCGATCAGGTTTCCGGAAAGAAGAAACCTGGCACCTTGAGGCGTTTTCGCCAGGTCGCAAAGAAGCTCCATCGCATTCAATTGTGCAAGCATGTCATCGCTATTATCGAGTTCGAGCTCCAGCACTTTCAGAACCCCCGATCCTTGAATTGCTGCAGCAGCTGCGTCAGACAAGCCAAAGATCGTGGCTGCCATCGCCAGAGCACGTATCCGAACAGTCGCAGGTGCATCCATGGCCATCTCCTTAAAGCGTCCTGATCCAACTCCCTTATCCGTGAAGAGAAGCTCCAAACCAGCAGGGCTTTTCGCCAGGTTCACTAAGGCTTCAACCGCCAACTTTGCAACAGATGCATCGGCATCAGCGACAGCAACAAGTAATGGCGCTGCGACGTGCGCTTGTGCAACAACACGCACCGCGGCCGCAGCACCACCGCCATTATCCTTATCACTGTCTTGTAACAAAGCGGCAATGGCAAAGCACGTCAATCGTCTCACACGAGCGGATGCGGCATTCAAGCCCACATTAGCATACTGCACCGACTCAGGCAGCAAAGCCTTCCCGTATCCTGTTTGGAAAATCCTTTCCAAGGAAGCAACCACCGAGGTTTCTAGACCTGGAACATCGCTGCCTGTCTCAAGAGCACCCAGAAGAACGGGTAATGGAAACTCCGATAAAAACTTGTGAGCAGCGGCATCGGAGGCCACACCAGGGTATGAAGCAAAATCTGAAGCTGCAACAGCCAGCAAAGGAAGATCCACAGAAGTTTGGTCGATGTCCATGTCCGCCATCGCCACCAAGGGTTTCCAAGCAAACAAGCAAGCGCGCTCTCAGCGTCTTTCTCGTTCTCTCTCTCTCGCGCGCGCGCAAACTAACGACCGGTCACCGGGAAGTTCCGTCGCTAGCTTCTCGGAATCGACCGTTGAATCAACGGGCGAAGCAAACGAGCCGTTTGTGCTCCTCACCCCTTGAATTAGAGGGTGGATGCTTTTCTTCGTCTTTTAGGCTTTCGCTGCTTACTTTTAACGGTCAGGATTAACTAACTCTAGACCTATCGCCAGGACACGTAGTATTTCAATCTTCTGTAGCCTAGTCAGCATGATTTCTCATCCATCCATCCATATGCCTACTGACGTGATCGATATTAAGGTTTATTTCATCCATCTATCCATCCATGTGCTGACTGACGTGGTAGATTTTGAGGTTCTGGGTGACTGACTTCAAGGTGGTGGGGTATCACCTTCATGGATGAACAGAATTTCTCATCGATCTATCATCCACGAATGTTTACCGGCAACAAGAGTGATGGATAATGAGGTCCCAGGTGACTGACTGACTGCAGGTGGTAGTTGGGTGTAACCTTCATGGATGAAAAATGGATGACGAAGTCTCTACATCCACGAAAACCGTCTTTTATCCTTATCCACTGTTAATAAACCCATAAATTAGATGCGACCTTCGTGGATGAACAGAATTCCCCATCGATCCAACCTAGTTCATGGTGGATATTTCGAGGTCCTAGGTGAGTAACTACTGGGGGGTGGGTGGGGTGACTATAACATGCATGGATGAAGGATTGATGAGGAAGAAGTCTCTTCATCCACGAAGGCTGCAGATTTATGGGCAACAATATATTGGATAAGGATAAAAGACGGTTTTTTCCCCTCTTCTTGAACCTCACCTCTCCTTCCCCCTCTTCACGTCCAGTTTGTTGCTTCGCTTGTACTGTTCTCATTTCACGTGTGTGTGTTTTCGAGTTTCCTGTTTGTTGCCGGATTATATGTCTCAAACTTAGAATCCATTTGATGTTAAAACCCTGTTGAGGAATTTCCTCTGCACAATACATCCGATTCAATTCATCTTTCGATATTCATTTTTATAGCTCCTTCCTTATTTGATTTACATAAGAAAGAATAAGAACTATTTTCGGGTCGTGGGGGTTGTTTGTTGACAGATTTCCTCTACAAAGAGCTTTTCAATCTCCCTGGTCACTCGCTTTCAGGTTTCTTGAACCTTAGTAGCTGCGGAAGATGACATCAGGAACTGATATTGCACTAACGGTGCTCGGCATCATAGGTATTTATTTGCATGGTAGAATGCACATATCAGTCTTCTACACCACCATGTCTAAGTATAACAGATCAAAAAAGGCCATCCATCTGTCTCTCATTCACTCACTGACAATGCAATTAGGGCTTCAAGGTTTCTGTAAAATGCTTGCAACCTCCACAGATCACTTGTCATGAACTCGAAGTTCATTCTCATTTTCATTTTTTGAATTTGTTGCTTATTCCTCCTTGCTCAAAAATAATTGTATTGTAATTTTCACATGGAAAAATGAGATTTTTTCACGATCAAGGATAATATGTTTATATATATACCTACAATGGTGAGCTCTGATGGGGGTACTTTGCATTTACCTTTTTTCAGAGCAACCCATCCATTTACATGTGTGCATGAGAGGCTCATGTCATTAGTTATATAATGTATTCTAGGCTAGTACTAGTTTATTGACATTATAAAATCTTTTTGACTAACCTTCTTAGCATTGACATTGCCTTGTTATGGACTCTGAGTGGAGCTGGGTTTTCTTTTGTGTGGTGGGCAAGCACAGGGAATATCACATCAATGGGGTTATTCATTTCACCCATGTAAGAAGAAGCTCCTCAAGGCCAAAGCATAATTTCTAAACCCTAAGTAAAAGGGTACAACATTTAGCATTTTTTAAAAGTTCAACAAGTCTTTTGCACCAAGCATTGAATTCATGGCTCCATTAAAACATAATGTTACAAGGGAGGTCAATGAACATGGCAAAGAATAATGGACTTGTCTAATTCTTTTACAATTGTTGTCTTCAAGTTGTTAAAGCATTGATCAGCAATGGGGGTTAATTCATCAAAGGAGAGAGATTGTTTATGAAACCTGAACAACAGCTTAGCAATCTCAAGTGGCTAAATGTTTCTTTCATTGGCAAATGTGTACAATGAACGACAGGCCCACATTTTATGAGATTTGTAAGAAGAAAACAACTGGGCTGTACTCAGGGTTGCCATATGTGGCAACATTACTCAACTGCATGCTTTGGACCTTCTATGGATCCCCAGTTGTTGCCAGTCTTGTGTTTGTTATCTCTATCAATGTTGCTGGCTTGGTGCTTGAAGCCATTTATGTTGCCATCCACTTGCTGTTTGGAACCTCACAAAGCAGGGTCAGTAACTAACCTTGAAATTCCAGATCTTCTACTCTTCCATATGGGTGGTGACACTTAAAAATTAAGGTCATGGGTGCCAAGACTTGAATTGTCATGTTGGCAACTTCAGGTTAAATCGAAGACAAATGCAAGCAAAATGATTGTGTCACAAGGGTTTTTTCATCCAACTACAAGTTTCTTGATTTTCACTTGCAGGGGCAAACCTCAGCAATAAGTTTATACGGTGAACCAAGCTTGAAATAATAGAACCCGTATCATCATTGCTCATGTTTAGCTTACATATGAAATGTGGGTGATCAATGCAGAAGAGGATGCTTGGACTATTGATTGTGATCAGCATCTTCTATGTTGTGATGGTGCTGGTCATGTTGGAGGTTGTGTCAAAGAAGCATGATAGGAAACTTGTGGTTGGCTCGATTTGTGTCATCATTGGAGTGTTCATGTATGGTGCACCTCTTGCTGTCATGGTAAACAAATGTCTTTACACTTTATACCTAGATGCACATTCATGATGTACATGGTTGAATTAAAATTTCCAACTTCCAAAACTTTTTTAAGCAAAACAAAAATCCCTGTTGTTTTATATAAGCATACAATGGGTATGATGAGTGCATTAGAAGGTGAAAGGAACCTTGAAACAACATCCAGAGGAAGAATTTGCCAACAAATTGTATAGAAGTAGTTAGTTATATGAATTTATACATGGCATGTTATGCATGTACATTGTGTACTAGATGAATATAATGTGCATCACATTGGGGGAGGGTTATTCAATGTTCAGAAAGAGGTGATCACATCGCAGAGCGTGGAGAGCATGCCCTTCTTACTCTCCTTTGCCTGTTTTTGCAATGGTTTCATTTGGACGGCTTATGGTGGCATCAAAAACGACAAATTCTTATATGTAAGATCTTGACTGGGAATTGTATATATCATCTATTCATCATCTGCAGGTCTTGGGTGGATCACACTTTGTAATTTCTGAGTAGCCCTTGTGTTTGCAGAAGTGACTCTTTCAAACAATTCTCTGATGGAGCTAAGGCAACAGTCATACATGAAAAGGTTTAGCCAAATTTGGCTATAACTGAATCATTAAAGTTCTAAAAATCTAGGCATCCTTCATTACTGGTGGCTACCTTCTGCAATATGGTATAAAAATATCTTGCAATTTGTCTGATTTTTGTTTCAAAATATGGGAGTAGAAAACCCCAAAAATCACTTGTTTTGTCCAAAAAAAAAATTAAAACAAATTCACCAAGTGTTGAAATGTCACCCATTAAAAGAAGAACAGGTTCAGAGAGTGTCATTTTGCCACCTAATTCCAAATGAGACAAATCTTTAAAACATTTAAATAAATATTTTCAAATGCCTTGTTTTAGATTATTTTCAAGAATTTATTTTCTACGTGCTTATAAAATTTACCTCCAAAGTAATAAACAAATAGCTTATTTTGAACTGATTCCATTTTTAAAAAAATAAAATGTAAGCAATTCTCCCCCATGCTTCAGGTTTGAATTTGATTCAAATGTGTAGAGATATATGAACTCTTGGGGGAACTTACAAAATTGCTCACTTGTGGTATGAAGGGCATCTTTATCTAGCCTCGCAGCTCTAAGATTAGACATTCCAGACTATTATCAAGAGAAAATTGTAATCATTCTAACTTGTAAGCAACTGATGATCACAGATTCCAAATGGGTTAGGCACCTTCTTGACAATTATTCAACTCGCATTGTGGTGCTTTTACAACAAGAAAGGAGGGAAAGAAGATCAGTGTCCACAACCACCACCTTCAGTGCAGCATGCTCTTGACATGGATAAGATGGAAAACAGCTCCAAAGATGATCAAGCGACCACACCATCCCTAATGATAATATCTCCACAGCTTGATTGCCAGCCCTGCAATGATCACAAGATCGACTTCCAAATTCCACATGGGCAAAACTCCACTGCATTGATGGCTTTGACATGTACAAAGGATGATGAGATGTGAAAGTTCTAATGTGAGGAATCAGGGAGTTGAAGCTAGATTGTTATGTAGATTGGCGAAACCCATTGCATGGATTTGTGCACTGGCTAAGTTTGTTTGCTTTCTGAGATTTTAGGACATTTTTGCAGCACGGAAGTCCTTCTCAAATTTTCTTCAGATTCATGAACAAGTACATTCCTTTAGTAGTATTTTATGAATGCAAATAAGAGTATTTACTTCAAAAGCTCAAATCATCTTGTGCAATTTGGTTACTAACACTAAAGTAATTTTATCCTAAAACACTTAAGGAAATTTCTTAATGTATTTTGAAAGCACCTTATTTTCATGGAGATCCTTCCTAGGAAAGAGGAAGGATCTTACTCCTTACACCTACTATTTAAGAGATGGAGGGATCTTGTGCCTACTTATAGGTCCATAAGATTTCTCCTAGTTGTGTGGCCAAAGTGAACCCACGTCCACCTACACACCATGCACTAGATGCCTCTTATGGATGATGCCCATTATGACTCAATTGTAGTTGAACCTCAACCAAGTTATTATGTGGTTTCACCTTGATGTAAGAAGTACTATTATTTCAGTGACAAGTTTCCTTGAAGCTCATAGAGGGAGGATTTTGCATAAACCTTTGTATGGTCATCCATTGCCAATTCCAACTAACTAGAATGTGAAAAATCATATGAAAACTTAACTACCTTCCACATTTTCTAATAACTACTTTCTTCCTTTCCCAATAACTATTTCATTCCAACTAACTAGAATGTGAAGGATTATATGAAAACTTAACTATTTCGCTCATTTGCTAATAAGCATTTCCCTTCTTTCCTAATAACTATTTCATTCCTTTCCTCTACCCATCAACATAGATATAAAAAATCAAATTAACACGTTTTTTTTTCATGTCCATAATATTTAATTGTTGAAAACCATATAAGAACATAAGAAGAGGAAAAATAAAATCTTAATCATCACTAATAATGCAAAGCAACACAAAGCCCAAGTATATAGATAAATAGGTAGGAAAAGGTGCCTACTAAGTAAAAAAATGGTTTTTTATATAAGGATTGGTTTCTAGCTTGGTTTTACTACCCCACAACTAACAATATGCAAGCAATGAGCTAACCACTAGGGTTATGTAAGGAACTAGAACCCAACATAAAATGTTTTTGATCATTTAACATCTATTTAGGTGTATTGGCAAAATTTTGGTACAATTTGGCATTATTTTATCTAGCTACTTAGCCTTTACCTTCATAACCACCCTTCATAAGAAACTTGACATTTCAATTGGTTGTTAAATCACAAATTACAACCTATAATCTTTGGGTGCAATCACAATAAAGTGAACCAAAAAGGATGTCACATGGGCCCTAAAAACAATCAAAAGTGGAAAAATATTTATGTTTTACTATTTAAAACCATGGTAATCATGGCAAGTTGGTCCTTTCTCATTCAAATGACTGTCAAAAACTCAACTCAAAAATCCATTTCATAAAATTTTAAGTTTAAATTTTGATTTAGGATATTTGAAAGTGAACACTTATTGTGTCAGATTGAATCAATTTTGCAAAGGACTATCAAAAGGACTCATATAATTTTTAAAAATTGATGGGAAAAATTTAAGAAAATAAAGATCTATAAGCCACATTCAAAAATCACTCATACCCAAAAATATGTGAAATTTTAAAACTTTAAAAATTCAAATAACTTTCCAGAATTTAAAAATTTCAAAAGTCTTTTACCACATATAAATGGGGTATAATGTACATGATGTTTTAAGAAGAGTTGTAGTTTATTATACAAGAAACATAAAATATTTTTAAAATCAATTTTTGGTTATGATTTGAAAATGTTATCATTTTAAAAAATGAAATACAAAATTTACAAGGAATCGATTTATTTTCAAAAATTCATATTTATTAAAAAATAAAAACCAAAAAACATGTCATCTACCTAAAAAATTATATACATTTTTCATAAAAATTTGCACAAAAAATTCAAAAATTCATTTGTGTGAAAAAGGTTTTTTAAGGCAAAAGGACATAAAGTTCTTCTTTAAAGTAACATTGTTGGCTCGTTTTATCTCATTTGTGCCCCTTTGACTTTTGTTTCATTAGCGATTTACTAATTAGCAAAAGGTACCGTCTTAGGCTCTCATTGGTCCAATGATTTTGTAATCATTTGTTATTTGGATGAAAATTTCATAACCGCTTTATACATGTATGAAAAAAAACATATTGATTTTCACAATGGATGGTTATGTCCAATAACTAACTTGCATGTGATTCCCAAATAGTTTCAATTCTCATGTGCTTCGACTAATCATAGTAACCTAGGCATTCATGTCAATTACATAGTCCATAACCATGATAAGTGAAGCCCAAGTAATAAAGTAAATGTTGCCAAGCTTGAGATATGTCCATTAAAAAGTATAATAATGAAAATATTTGGGGGCAATTCATTTCGAAGTCCAAGAAAGCAAATGCATAAGAGTGTTACAAAATGCATAAAGTCGTTGGTCAATTTTTCAACATTAGGAGGAACTAGCTATACAAAATGGAATTTCCCTCAAGTCTTTTGGGAAAGAGTTTTGGTTCTTCATTGAGAATTACACTCATTCATTGGAGAATATGTTTCTTCATAAAAAATTACACTTATTTGTCAACATTCGTCAAGCATTTCACAAGGGTTCATTGAGTAGGCTTTACACTATGTAATGCTTTTTGGTGGGGGTGTTCCCAAAATTGCAAGCTCTTAAGGTTGGAGAATAATGGGCATTCAACCTCTAGTTTTGAAGGCTTATTATTTCATGAATGCCACAAACAATGAATGGGGTAGGTAGGTACATAAATAAGGTAAATTTTGTACATTGGAACCACCTTGTTTCTCGTTTATAACTAATTGCTTCTCCAATTGCCTAACAACTCCTTCCATCAAATTCCATTTTTCATGATGGCTTTCACCAATTCTCTTGCCATCGATCTTCCAATTCTTGAAAGGCTTTGGGTTACTAAAATTATATGTTGTGATGTTTTTATATTAATTTGTTCCATTGAAAGGAGTTGTGGGTGATTCATCTTTGAAATTGAGAACACCAACACATTACATTATGAATACAAGAAAATAATGGTTTTATGAAGAAGTCACTAGAAAAAATCTTGCCTTTTGCAACCAAGAAATCAATGACTAAATGTTTTAAACAACTAGTAATTGATTATAGTAATAGGATGTTATTTCAAATCCTATATGTAAAAAATTGTAACCATATAGTAATGGTGCATTTGACATACATAATGTGATCATAAAATTACTTTACAATGATTAAAAGATGACTATAAGTATAAGTTCACACATAAGGAATTACAACATGTAGGGAATTGATTTCAACTTTAATTATATATTTTTTGAATATACTTGATATATGATGCATTTCAAAATATTTTATATGAATAAATTAATTATTACACATTGAAATAAATTTTATTAATAAAAATGATATACTAAAATTAAAATTTTTTATATTATAATTTAAAAATAAAATAGAAATGTAAGATGTGGTAAATATGTAATTTATTCTTACATTAAATTTTTATCATCAATTTAAGTGTGTGTATATATATATATATATATATATAATTTAAGAAAATTATTCAATATTCAATATTAATTATTATTATAAATTATAATTAAAATATGTAAATTAAATGTATAAATCAACTTAATATGACTAATATAAAATCATTTATAATATATAAATTTAGATATTATAATTGATTTATGATCCATTTACAAATATTTTATGTGGATATATGAAATATGAAAGGTTTAAAATATGAAAGATATATTTTATTTATTCTTGTATTACCCACAAAGTTTTTTCCATTTACAATTCATGTGTTTGAATTTATTTTTCCTAAAAAATGGTCATTGAAATATTATTTGATAACAAAATTCTTTTTTTTCTTTTGAAATAATTCACATTTTTACATACATATATATAATAATTTTTGTACATTATAGAGGGAAATTTATGAATCATTTTTTCATTTTTTCATTTGGACAATTTATTAATAAGATATGAACATCAAATTTGAGGTTGTGTGTAATGTTTAAATGAAATATGGTTTAAATAAAATAAACATTAAATTATTTACACAACAAGTGGGGTGGCTTGGTGGTAAAGGAGTTTAATTCCATCCTTGGGGTTCAAATATTAAACTTCACAAATGACATTGTTGTGGCCAATGATCGAACATTAATCAAATATTCCATACCTAATTAGATTACTTAGGTTAAGTGCTTACCTAGGTAGATTAAGTGGTCTACTTAACCATTTAAACTAGTTTTTAACTTAGCTTAGGTGGTGACACATGCCAACAATTGATAAGATGAAAATAATGAATTAAAAATAATGGGAAAAAAAATCTTATAATTTACATTATAATAATATCAATTATTATAATTTGTAATAATAATAATAAAATACACTATGATTAAACTATGATTAGAATGATTTCACATATGTCCTTTATGACTAATGAATGAAATGTGCCACATGATTGTGCCACATCATGTCCTCAATGACTTATCTATAATGACTTTAGGGCTATTAGTCATTTTAGTCTTTTATGACTGGAATACTAATCACAAACTTAGTCGTATATTTGAAAATATTTTCTAGTGAATTAGGAAGAAGGGAAAAAAAACTTCATTTTTTCATAGTAGCATAATGAATAAGCCATGATTATCATCATAAGTGAATTTTTGTTTACTTTTCCTCTAGGTAAAATAGCCAAAATGAGGAAGAAGAACATAGTTATGCCAACAAATAATGTGGGTCTCGATATTGATGGGTTTGAAAATGAACGTGATGGGGTGCAAGTGGAGGGGGAAAAAAAGGTTTTCTTAGCATATGAGATAACCTTTGTGAAAATGTGATTGTAAGATCTTAAAAGTGAAGCTCATGTTTTGTTTATAAGATGATGTGATATAGAAATTGAAAATGATTTATCCCAACATCAATTTCAATACAAACAAAAAATCTCATTGGATAAAAGAAGTTGGTAAAGAAAAGTAAACCCAATTGGAAGCATTACTGGAGGAAAAAAAACCAACAAGAAAGGTAGTAACAATTGTAACATGAGCATTTGCAAAACTCAAAGTTAAACATTCCTACTTTTTACAATTACAATAAAATTTAGTAGTCCTATAAAAAAGTATGGAACCAATGTTGTTTCCAAATTTGCAAGAGAGGTGATGAGGAGTTGAAAAAATGGAATGTGATTTCCCAAAATTTGAAATGAAAAAATGTTGTGAAAGAATGGATAATGAGAAAAAGGAGCTTGTTTTTCACTGTGAGAAAATCATGTCCATTGCAATTAGTCTATCTAGTTGTAATCTAACTTTATCAGACATTTTTTAGTCTAGTTTTATCGAACACTTTTTAGTTGCATTGAACAAATGCATTGCACACAATTTTCTCATAATGTTTACCACAAAACAATTATAATTCTCTATGATGGAAAAGGATCTTTAGGAGAATTGGAGCAAAAAGTGTACAACATGTTTACAATATCAAATGATATATTAGGTTTGGCAATGATTTTACCCATAGAAAATCCCAGTACTAAGCCCTTAGAAAGCCCATCCTTCATTGTGGTGGAAGCATGCCCAACTTGTGATTTTTTTTATTCATGCAATGACATTTCATGTCCTCTTGTGGTCACACATACCATCCCTTCTGCATGGGATTACATGTGGTGTGATAAAAAATGTTTAATACAAGGTTTTTTGCATTTGTTTCAAAACTTCAATCATTTTGTTTGGTTTATGGAAGATGAATATGGTGGTGGTTCTATAAGCTTTGAAAGTGGATGAATAGATGCAATAAGGTCTTTTCTTGCTCGTATGATGAAGGGGAAAGGTGTAATGGAAAAGAAGGTCAAGCACCTTTGGGTGAAAACATGGTAAAGTAGACCATTTTTTATCCTTGTCACTAAAAAAAACAAGTAGCCATAAACAACTTTTAATGTATTGAAAATAGAAATATTTTTTTATTTAATGATTAACATGAGGATAATTTTTAATTTTATCACAATGACGTTGATTAATCCCATATATAATATGCATTTAAGTAGATTTCTAAAAAATAACTAGTACCTTTTCCTACTTTTTTTAGATGTCCAAACTTGTACAAGTAGGTGAAAGTAGATGAATTATTGAATATTCTCCATTTTCAACATGATGTAGCCCTAAAATTTACTTGTAAATTCTCAACATCTAAATATTATAGTAGAATACATCAGAATTCTAATGGAAAAATAGGTTTGAAACTCCATTTGACTAGTCATTTTCAAACATATTTGTTATCTATTTTTATTGTGCCAAAGTTTTTCAAATTTTTTAATCACTTCATTATAAACTCAAAGAAAGGCACCATGTTTTTACTATGTTATTTTAAATTATTTTAAATTTACTTTCTTTTACTTTTTTCAAAAAACTAAACCATTTTTTGATTGTTTTGGAGATAACTATTTTTTCTACTTACTTTACCATGTTTTCACCCTTTCAATAAAAAATGAAAGACAAAAAACTTAAGGTCGAATAACCTAGATTAAGTGACAATAGTTTAAGGTAGAATAACCTAAAATAAAATAATTTGGAATAGCTAAAAATTACCTAGGGTGGAAATATAACTTAAAATAACCAAAGGTGGAATAATTTAAAGTAAAATAATTTAAAATAACAATGTATAATAATTTAAAATGAATCAATTTTTTAAATAATAAAAATAATCTAGAATAACATAAGGTGGAATAATTTAAAATAGTAAAAAATAATTTAGAATAGAATAACCTAAAATAGCTGAAAGTAAATCAACTTCTAGAATAACAAAAAATATATATAATAACATAAAGTGGAATAACTTATAATAATCAAGAAGAGCTTAGGGTAGAATAAAGGAAGTTCTCACTTTATCACATTGTTCACACCTAGCAATGACATTTTGGACTTGAACATACATACCTCTCCAATGGTAATGAGGAACGAAAAGGCTAAAAATACACTTAATTCTAAAGTGTCCAAGCTCTGAATGTACTTTTTGAATAAGACCAGGCCATTCATGTGGTGGAGGAACCATTGTATTACCTTGCGGTAAACATTCGTCGAGGTGATTGTCCTTCCATGAATAACGTTTGGACCGTTGTTGTATATGATCCTAATGACTTGATATAACTTGGGGAAGGTATTCCCCACTGAAGAAACTTCAAAGTGTCCAAATCCTCCCATGTATCCACAATGGGATGCTTAACCAAGTTACATTGTAGTAGTGCAAAATAACTAAATGCATAAGATACATGTACTATTGGAATCTGGCCGAAGTTTTGCTTAACTTCTGAGAAATTTTTAGAGGTAGTGAAGGGTCTCCGCAACATGGTATTTGTGTTCTAATGTGTAATACTAGGTTAGTGAATAAACTTGAACTCATATTCCTAAAGTATAAATGCCCAACAAGCTAACTTACTAATAAGCTTATCGTTGGTCATCAACCATTTGATAGGCTAGTGGTTGATATACAAAGTGAACTTGGTGCCATAAAGATAAGGCCGAAAATGTATGACGACCCATACAGTAGTAAGACACTCTGCTTCGTATGAAGAGTAGTTGCTTTCAACCTTGTTTTTACTTCAGGATGCATAGGCAATAACATATTCTTTGCCTTCCTCATCAAGTTGGCCAAAAATAACACTAATACCAAGAGCATTCCAATTAGTGTGTAGGATGAAGACCTTGTTGAAATCAAGTCTTCTTAGAATGGGGAATTCTGAAAGCATTTCCTTGAGTGTGTTGAAAGCTTCCTGAGCCTCTTCACTCCATGTCCAAGCAACATCCTTCTTTAACAATGCATAGAAAAGATGAGTAATAGTATTGAAGTCTTGGGCATAAATCCTGTAGTAATTACATAGTTCGATGAAACTCGTCAAAGTGTGAAAATCAATAGGACTGGGTATTTCCAAAATGGCCACTACTTTGGTCCAATGAGCCATAATACCATTTGGCAAAATTCTGTGTCTAAGGTAGACTATTGAAGTGACAACAAACTCACACTTTTTAGGATGGATTTTCATATTGACTTCGTGGAGCCTTTTGAATCACTCCTCAAGATGAGCCAAATGCTGCAGGAATTCTTTGCTATGCACTAGGACGTCATCTATGTAACACTTCAAGAAATTTGCCCCTTCGAGAACTTGGTCCATGACTCACTGAAAGAAGACATGTGCATTCTTAAATCCAAAAGGCATCATAAGCCATTCCCACAACTTGTTGTTTCCATGGAATGTCATTTTCTTGCAATCCTTCATAACGAGCATAATTTGGTTGAAGCCTTGCCCCAGATCCACAATTGTGAAGATGTTTGAGTCTCCAATGTTATCAAACAATTTTTCAAGGATGGGCATGGGGTACCTGTCTTGAGGTGTAACCAAATTCAAAGGTTTATAATCCTCGCACATCCTTTTCTTAGTCTATAATTTAGTTGAATCCTTTTTTGCTAGCATTACTGTAGTGGTTAGGAAATCAAAACTTGATGGCTGAATGAGACCAGCCTCATGGAACTCTTTGCATATTTCATCTACCAGTTCCCATTCATGCTTGTTCAACCTATGCCTCCTTCGATAGATGGGTGTCTCATCTATAAAGTCTATAGAAAACTACATGGTCTTACACCTACTTGAGTTTTTCATTGAGAATGCGAACACATTCTCATACTTAATTAACAAGTCTATGACCCAGTCTTTCTCCTTCTTAGTGAGCTGGTTCCCCATAACGAAAGGGTAGTTGGAAACACATGGAATGGAGTTGGAAAGTGTGTTTGAAGAATTTAGTGTATTGGGTTCTCCACTATCCAACTGCGTAGATTCATAAAAGGTTGTAATTATTTCTCCAGAAGCTGATGTACCTCCAGGTGTATCAAAAACAACTTGAGTTGAATTACATGGTACCTCTTCCCCCCCAACATTAAGAGTGAAGTGTAGAGTGTTGAAGATAGGCAAGTGTCTTTGGTCGAGGTGCCATGTAGTCACATCGCCAGATTTGCAAGCTGATTGAATCAGTGATGGTGTTGTGTACATTTGAAAGAGTACATAGGTTACCAACAACCATGTAAAGGAGTTCAGGTCCATGCCTTTCCCCAGTAGAGCGTTAGGTTCCAATCTAGTCACCTTGGTGTGATTACTAGTGTTAGTTGGGAACCCCATAACCCTTTCTCTTTTTTTTGGGCTTGGTTCATCCCAGTGGCTGAAGCATGATGATAAATTAGGCTTGATCCATCTCCCTAAAAAATGTGTGCTCCTGTGAAGGAAACAAAGGTGGGCCAAACACCTCTTGGTTTCCCTATTGTGTTCGTAGGAAACCAAGGAGGTTTCTCTTGCTTTATAACTGGTTGGCAAAAACTCTGATCATCCAATATGTGAGAAACCTACAAGTTGGGATCTCTGATGGTGTATTTTAGAACCAACCACAGAACTGAGAGTGGTGCAAGGTTGGTCCACTAGTTGCGTAGCCGCTGTGCATAGGAATCGCATTATGCCACATCGAATAGGAATAACTCTCCAAGGTAATGCTTAACCAACATATAGTGCTCTTGGACTTTTTCCCTATGGTCAAACTGAGAAGGGGTGTTCTTAATTACATAACCAAACATAGGAAAAATGGATTGAGCCGAAGTGATTAATCGTACCATGTTTGTGAAGAGACCAGATTTTGTGTCACTTAAGCCTTCTCCAAATCTAGCTCCTGAAAATCCTTGGCACCCCCAACCTGAAATGATGAGGTCCACATGGCCAAGTAATTCCATATGTTTTTTTTGAAATAGTTGTATGTCAGAGGGCAAGAAAGTGAAATTAGCCTTCCATGCGGTGGTTGCAAACTATTGTGGAAATTTGGCTATGAGCTCCATCATTCTCAATACCGCCACTTGCCTTGCAATAGGATCAATGTTTATGTAGAAATACCTTCGAACCACCATCCCTAACTATAGTAAAGCTTCAAAACTTGTACCAATACCACCAAAGAGTTTTAATAGTGTAATCTTCACCTTAGGCGGTGTCTAAGTGATTAGTTTACGAAATACTAGCTTAATCAATTCGCCATGGCTCTCCATGTTCTCAAAACTAGATAGAGCTTTAACCAAGGGCTCGTGGGTTGCTTTGAACCTCTGTAAAACCTTTGGTTTGTGTTGAATGTCAAGAGAAACCACCCTCAAGCTTTCAGTAGCTTGGGCATAAGTTCTCTCCTCTTCATTTCCTTCTATCCACTCATGGCTAGCTTGTTAGATGTAGGAAATAGTGTGTGCTCCCTTGAGCATACAATAGTGAGCCATAGGACTATGGTTCCCATGTAAATCAAGGGGTATGTATCCCAGGTGGTGGCCATTAATCTCCCAATCCATTCAATAGTACGCATGCTCGAACTAGTTGTCAAGTGTGAAACCTGGTGGAAATAGGGCTTCTTCCCAATGAACACATTGTAATTCATGGCATTGGTGACTAAACATCTGACCAGTAGGCAAAGCTCCTGATCTGTACCTTCATTGAAATTAAGTGCAATAAATTCTGAGCTCTCCTCAAGTACCTCCTCTACACTCCCACTAGTGGTGTGAATTTATCACATAGATTTCCGTAGTTTGGAGTCGAGCATGCCCATCTATTTAGCAAATTGAATTCTAAGAATCACTGGTTGGGCACCTGTATCAAGAAGTTTCACTCTGGGTGTATGTCCTCCCACCTGGATTTCTGATTTAATATTGTCAACAATGGTAACTTTGGTGGTGATGGAAGTTTTCTCACTAGGCATCACCTTCGGAAATGAGTGAGAGACTTTGTGGAAAAAATGGCTATCCACAATACCTTTGTTGAGTCATAAATTCATAAGTGAGGTGTTCATAATTCCTTTCTGATATGTGAATATAAAATTAGAGGTAGGAGAGCCCACTAGTTTAGCCATGTTAGAACTAATGATTAGATTACAAATGCCATCTACAACACGTGAGCCAATGGAGTGTCTCTCCAAGGTGTTGGATGGGACCCTTGTAGCATGTGGATAGGGGATTGGTAGAGGACTTGATGTAGTGTTCAAGGTATCCTTTAGTACTGCAATTATGTCCCTGGTGCTTAGCTTCAAATCTTGAAAACAAAACAACGGTGTACTCATAAGCTTTTGGGCCACTTGACGCATTTGAAGTTGGCATTCCATAAACTGATAAATGGAAAATTATGTGTTTTCCTGATGTACATGTATTCTTGGGATACAAGAATTTGATGCCTTAACAGCTTGTGGTGTAGTAGTCTCCTTGCCAATAAGGTGCATTCTTCTTCCGTGTTGAAAGGACGAAAAGATTGTGGCATGATTACTCGAGCTCCTTTATCCTTGGTAATAAGACTTGAACTAGATGCGAATCCATCAATCTAAATTACCTGCCTAGTGGTAGAATCTCTGGGTGCCACACTAGCTTCTTGTGTCGCAAAGTAAGAAGGGAAAAAATAAGTGGCAAATTCTGGTGTGAGATAAGAATTGTGTGCATTGGAAAAAACATATTCCCTAACCATGGCATCGTGTGAGAGGCCATAGAATGACCTAGGAGGTCCCTCCCGTGATCCTAAACCTTGTACAAGTTGGGCATGATTAGTTGGTTAGGAAGACTTGCCTTTTAGATTATCAAGTTAGGCCCTTAATGATTTGAGTTCATTTTGCAAAGTTTGAACTTGAACGGCATGGGTTTGAAGCACCTCTCTTTTGTCAACATTGTGTTCCTTCTTTTTAACATTCTTACTGGAATTACCCTTGGTGGGGAAAACTTAAATGGAAGGCTCAGGTGCCTTAGCTTTTGGTTGAGGGGTAGCGAAAGATGCTAGTAGATTTTGTTGTGGTAATTGGAGTTATTTCCATTCTGGGAACTTGGCAAAACAAAGCTTCTTGATGTCCCTCTTTCCCACAATAATCACAAAAGAGATTTTCGGAAGGAATGTTGCACTCATTAGCTTTGTGGGCAAGATTGCCACAATAATTATAAAAAGGTAGGATGGGTGTAGTCGAGTGCATCGCTTTAGCCCTTGAAGAAAAATGTGATGATTTGGTTGGCGCAGCTAGTGGAGGCTAAGGCCTTGAACATGATGGAGGCTTCATAATATTAGCCTCATAGTGTGTATAAGCTAGTTCCAGCTTTTTTGAAATGTTGTACACATCTAGCAAAGTGTATGAGTCTCTAAATTTTGCAAAAACCTGTTGCAAAACCTGTGCATGGAGTGTTGGAGTACCTTCTAATGAATGAATATATTGATGGGTAGCTTCCAGTTATGTGATGTTCTGAGTATCCTCTTTAAGCTTGAGAAACCTCTTGTAGAGCATCTTGAGGGTTTCATCCTTTTGCCGAAAGAAGATGGTGAACTGTAGAATTTTTTTAGAACTCTTAACCGGAAATTCCAATTTAAGAACTTGAAAGAATTCCCCCACTGGATCAGCAAAAGCTGGTGCATTGATGGTGGGAAGAATGTTTGGGGTAACAATAATGAATTGTTGACGAAAAATGTATACTAAAGTAAGTACTGGATCAGGATTATTGGGCACAATCCCATGATGTGCAATGGCTGCTTGTGGTGCAGGTTGAGAGGTGGTGATGATGGCTATGGCATAAGCTGGATTGGGGATTTGGGTGACGCCCAAAATCCTCGGAGAATGTTGCTCGTAGACATCCAATGCCTCATAGTGCACATAATGGGCCAGTTGTTTGAATCCGAATGCCTTGATGTAATTAATGCCATATTTGAGCTTTAATTCACAAACCACAATTGATAAAGTTACCTTGAACTCTTTCAAAGAAATGGTACCTGACCTTCCACTGAACTTTTCAATTCTCCCAGAGGAACTACTAACTTCCATGGTGTATATGGGTGTAGAGGTAATAATTTGTAGCGGAATATACGGTGATGGTGTGAAAGTTGGTGCGGTAGCATGTGTACCCCACTGATTAACCATTCCAAATGGATTCTGATGTACCGTTGATGTAATGTAACTTAAACCTGAATTCATGGTAGGAGTTGTACTGGATGACGATGGGGTTATAGATGTTTGATGGTACCGTTGTGAAGATCGTGAGCTCAAAGAAATCAACTCAAATGATTGTGTGTTACTTTGTAGCTAATACCTTGGCTCTAGTTGAATGACAGTGCTCTCATCATCCGAGGACATGGTGTTGTCCCATGCCCCAAAATTTTGTAGCAATATAGAGCACTAGTTATAAAGTTCTAACACAACCTTTGCAATTAAATATAATCATAATGGAAAAACATTAGATACTTATGTATGTAATATATATGATTTAAATATGGCGCGTCAATGGGGATGAATAGTGATGGACGGATGTTGGTGGATAGAAGGGGCCGAACGGACGAAATCAGATCGATGGAATCGGACGAACGAATGGACGTTGATGGATGTTAAACAGAAATTGACGAACATTAGACGGAACTGTGATGGGTGGCGATGGATGGCAACTGTAACGGCGACGGACGATGGACAACATTGGACGATAATTACAACAGTGACAATGTTATAGAATGGTCCACTATAGAATGGTCCACGTCTACAAGTTCTGCGGCGATGGCATGCAAAAGAAAAGAAAGAAAATTTTTTCTTCTACTTCGTGTTTTTTTTTAAAATTCTCTTTTTCTTCTTCTAAAGCTAGTGCAGATCTTATACTGCAATCAAACCTTGTGTGTGTATGTGTTCCCAAGACTTAAAGCTAGTAGTAAAACAAGCTTTGGAGCTGCTTGCTCCTTCTTCCCTCCAAAGTTCTGGAATTCAGAACTTCACAGCTTGTAGCTTGTTTCTAAGGTCCCCTTTCCTTTGCTTACACTATTGCTAGTTATGGTTGTTGTTATTCCTATTGTAGTTGCAGTACAATAGTAGAAAAAGAAGAAGTAGGAGTAACTCAAGAACACAAGAAATCAATAAGCAAAAGAAACCCAAGAAACTCAAAGCCAAGAAAAATTTGCCACTTTCAACATTAAGCGACAAAAAACAAATTTTCTTGAATTAAATTGAAAAGAAAGAAAAAAAATGTAGTGTATATAAATGGTGGCCATGTAATAGCCATCGTGAGCATCTAGAAATCTAGTTTGACTATGGAGGAAACTCTCCATGATAAAGGAATTCTAGAAAAACTAGTAAAAGAAGGGGTGAGCTTGGCCTTTTATATAGCCATCAACAAAGTTGAAGCCTTAAACAAGTCATAACCCTAAAACACCTAATAGTGTACAATAACCTAAGAACGTACATTAACCCTAAGAGCGTACATTAACCCTAAGAACGTACATTAACCTTAAAGGCATGATTGGCATGCCCGTAATCAACCATCATGTATGAGGCCATGCATATGGGCATGACAAGGTGATGACATTAGAAAAAGTTGGTTTCCTTTTCTCCAAGAAGTCTAAATGTCATTTGAAAAGTCTTTTTGGTGAAGATGCATCCATCTTATCAATAGATTGGCAAGTGCAGATTCTTGACCAAAGACCCAAAACAGGAAGAGTGTTGGTCGCCCTTCAACTTTTAAGATCTCAATTCAACATTGAATAAATGGGAGGCTAGATGTGTTCTTGTCACATAAATCTTGCCACCCATTAATGTTCCTCCTTTGGGTTATGGATGAATATATCGTATCATTTCAAGTCCAATTGAAAATTATAAGCAATATTAAGTTACGATTAACAATTTCCTTGCATGCATTTGCACATATTTTGTGTCAATGTTGATAAGCTCATTAGGTGGATATGGAAAGTGGGTGCATTGTAAACATTTATATTACATCTTGCAAACTTTGATGTTTTACGGGTTGATGGAAACATTCATTCATCATCCAACTTGGAGTTGGGGCAAGATTCATAAATTAACAAGTTGAACTAGAGCTATAGAGGTTGAGTACTGAGATGTTTTTTTAAATAATTTAACCAATTTCAGATTTTTGTTTCCCAAGAGGTTGAAGTCATTTTGTTTTTGGTTGAATTAAAACAATTTGAATTTTTACCAATAGTGTTCAAGATGATGTACATACCAATATATATATTCAGTGTTTTCTAATATTTGCTAAGGCCATTTGTTGATGATCATCTTCAATTACTTGTGATGAATGTGGACTAAAAGAGAATTCATTGACAATTGCATGTTAGTTGTCCTATTGGCGAACTTCAATTACAAATTTATACAATATGGTAAAATCCAAATGTAATGTTTGTAACAAAAACCTTGTTCAACTATCCAAACTTATCCAACAAATAACATTTTTCAAGATTTTTTCATTCAAAAAATTAATCCATTTGTCATTCATCCATTTACACACGAAAAAAATATTCTACCACATAATCAAAAGATGTTTAAAAACATTCCATCTTGCTCATAAATTCATGATCACAAGCTCACGCTTTCACTTATAGGCTCACAATATAACATCATTGGAAACTACCTAACATTTGTACAGATTATGTGCAAATTGTGTATCAAAAATTTGATGGAAATTTTGCATGAACTTTATAATTGGAAAAAATAGTTTGATGAAAAATATAATTGAACAAAATTTTGGATGGAAGTTGGTAATGGATGATAACATAACTGATGTTGCAAGTTTGAATTTTGACTGTACTTCTTTGCACACACATACATTGAGGTATTATATATTCAAATTTTAGTAGAAAGGTGATTACACACTAAGGTGGACCAAAAGTGGTAGATTTTGGAATCCGTAATTTTCCTTTTTCAAAAATTTTAAATCAAATATTTGATGTTTTGGGAATGCAAATTAGTCCATTTGAAAGTAGGAGGCAAGAAAAATACCTAAACCCTAAACTTTAAAGTTTTTGAAATTATGAAATGTGCTTCGATTTGATCAATTAAAGGAAAAATTGGAAGTAAAAACATGGAATTTTTGAAATTTTATAAATGACAAATGTTATGTTGGGTAATAATGTCACTTTTTACCAACATTTATCAAATTTTTCATTTCAATAAATTATGGATTTTTTAAACTATTGATAATCTTATAAAACCCCAATAAATTAAAATATTAAATATGATTGGAAACCCTCATTTTAGGATTATAATAGCCTCACAATCATATTAGGCAAAACAATTAAAACATGTTTATTATGTAATAAAAGTCCATAACACTTTTTATAGGCTATGATCATCCATCTTGTATCATTTGAAAAGTCCACCTTGTAATGAAATGATGACATTTTATCTTCAAGCTTTTAAATTTAATTTTTCAAGTGTTATAATTTAATTAAATGAGTCCCTTTTAAAATTTTCAATCAAACCTCAACACATATTATACCAAACTTAAAGGTACTGCATAAAAACTACCCTTGTGACACCAAAAAATGGATTGTCTAATTTGCAACTACCTTAAAATGGAAACTAAATTCATTTCAACATTTGAAAAATTTGTATATTTAATGTACTTTCATTGGAACATATAGTAACAAGTATCCCAATTCATTTCATATGTTTCAAGCTTTACATTGGGCAAACCAACTTGCATTTCAAACTATTTACAATTTTTAGAGTAATTTGAACCTACATGACAAACTATTTTTGGGCTACAACCTTAGCATGATTAATTAAACATTGAATTTCATTTTAACTTTAGATGAGAAAATGAATGAATTTTTTTGTCTACTCACAATACATGATATTTTAAAGAATGTAATAAAGGTGTTTGCAATGCACCCACTTCCCTCGTCTAGCCGATGAACTTGCCATCATTGTGATAAAATGAACATAAATGCAAGTTAGGAAATTTTCAATTGGCACCATATTGCTTTGTGGTTGGGGGTGAGCCGAAGGTGATCTTGTAGATTTGTCCATACCTTGGTGGAAGAATATCTATGGATGCAAAAGACTAACTTCCAAAAACCGATCAATCTCCCACTTGTTTTTCTATAAGGTTGAAAGCTTCAACATTGTTGGCCACCAAGTAGTTTTATTATTGCAAACTTTTGGCCAAAAATTTGCATCCAAAGGTTGATTCACCAAAGTAGAACTTTCATTCCCAAAAACCTTTAAAGGGCACATTTTCATTTTTCGCATAAAACAAATTTAGCTTTTAGTAATGTCACCTCATCATGAGTCAGCTTGTTCCTTACTTCCACATGTCATATTTTAGGCACAACTGACTTATCAGTAATGTAAGTTTTTTTATTGCCTCCCACACAATGAGTCAATCATCAACACAAAACCAAAACTTGTGACAAGTAGGCGTAGATCCTTTGAAGTGACACCATAACCCATCGTAGCATGGACTAGGTATATGTTTCATTAATCAAGACTATACTCAAGACTAGATGACTGATTTCACTTCAAGAAAGAAATTGTTGGTTGCCAAACCCTAAAGTGCATAAAGGAAAACGCAATTGCAGACCCAACTTGGTTGTAATTATTTCAAACTCAAAACAAACAACATCAGACCTCAAAAAGCGCTCCTTGCACACACCTACAACACTATAAGAAACCAAAAACAAGAACAAAAGCAAAGAAAACACAAAGCAAAGTGTGAAAGTGGATCCTAGAGGTGGAGAACTGAGCTTATTCTAAAGCTCACGCTCCCTCTTCGCTAGATTGGGTATGGTGCTACCTTAAACTCTATCACCAACTTAACCGAAACCTAACGAACTACCTACAAACCTATATACAGCCCCAGAACCATATACAGGGTTATTAATGTAATTTACTCGAAGTTCATTGAATGAAGGTTCTCAGTAGAAACTGGTTCTCTACCAACTGGTTCTCTTCAGAATGATACCCGATTGGTAAGGTACTGACCTCAGGTATCACCCTGGTTAATACGTGCTGGTTCTTTCAGAGAGAACTGGGCTGAACTCCAGCCCAGTTTTGAACTTGGGTTTAATACCCACCCAACACGAGAAGAAAAACCCTGTAGATAAAAAAAGCAGGGATGGGAAGTTGGAACCCATCCACAAGAAGTACAAGGCAAATAAAAGCATGAGAACACATGTCATGAAAGAACATAACAATCAAGACACCACTAATACATGTAAAGACAACACTGGTCTCTGATGCAGACCACAGGTGGATCTTTCTATCAATTCTCAACCTGTGTTTGTTGTCAAAATAGTCATAGAGAATTAGTGTGATGAGGTTCTCTCTTTTTTGAAGAAAGCACTGGCATGGGTAAAGGTTGGGTATGTGGACCCTCAATTGGCTCAAAAGATCAAAGAACCTATTTTAGTTGAGTGTGGTTCAGTAAAGAACCTACCCTGAATTGCTGGTTCTTTCAAAAATTTCCAAAACCTG
>Ga0116227_10000193_pt1 | contig 106136 bp, 86 predicted proteins | sample S1TSphgellanicum_FD_89693 | JGI IMG/M metagenome (GOLD analysis project Ga0116227, IMG submission 89693) | Host-associated microbial communities from peat moss isolated from Minnesota, USA - S1T2_Fb - Sphagnum magellanicum MG | ecosystem: Host-associated > Plants > Peat moss > Unclassified... | reverse complement strand
CTTCCCGGCTGACGGGAACATGAAATTAATTTAAAAAGACGGATCAAAAAAAGCGCAGGCCCTGACAACAAGGGCGGGCCAGCGTAGAGGCGGGAATGACGGTTTAGCTTTTTGGGTGATGTGGAGGTACGAAGTACCGGAACAGCGAAAAAAGCGTGAAGAACCGGCAGGGCGCGCTGAAGCATCCTTGTTGTCTTGATTTTTTTGGTTACTTTTTGTATCAAGACAAAATAGTAACTTCTTAGCGAAAAGCGATACCATGTAACAGGCAACAAACCATGCATATTCGCTCTGCACAGCCGGGGATTGCTTCGTACCTCGCAATGACGCGCAGAGGGAAATACGTACAAATAAAAAAGGGCAAGATATAAATCCTGCCCTTTATGTTTGATATTGAAGTTTTTTACCTACCATCATGGCCATGTCCGTGATCATGACCATCATGACCGTGGTCATCACCGTGCCAGTGGTTACGGTACCTGTCATCATGACTATCACGGATAACTACCTGATCGCGTCTGCCGCGGTATTGGGCATAACGAGCCCTTATCTGGTCGTGATGAACCCATGGCTGTGGCTGGTTTACTACTACTTTGTAGCCGTGATATACATCGTAATTGGCGTATCGTGGTGGTAAAGCACGTGAGTGTACCCATACGTTATTATTGAAGTATACATATTGATGCGCGTTAATATCATAATAAGAATCAATATCAGGCATATAATAATAATCGGCATGGTCGTAACCAACAGGGCCCCACTCGGGCTGACTGCCAATATTTATACCTAAACTAACGTGTACTTGTGCATCGGCAAATTTGAATGACAGGGTGCTGAATGCTACAACTGCCATAAAGATTATCTTTTTCATAAAGTGTATATATTTTGCATGTATGACAACTATTATCGATAATAGTTTAGTCTTTTATGAAAAATACATTCACCCAAAGAAATAAATAATTACAAAACATGGCTGTAAAAAGCCACAATATTTTGACAATCAACTGCAAAATTCAAGAAAAAAATCATTCTCAAATACGCTGAAATATTACCAAATTATTGATCGTCGGGATTGCTGGTAGTATCGGCTGCCTTTTTAGTTGGGACGGCTGCCAGTACAGGTTTGCCAATTACTTTATAATTGCCCTGGCCTTTCAGTATGGCATCAAGCTGGGTTTTATCCTGCATGGTTTTAACAGCCTGGGCAAGTTCGGTATCGTACTTAAAATTAGCCAGATAGCGGCCTTTTTCAAAGTAATAACGTGAGGATATTTCGTTTTCCAGTAACTGTTTTATTTCATCCTTATGGATCTGCAGATCGTTCTTTTTGGTATCGGCTAGCTTAGCTTGCAAACTGTTGAACTCTGCTTGTACCTGGTCGAATTGTTTTTCTTTAGTCGCTTCGGTTTTAAGCTGAGTCAGCAATTTTTCGGTCGGGCTGCTATAGCTATAATTTTTATCCGACAAAAACTTCACAAAATCGTTATAATCAGCATCAGATAAAGTAAAACTCCGCGGATCAGGTATCTTGTTGTGTTTTTCACGATATAGCGTAGCATAATCAAATATCAGCAGCTTGCCCAGTATACTTTGGGTAACACTTGCAAAATGTTCCTGCTTTACAAAAATATCGGGGTAGATGCCACTACCATCGTAAACTGAACGGCCATCCTTGGTTTTAAATTCATGGATAAGTGAGTCGGCAACTTTTACCACGCTGCCGTCATCCTTGCGATGGGTATAATCCAATGCCTGTATACATCTGCCCGATGGCACGTAATATTTAGCAATGGTTATCTTCACCAGGCTATTATAAGGCAGTGAAAACGTTTGCTGCACCAGCCCTTTACCAAAGCTTCGCTGACCGATGATCACCGCGCGATCAAGATCCTGTAAGGAGCCTGCCACAATCTCAGATGCCGAAGCCGAATGGCTGTTCACCAGTACAACTAACGGCAGATCGGGTGCCATTGGCGTGTTGGTAGTGCTATATGTAAAGTTCTTCTCTTTTATTTTGCCCCTTTGCGACACAACCTCAACTCCCTTCGGCACAAAAAGATTTACAATTTTCACTGCTTCCTGCAATATACCGCCACCGTTTGAGCGAAGGTCGAGGATGATACCGTTGGGGTTGTTCTTCTTCAGTTCGGTTAAGGCATTGGTCACCTCATCGCCTGAATTTTCCAGGAACCTGTCGAGTTTTATATAGCCCATATTGCCATCAACCATACCATAATATGATACATTGGGCTGTTTTATCTCATCACGAACAAGGTCTTTTTCAACAGGGGCATCATTATCACGCTTAACCAGCAGTTTTATTACAGCACCCTTTGAGCCTTTGAGCAAAGCGCTCACATCATCGCTGTTTTTGCTGTTAAGGTCGATGCCGTTTATTTTCATGATCTGGTCGCCGGGGCGTATATCGGCTTTTTGTGCCGGGAAGCCTTCAAACACTTCGGATACATAAACATTGCCATTACGCGAAAAAATGCTGGAGCCAATACCACCATATTGAGTGCTTACATAGTGCAGCTTATAATCTTCAATTTCCGATTCGGGAACAAATTCGGTATAAGGGTCGAGGCCGTCGAGCATGGCATCGGCACCCGTTTTTATCATTTTTGCAGAGTTGATATCGTCAACATAATTAATGTTAACCTCTTTATATAGTGATGCGAAAACATCCAGGTTTTTGGAGATCTGGAACAGGTCATCATCAAAGCTCCATATAGCTGTTGCCAGTACTACTATCCCGGCAGATAATAACAGCCTTTTATATTTTGTTTTCATTTAGATACAGGCGTGAGATTTGATGTTAAACAATATATTTAAACGTGTAATTAAAACCGAAGCGATAATTACAATCCATGTAGTTAACGATCAATTATAAAAAATAAATATACGGCTTTTGTATTTAGCTATATAGCCTTAAAAATCTTACGAAAAGATTATAGTATCCCTGAAAATTTTTAGCTGAGTTATAATAACTATAGCCTGTTATTATCAATATTTACCAGCGCTTTTTGCAGGGTAAATACCACATATTTCCTGTCGCGGTTCACCAGCTTCATAATATTTGTGATCAGGCTTTCTTCCTGGCCCTCGGTATATTGCAACTGCGCATCACTTAGGTGGTTATATTTTCTCTGGATCTTGATTTTTACCCGCTGCCAATCTTTATTTGATATACTGATCTCTGCCATGTTTAAAATTTTAACAAAAATATAAAATTTGAAGTAAAGTAGTAAACATTCTCATGGTCATTCTGAAATGAGGGCAAGGGCCTTTGCGCTCATGGTCGGGGGTCTCAACATGACACCGTCGCACCTGATCTAAAACCAATGTCATTCTGTGGTAGCGAAGAACCTGTACGCGTTTGCCTGCTGCGTGTATAAAATAGATGCTTCGTTCCTCAGGATGACAATTGATATCTTAAGGCATGGGCGATGGTGATAAGAACGTGCTTCGTTTTGACTCACCCGGTCTTAGCTTCGCTCGACCACCCTCTCTGCGGCAAGCCGCAAAGAGGGTGAAATACATTCTTTTTTTATTTTTTACCCTCTTTATCGCTTGCGATAGGGAGGGTGGTCGAGCGAAGCTAAGACCGGGTGAGTCGGCGGAGCGCGTCGAAGTTAAATAACAATGAGATAATTGAAATTTAGTTCGATGCTGTATAAATAATATCGACCACCGAATATTGAACTCCCAATGGTGAAGTTTGAATCGATATTGGACATTCGAAATTCATTATTCGATATTAAAATAACACCGAATAATATCGAGCACCGGATGTTGAATTATGAATATTGAAGTTTTTGGGGAAAGCTTATAAAACAAGTAAAGCCCCTGTTGGGCAGGGGCCTTTACTAACCAATTATAAACCTAAATTATGAGAAGAGCTGTAGGAGAAGGAGTCGAACCTCCACGGAGTGGTTATTTTTATTGCTAAAAGTTTCCCAAATTCTCCGCCACCGCGACAAGGAGGTGTGTCTGCCAAAATTTCACCATCCTACATTTTTGTTAATCTCAAGCCTTTGAGATTGCTGTTGGGGAAGGATTCGAACCTCCACATAGTGGTTAGCCCGCTTCGGGTTTTCCATGATCTACGCCACCGGGACAAGGAGGTGTGTCTGCCAAAAATTTCACCACCCAACAAGATTTTTTTAGAAAGAACGGTTAGCAATTGGTCGTTTGCATGTTACAAATCTAATAGACCTAGCCATTCCTTGCAAATATTTCAACGAAATAATTTTATTTTTAGTTTTATTTTAATTAAACTTGTATATTAGTATAGAATTTAAAATTTATGTCTCATAGAAAAGCCCCAAATTTAGAAATTGATAATCTTGACATCCAGATTTTATCAATTTTAATGAAAAATGCAACAACTCCGTACACGGAAATTGCTAAAGAGTTGATCGTTTCGGGCGGGACCATACACGTGAGGATGAAAAAGTTGGAGGAGATGGGTGTTATAAAAGGTGCCACACTCGAGGTTGATCCTCAAAAATTAGGCTATGATATTACCGCTTTCCTGGGTATTTACCTGGAGAAGGGTTCGCAATATAATGAAGCCGTTAAGCAATTGAAAAATGTTAAGGAGATAGTCGAGTTGCATTACACAACCGGCAGCTGGAGCATTTTTGCCAAAATTGTGTGCCACGATACCAATCACCTGCGCGAAATTTTGAACGAGAATATACAAGGTATAACAGGTGTACAACGCACCGAAACCTTTATTTCGCTTGAAGAAAGCATTAAAAGACAGATAACACTGGAATAATACAGCAGTATATATAATATTATTGAGGGCATTGGTAATCAAATAATTACTAATGCCCTTTTTAGTTTACAACTTCAGAGAGTATTTTGTAATGCTCGTTTACGAAGCGTACAGTTATTACAATTGCGCTCGTCTATGACGTGTGCTTAACATTGTAAGGCATTTGCAATGCCCGGGCGATACAATCGCGAAACCATTTTAAGCACTCGTCATAGACGAGCGCAATTAGGAATATTATTTATTTATAAGGAATGGATCCTTTATTTCTTCAGCGATATAAGTTGGCAGTTGGCTTTCATCTTTAAGATTTACCTGAATCCAGCTATCCTTTTCTATTAAATCAATATAATCATATATTGATTTATTTACATTCCTAAAAAATGTATCGTATTTGCCCTGTATTTCTCTAAGGACTTCATTAACTAACTGTATTCTTTCCATTATAATAAGCGTTGTAGAAGATTTAAGGTCTTATGTAAATATAGTCTATTTAAACTTACTCTTCAACGCCGCCAACTTCATTTGCAGATCACCTTCCGGTTCACGTTCTGTTTGCCGATTGTTGGGTTTATTAAATGCTGGCTTTTGTACTGGTTTATTAAAGTTTGGTTTTGCTGCTGATTGGTTACCCGGTTTCCTTTTTTCGTTCTCTTTCATACTTAACGAAATCCGTTTACGGTTCACATCAACTTCGGTAACCGTTACTTCAACCTTTTGGGCAACTTTTAGTACTTCGTTTGGATCCTTTATAAAACGATTGGTGATCTGGCTCAGGTGTACCAAACCATCCTGGTGAACGCCAATATCAACAAAAGCGCCGAAATTGGTAATATTGGTTACTATGCCCGGCAATTTCATGCCGATCTTCAGGTCGCCAATGGCATTAACACCATCGGTAAAGCTGAATTGCTCGAATTGCTCGCGTGGGTCGCGGCCTGGCTTGGCCAGTTCGGACATGATATCATTCAGGGTTGGCAGGCCTACAGTATCAGATGTGTATTTTGTAAGCGGGATACTTTTGCGCAGCTTGTCATCTTTCATCAGGTCATTTACGGTACACTTAAGGTCGGCTGCCATTTGTTTTACCAGATCGTACCTTTCAGGGTGAACACCGCTTGTATCCAATGGATTATCCGCATGGCGGATACGCAGGAAACCTGCCGCCTGTTCAAAAGCCTTATCGCCCAAGCGTGGAACTTTCTTTAACTGCTCACGCTTTTTAAAGGCACCGTTCAAATCGCGGTACTCCACAATATTTTGTGCCAGTTGCGGACCCAAACCCGATACATAGGCCAATATTTGTTTTGATGCTGTGTTCAGTTCCACGCCTACCGCGTTTACGCAGTTAATAACGGTATCATCTAATGAAGTTTGCAGTTTATTCTGATCAACATCGTGCTGGTACTGCCCAACACCGATTGATTTCGGGTCGATCTTTACCAGCTCAGCCAATGGGTCCATTAATCTGCGACCGATTGAAACCGCACCCCTAACTGTAATATCCTTATCCGGGAACTCATCCCTCGCCACTTCCGACGCAGAGTAGATAGATGCGCCGCTTTCATTCACCATCACAATTGCAGCATTCGGTAAATTCAGGTTACGAATGAAAACTTCCGTTTCGCGGCCCGCTGTTCCGTTGCCGATGGCGATGGCTTCAATCTTATGTTTTTCAAACAGATATCGGGCGGTCTTTTCGGCTTCTTTGGCCTGACCAGCACCTGTATGCGGATAAATGGCGGTATCTTCCAACAGCTTACCTTGCTCATCCAAACAAACCACTTTACAGCCGGTACGGAAACCGGGATCGATAGCCATTACACGTTTTTGGCCAAGCGGTGCACCCAATAAAAGCTGGCGCGCGTTTTCGGCAAATACGCGTATGGCTTCTTCGTCGGCTTTCTTTTTGGTGAACAAGCGCACTTCTGTTTCCATCGATGGTTTCAGCAAGCGTTTGTAACCATCGCCAATGGCCTGCTGCACCTGGTTTGATGCCGCGTTGTTACCTTTAACAAACTGATTTTCTAAAGCAGCAAGCGCTTCCTCTTCCTGTGGTTTTATATCCAGCCAAAGGATCTCTTCCTTTTCGCCGCGGCGCATGGCCAGTATACGATGCGACGGTGCCGTTTTTACAGACTCCGTCCACTCGAAATAATCTTTGTATTTAATGCCTTCTTCTTCTTTGCCGGGGATCACTTTCGATTCAAAAGTACCCTTCTCAATAAACAACTCCCTCACCTTAGTACGTGCCTCGGCATTTTCGGCTATTTGCTCCGCGATGATATCCCTTGCCCCTGCCAATGCTTCTTCAACACTGGAAACGCCTTTTTCCTCATCAATAAACTTAGCAGCTTCGGTTTCAAGGTCGATGCGGTGCTGCTCGAATAACAGGTCGGCCAGTGGCTGTAACCCTTTTTCCTTAGCGGCGGTTGCACGGGTTTTACGTTTAGGGCGGTATGGCAGATAAATGTCTTCCAGCGTCACCATCGTTTCGGCCTCGTTCACCAGTTTTTCCAGTTCGGGGGTTAACTTGCCTAAGTCGGCAAGCGATTTTAAGATAGCTTCGCGGCGCTTATCCAGATCGCGTAGTTGTTGTATGCGATCGCGGATGGCAGTTACCTGTACCTCATCTAAAGTACCGGTAACCTCCTTACGGTAACGGGAGATGAAAGGTACTGTAGCGCCCTCGTCAAGTAAGGCAGCTGTAGCGCTTACCTGTTTTTCGGCGATAGATAATTCGTTGGCTATTTTTTTATAATGCGTGCTCATTTGTCAAATATTCGGGTTGCGAAAATGATACTCTTTGGCTGAAAAACAAAAAGGAGTTTTAAACAAATCGTGAGAAAAAAGTTTGTCATTTCGACTGTAAGGAGAAATCTTCTGCGATTTGCATGTTCGTTATGCAAGTTATAGAAGATCTCTTTGCCTGCAATTGCGCCATATATTATAGCAGAAGATTTCTCCCTACAGTCGAAATGACAAGATGGATATTAATATTTTACTTCGCCTTCAACCAGCCATTCCCATCCATCCATTTAGCCAGACTATTGAACCAATCATCCTTGGTTACCCTGTTGTGCAGGCCGAAACCATGATCGCCGAATTGATAAATATGGATCTCGCCTTTTACATGGTTTTTCACCATGGCATCGTAAAACATCAGGCTGTTTTCAACCGGTACAAGGCCGTCGTCCTGTGCATGCGCTAAAAACGTTGGCGGCGTATTTGGGGTTACTTGTTTCTCGTTGCTATATAAGTCGACTAAAGCCTGCGGGGCATTTTTGCCGATCAGGTTTTCTTTTGAACCTACGTGCGCCCACTGCCCAAAGGTTACAACCGGGTATAACAATACCGCAAAACTAGGGCGCAGGCTGATGTGCTTTTTATTCTCTATAACTTCCTTATCAAAATGTGTAGCCGCGGTTGATGCCAGGTGCCCACCCGCCGAAAACCCGATAATACCTACACGGGCCGTATCAATACCCCACTCGGCGGCACGCTGCCTTACCAGTTGTATGGCGCGTTGTGCATCCTGCAGCGGACCAATGGTTTTATCAACCATTACGCTATCGCCCGGCATACGGTACTTTAATATAAACGCGGTAACTCCTATTTTATTAAATGCTTCGGCTATCTCAGAGCCTTCGTTCACCATTGATAAGCCCGAATACCCACCACCCGGGCAGATCACTATGGCAGCGCCGTTGGCCTTATCCTTTGAGGGGAAATACGGAATAAGCGTTGGCACTGTAACATTATGCAGAAAAGAGCCTCCATCCATATTTTCAACATAACTCTTTGGCGTGGGCTTTGAATTAGGCACACCATCAGGGTACAATAATATTGGTGTTGATTGCTGCGCGAAGCCAAGGCTGTAAGTTCCTACTGTTAATAACAACATGCATATAAACTTCATGTAGTGTTTCATTTAATTAAATTATAAAAGTTCTCTTTATAGGTTTCAGATATCGGGATAAGATTATCTTTTATTTTTATCCTGTCGCGCTCAATACTTTCAATCTTATCCAAAGCTACAACAAACGATTTATGTACCCTGCAAAATTTTTTTGATGGTAAATCATTTTCTAATTCGCCAAAATTCTGCAGTGTCATTATTCTTTTTCCGTTTAAATTTATGCAACGGTAATCGCGCATCCCTTCAATAAAAAATATTTCATCCAAATTTATCTTCTCAAGCCGGTGTTCTGTTTTTATAAAGATAAAATTCTTCGTTTCGGGTTTATTAATTGCGGTTAACCTATCATATACTTTTGTAATCGCCTGCATAAAACGTTCAAATGTATAAGGTTTCAACAAGTAATCTGATACATTAAGATCAAATCCTTTTAAGGCATATTGGTCAAATGCGGTTGTTATAATTACCCCCGGTACTTTATTTATCGATTCCAGCAGTTGTATGCCGGTAAACCCGTCCATCTGTATATCTAAAAACAATAGATCAACTTTTTCAGCCTGTAAAAACTCAATTGCTTCCATTGCATTATCAAAACATTGCAGCAGGTTTAAAAATGGCACCTTTAATACAAAATCCTTTATACGCTGCATAGCCAGGGGCTCATCTTCAATAATAATGCAATTAATTTTCATCAGGCTTAATGGTTAGGGCTATGTTAAACCTATTGTTGGTTTCATCAATATTAAGCTGATGATTTTTATAAAGCAAATTTAAACGACTTCTTATTAGTTCGAGGCCCAAACCACTATGCTCCTGCGAATGTAGGGCAGATTGGTCAAAGGCATTACTACAGGTAAAATCTATTGTATTATCATGCACGTTTATTGCAATTTCAATAGCATTGCTTATCTTTTTGTTGGTACAGTGTTTAAAAGCGTTCTCAATAAATGGGATAAATAACATGGGCGATATTTGCAGTTTATCTATATCGCCTGTTACGCTGAAGTGCACAAAATTGCTGTTAGATGTGCGTATCTTTTGCAACTCAATATACTCATCAATATATTTTACTTCCTGCGTTAATGCAACCTTCCCGGCCGGACTTTCATACAGCATAAATCTTAATATATCCGATAATTTTTTCAAATAGACGGATGCTGTTTTTGCATCCTTTTCTATCAACACATCAATATTATTAAGCGTGTTAAATAAGAAATGTGGATTTATCTGTGCCTTTAGCAACGCGAGGCTGATTTCGAGGTTCTTTTTCTCTAATTGCCTTTTATAAGAAATATCCGAATACCAATTTAATAAAGCCTTTATTAAACACGCTATAAACGCGGCATATATACTTAATAAAAAGTAATTAACTACCCAAAACGAGGTCATACTCATATAGTTCGGGGAAATTAATTGCTGTATAACATACCCGGCCCCTGTTATAATTAGTATGACGATAAACCCAAACCATAAGGAGTAAAATACTTTTTCTTTCTGCTTTGAAAATAGCATTGGAGAAAAAAAGAAATAAAAAATGTAGAATACAATAATTGATGAAGTAAGACTATCTACCCCAATCAAAAAGTTGATCCTTACTTGGGTAGCCTTTAAATTTACCTGCGGCAGAAAATATATGCTTAATGAGTAAAATCTGGGGATCCAATAAATGATGTTAAGCAAAATTGCTAAATGTGATTTTTTCATGTTCTAGTTGATAAATTTAAACATGCTCATAAATCATATTTTGTTAAGGCTGCACATAATTGGTTCTGCCAAATGGCTGATTGCATCTGCAAATTACCAATATTAAAACAAAAAAGGTGTTGCGGAATAACCCAACAACACCTTTATATTTTTTGGACAAGATCCTTTTTAACTTTTAGGTCCGCCAAATTCCATTAAATAAGCTTTCAGAAAATCATCCAGGTCGCCATCTAAAACAGCAGCGGCGTTTGATGTTTCATGATCGGTACGTAAGTCCTTCACCAGTTTATAAGGATGCAATACATAATTTCTTATCTGCGATCCCCACTCTATCTTCTTCTTATTTCCTTCAATAGCATTGGTCAACTCCATGCGCTTGCGCATTTCGGCCTCATATAATTGCGATTTCAGCAAGCGGATAGCATTATCCTTATTCTGTAATTGCGAGCGCGATTCCTGGTTCTTGATAATAATGCCCGATGGTTTGTGGTATAAACGCACGGCGGTTTCCACCTTATTCACGTTCTGCCCGCCTGCACCACCCGATCGGAAGGTTTCAAACTCAATATCAGCCGGATTTATATCTATCTCAATAGTATCATCAACCAAAGGGTAAACATATACCGATGCAAACGAGGTATGGCGCTTGGCATTGGAGTCGAAAGGTGAGATCCGCACCAGGCGGTGTACGCCGTTTTCGCCCTTTAAATAGCCATAGGCAAATTCGCCTTCTATTTGCAGGGTAACAGTTTTAACACCGGCCACGTCACCTTCCTGGTAATCTTGTTCGGTTACTTTATGGCCGTTTTTTTCGGCCCACATCATATACATACGCATGAGCATGCCTGCCCAGTCGCAGCTTTCGGTACCACCGGCACCTGCTGTTATTTGCAATACAGCGTTAAGCTGATCTTCATCGGCCGAAAGCATATTCTTAAATTCAAGTTCTTCAACCGCTTGTATAGCCGCGTTGTATTGTTCCTGCATCTCTGCTTCAGTAGCATCGCCACCGTGGAAGAATTCATACATTACGCCAGCATCCTCAACTATGGCAACTACTTTTTGGAAAGCGTCGGTCCACACTTTTTTTGTTTTGATGGATGACAGTACTTTTTCGGCATCTTTAGGATGATCCCAGAAATTGGGGCCGAGGGTTATATCCTGTTCTTTTTGTAATAGATCGAGTTTGGTATCGATGTCAAAGATGCCTCCTCAGGGACGTTACTCTGTCCCTTAAATCCTGAATCTGTTCTTTAGTCATTGGGCAAAGATATGTGGAATTTGGGAATTATGCCTCACCTAAACGCGTAGCCCTCATGAATACCTTTTAGAAAAAACAAATAATATTATGAATATTATATTTCATGTATTTTGAGTCCCTCTCCTTTGGAGAGGGGTTGGGGTGAGGCACAAAAAAGCCCGCCAATAAATTGGCAGGCCGTATTATGAGGTTGTTAAAATGCTTAAGCTACGGCCAGTTGGTTTAACAACTGGTTCATATCAACATGGATGCCTGTAAGCTTGGTTAATATAGCCGACAGCGCGAAATCCTGGCTCTCGCTTTTTGATTCTTTGATCAGTTCCTGCATAACAGGCGGGATCAAAGCTTTTGATATAGCTAATGCCGATGCTTCATCAATGTTATAGTTATTATTCAGTTTATTAGCGAAACGCTTAACCGCGCTCGATATCAAGGGGTTATTGTAAACACCCGGAAACTGAAAATACTTTATCATATCTTTTAGCCTGCCGCCTTCCATATTCCTCTTCAAAACTTCAATTATTGTACTTGAAGCTTCATTTATCACTGCCTCGCGGTATTTTTCCGGTACCACCGGGTTGTTCATAACAGCCGTCCCGGCGTTATTTTTAACAAGCAAAAAGAGTTTTTCAAACATGAATTAAAAATTTAAGAGCCGATTAACAATTTGATTATAAATAGATAGTTTCTTTACAAGAAGTACAAATATGATAAATAAAAGATTTAAATATGTAAATAAAATGTAATTATTTTTTGAAATTTTACAATTCATATGGTGTAAAACAAACACTAAGTAAGGTGTGTTAATAATACACTGATCATACATGAAAAAGTAAACTTTCAGATAATTTTATCACCTGAATTATTAAATCCTACTTTTGTTTAAAAACCATTCAACTATGCTGCCAAACATCGATTTTACAACCACTCAGGCTTATAAATATTTAGCCGATCATTACATTGATATAGTGGCCGAAAACCTGAAAGATCTTTTTAAAACTGACACTCAAAGATTTACTAAATTCTCAACCCGCTTTGAGGATATTTTGCTGGATTACTCCAAAAATCGCATTACTGATGAAACCTTCGCCCTGCTGCTGCAACTGGCCCGCGAGTGTAGGCTAAATGATGCAATTGAGGCTATGTTTTCCGGTGAAGTGATCAATGCTACCGAGCACCGCCCGGTATTGCACATAGCCCTGCGTAACCGCAGCAACACGCCTATTTATGTTGATGGCAAAGATGTTATGCCTGACGTGAACCGTGTGCTGGAGCAAATGAAAACTTTTAGCGAGGAGATCATTTCGGGGCGTTGGAAAGGATTTACCGGTAAATCAATTACTGATGTCGTTAATATAGGTATCGGCGGTTCTGACTTAGGCCCCGTAATGGTTACCGAAGCTTTGCGCCCTTACAAAAACCATCTTAAAATGCACTTTGTAAGTAATGTTGACGGCACCCATATTGCTGAAGCATTAAAAGAAGTGAACCCTGAAACTACCTTGTTCCTGATCGCCTCAAAAACCTTCACCACCCAGGAAACCATGACCAACGCCCAAAGCGCTAAGGACTGGCTGCTGGCAAATGGCGGTAAACAGGAAGATGTTGCGAAGCATTTCGTGGCCCTGTCAACCAATACTGCAGGTGTTGAGAAATTCGGCATCGATACAAAAAATATGTTTGAGTTTTGGGATTGGGTTGGTGGTCGTTATTCGCTATGGAGCGCTATTGGTCTTTCTATAGTTCTGAGTTTAGGCTATGAGAATTTTGTTGATCTTTTAAGCGGCGCACATGCTTATGACGAGTATTTCAGAACTACTGAATTTGAACAAAACCCGTCGGTTATATTAGGCTTGTTAGGCATCTGGTACAATAACTTTTTTGAATCGGAAACCGAAGCTATTTTACCTTATGACCAGTACCTGCACCGTTTTGCTGCTTACTTTCAGCAAGGTGATATGGAAAGTAACGGTAAACATATCGACCGTAACGGCAAAGCTGTTGATTACTCTACAGGTCCTATTATCTGGGGCGAACCGGGCACAAACGGTCAGCACGCATTTTATCAATTGATCCACCAGGGAACAAAACTGATCCCTGCCGATTTTATAGCGCCTGCACAGTCACATAACCCGCTTGGCGACCATCACATGTTATTGCTATCAAACTATTTTGCACAAACAGAAGCGTTGATGAACGGCAAAACTAAAGATGAAGTAATTGCTGAGTTAAAAGCAGCTGGCAAAACTGAGGAAGAAATTGAAAAACTGGCACCATTTAAAGAATTTGATGGTAACCGCCCTACCAATTCATTCCTGCTGAAAAAGATCACACCACATAGCTTAGGTTCGTTAATAGCTATGTACGAGCACAAAATATTTGTACAAGGTATCATCTGGAACATTTACAGCTTCGACCAATGGGGTGTTGAATTAGGCAAACAATTAGCCCAAAAAATTCAGCCTGAATTAAGGGCCGAAGGCGAAGTTGCAACACATGATTCATCAACCAATGGGTTGATAAACCAGTATAAGAACTGGAGGTAGTTCAGTTGGCAGTTTTTGGCTGGCAGTTAACCTACCATATAATATACCAAGCGCCATGACGCTTTTTATACTTTTAAAAAAAATGCCTGTAAGATTTTACAGGCATTTTTTTAAAAGTAGTTGTTTTTTATTCCGGTGTATTTTCACCACCTCCAATATTGTTACTAGTGGTTGATCTTGTTAAAGGATATGGATCTGTATATTGTTCCGGATCGAATATTTGTTTAGGATCTTCCCCATACTCATTATCTCCTCTATGGCCTTCCTGAAATAAAAGCCAGAATACATAAAACGGAATCAATTGCCACCAACCGCTATTACCTACATCATGGCATCTTTTAGCAGCCTGTGCCCATAAAAACCATAATAAAGGAATATAGGCAAGCGCCACTATACCAAATCCTGTACCCGCTTTAACCAGGTATAAAAGAATAAGATAACAAACAAGATAAATGATAAAGGTAATGCCGAATTCAGTCCTCCTGATACGGCCATCGAATGAAAAAATGTTTTTGAACATAATTGGTTTAAAGTAAGGTTTTTCTAAAGATAGATAATCCTTATTTATATCCAATAGCGTTATAACTATTTAACTGTTACTTCTTCACAAACTCCACCTGGTACAAATGAGGCCATTTTTTGCCGGTCACAAAAAGCCTTTTGCCTTTTTCGTCCCAGGCTATGCCGTTAAGTACATTCTCATCATTATCAAAACCCGCCGGGCGACTTGCCTTTGGCCACAGGTTTTTCATATCCACACGCTGTAATACCGCACCGTTTTTAGGGTTGATCACCAAAATGGTATCATGTTGGTAAACATTTGAGTAGAGTTTATGGTCGATGTATTCCAGTTCGTTTACCGAGTCTATCGCCTTTTTATTGTCATACACATCAATAAACCCTGTAGCGTGGTAATTATTTTTATCCAGGAACCAGATCCGGTTCGAACTGTCATCCAGATACAGTTTATTACCATCATAAGTAACGCCCCAGCCTTCAATACCTACATTATTGGTAAAAGTACTTAGCATTTTAAAGGTGTTCTTATCAAACACAAAACCTACCTTTTCGCGATAGGTAAACATTACTATCTTATCATCAATAATGGCGCTGCCTTCTCCAAAATATTTAGGATCTAGTTTAGCCTCCATTACTGTTTTGCCTGTTTCAAGGTTTACTTTCTTTAACGCTGAATGGCCCTCATTACCGGTACTTTCGTATAAAAAGCCTTCATGATACAACAATCCTTCGGTATATGAACTGGTATCATGCGGGTAAACCTTCACTACCTTATAGGTATATTCTTCGGGTGCTTTAGCTGCCAACAACACTATATTAGTTGATGCTTCCAGGTTTTTGCCGCCGGTGTAAACCCGGGCAGTTATTACCCTCGGGCCCAACAGCATGCTATCTGTTTTTAATGATAATGCCGACGAATCCTTCAGCATGCCCACCCTTACCGAATCAACCAGGTAAACAATAGAATCCGGTTTCGCATCAGCCGAATAATGCGCCTTTACGGCAACCACATCGCCACTCTTGTAGCTGGTGCCCGCATCCGGACTAATGGTAACAACGTTTTCAGTTTGATTATGGTGACAGCCGAGCGCCAGTAAGGCAAGCGAGGCAAGGAGCAGTTTAACTTTATTATTCATATTTAGTTTATGTGGCATGTGGCCAAAACGCATCTTCAATATGCTTTATTTTATAATTAGCTTGTTTATCAAATAAAATGGAGATGATATCAAAACGCACATCGCCCTGGTGATTCATCAGGTAAATATATTCATCCGCAGCATTAACCAGTAATTTTTGTTTACGGTCATCCACAAAATCTTCTGGTTCGCCATAACCGTTGCCGGTACGGGTTTTTACCTCCACAAATATAATTACCTTGTCTTTATAGGCAATCAGGTCAACCTCGGCTTTACCGTGTGTCCAGTTTTCATCCAGTATTTCATAACCTGAATTTTCAAGAAGTGTTTTGGCAATGCTTTCGCCTTTTCGGCCCAGGTCGAGGTGTTGGGCCATTATTTTATAATTACGGAGCCTAAGTAATCAGATATACTTTTCTCCACCTTTTTCATCTGGATGTATTGGCTCAATAATATATCCTGATCGGCGGCATCCGGTGTTTTCTGCAGTTCGGTGCGCAGGCCATCCAGTATTTTGCCTACTTTTTGTTTTTTCAGGTGAAATATAGCGCCTAAAATGGTGGCCTTCATATTCTTCTGCTCATCGTTCACCAAAATATGGTGCATCTCATACCAGTTTTCGCTTAGTGTATATCTTGTGGCGAGGAGTGTAACGCTGAGGTCAACAATACCCTTATCCGGGTAATGAATAAAGAACTGCTCATCCGCCAGTACACCATTCTCTACTTCTTTGCGGTAAAGTTCAACAAATTGCTTGCTTGCAGGGTGGTCAAATTCAACATCGCTCAATTCAGCTATCATAAACGGGCCGATGTAGGTATTGGCGATCCCATCCCAATCAATCATACGGTTACCATAGAGTAACAGCAGGCGTATAATTTCCTTCTCCTGGTTTGTATCATCCTTAACTTCCGGCTCAGCAGGTTCGTAAAATAGGGCCTCATCAGCCGGAGAAAGCTGTCTTGAATTTGAACTTGGTTGCTGCGAATCTTTTTTGGCCTTGGCCATCCGCATTTTGTTCAACTCGGATAACAGCGCGCGCTCATCAATCTTTAACAGGTCGCTGCACTCCTTTATAAACACCGATGCTTTGATGGAATCGGGTATCTTGGCAACGCTCTCTACAATTTCACGTATTACCTCCGCCTTTTTTATCGGGTCGTTACCCGCATCTTTGAGCAGCAGGTCAGTCTTATATAGGATGAAGTCCTTTTTGGTATCCTCAATATATTTTTTGAAGACACTGGTACCTACGCTGCGTACATAAGAGTCCGGGTCATGTCCATCGGGAAACAGCACTACTTTTACGTTGAGCCCTTCCTCCAAAATCATATCCAGTCCGCGCAATGAAGCCTTTATACCCGCCGCATCGCCATCATATAAAATGGTGATGTTTTTAGTAAGGCGACCGATCAGCCTGATCTGTTCAACGGTTAACGAAGTACCTGATGAGGCCACCACATTCTCTATCCCGGCCTGGTGCACAGATATTACATCGGCATAACCTTCCACCAGATAGCAATTATCCTCGTCCCTGATGGCTTTTTTGGCGAAAAACAAACCATAAAGCACGTTTGATTTATGGTAGATCTCCGACTCGGGCGAGTTTACATATTTGGGTACGTTCTTATCGTTCTTCAGGGTACGGCCGCCAAAGGCTATCACGCGCCCGGTAAAGCTATGGATCGGGAACATCACCCTGCCACGGTAACGATCGTACAATGATCCATTATCACGTTTAACTGATAACCCGCTTTCTTCCAGAAATTCCTGTTGATAGCCTTCCTTCAGAGCCTGGCTCGTAAAAGCTTCCCATTGATCGGGCGAGTAGCCCAACTCAAACTTGGTAATGGTATCTTTATTAAAACCGCGCTCTTTAAAATAGCTAAGGCCTATATTTTTGCCCTCATCGGTATCCAGCAAACTCTTGTGAAAAAACTTAGCTGCATAACCCGTAACTATCATCAGGCTTTCGCGATGGTTGTCGGCTTCACGGTTTTCAGAGGTATCAACGGTTTCTTCTACCTCAATGCTATATTTTTTTGCCAGCCATTTGAGGGCCTCGGGATAAGTGAATTTCTCCAGTTCCATTAAAAAGGTAACTGCCGAACCACCTTTACCCGATGAAAAATCCTTAAAAATTTCCTTTGCTGGTGATACCGTAAACGATGGTGTACGCTCATTCACAAATGGCGACAGGCCCACATAGTTGGCACCCCGTTTTTTTAATTGCACAAACTCCCCTATCACCTCCACAATGTCGGTGGCTTCCATAATTTTGTCAATGGTGGGCTTTGTTATCATTAATGTTTATCAAAAGGGCGCAATCACAAAAATAGCTTTTTTAAGCTTTCATGAGTTCCTAAACCAAGCTATTAATTTTTTAACAATTTTAATCCCTTGTGTTAGTATAACTTAAATACATTTATTACTTTTAAAGTAAACACAGTGGTAACTGTAGCATTTAGTTCCGCTTTTACGTAATGTAATTAATATGCTTGCTACGCCTAAACTAACCAAATGAAAAAACTCACTTACCTTATATGTACTATTATTTTGCTGACCTATGGATGCAAACCTAATAGGGATTGTTGTGTACTGCCACAAAAACCATCGGGCATAACGGCCGATAAAAATGGTGCATCATGGGCACCATCGGGCGTAACCGGTACGCTGGTTGATGAAAATTTTACACTTGCTGCCGGTAGTTTCTCATCATCAGGCAGTACCTATGCCAAAATTGATTCACTAAACATCCAGCTAACTTTCAACGGTACAATTGGCAGCTATAAATTATCCGGCAAACAAGGTTATTATGCTGTGTTTGGCAATAATGGGGCTGTAACAACCAGTTATAAGCTTGATACTACCTTTAACAATGTTTTGAATGTTACCAGCTATAAGGAAATGGACAATACAAATGCCATCGACCAAAATTATGTTTTAATAAAAGGCACCTTCAGCCTTAAATTTATTGATCCTGCAAATGCTTCGGGCATCAGTTTTTCAAACGGTACTTTCTTTACCACCATTAAGCACTAGCTTGCCGTGGTTTTAAAAACGTTACTGTTATACCAGCCAGCACAATTATGCTGCCTATAATTTCATTTGCATCAAGCCGTTCGCTCAGCAAAAATGCGGCTAACAAGCCTGCAAATACGGTTTGGCTCAATAAAGTAATAGCTACTTTGGTTGATTCGAGGTAACGCAGCGAGTAATTAATAGTAAGCCACCCGGTAAGCTGGCAAATCAATCCCATCCCTGCAAAACAAAACCATACCCGGGGCGAATAATGGATAATATCGTTCCCCAGAAATAAATTCACGAGTAACATAAAAGCGCTTGCCCCCAGCATACTGTAAAACATAAAGGTAAACACATCAATATCAGCCATAATATTTTTGGTGATCATGATATATATCGCGTAGAATAAGCTGGCTAAAACGGCCAGTAAAATGCCCGCGTTCAGTTCCAGGTGTAAAATATGTTCGTAGCCTACTAATATTACCATACCGGTTAAGGCAACCAGGGTACCGATCCAGAATAACAGGCCCGAGTTTTTTTTAAGCAGAAGGAAAGTGAATAAACCAACCCAAACAGGTGCCAGGTTAGCAATTAAGGTTGATACCGTAGCGCTGATCTTTAACAGGGAAATATTCCAAACAGCTACATCCGAAGCAAACACCACACCGGCAGTTAACGCTATAATAAGCTGTTTTTTATTGATCCTGAGTTTTTTGGCAGCAATGCAATACGGCACAAGGCAAAGCCAGGCAACCAAAACCCGGTAAAAAGCTGCACCTAAGGGTGATACTCCTGCAAGCTTTACAAATATTGGCGAAAACGAGATACACAGGATGCCAATAACCAGGCTTAGTTTAGGATTCATGTTGTTATTATTGGCGGCAAACTTAATCAATGCATATTAATTCTTCTTAATGTTCTGTAGCTAAGCTGTTTTATTAAACTTTTTTTACACGCGGAAGGTAAAATATGTATTACAATACGTACTTTTGCACAACGATAAGTTGTATTAATAAAAAAAATTAAATCAAACCTATTTACTCATATGAAAAAGATTACTCTATTCGCTTCAGCAGTATTATTGCTTTCTATAGGCGCCTGCACAAAAAACAACAGCGTTACACCAACGCATAGCAAAACTAACGTTACAGGTACAAATGATAAAATTAAGGATACCATTGATGTTAAAATTGCAAGCCCTTTAGTTAAGAAAGATACTATTGATGTTCACACTCTTAGGCTTAAAGACACTATTGATGTAAAAATTAAGAGTGCTGTAGCAAAGAAAGACACCATTGACTAAGGAACATTAATTTCTTTGGAAAATATGTAAACCCCGGCACAACTCCGGGGTTTACTTTTTATAAGGCAAATAGTTTTTAAAAGGCTTATCGGCAATAAATCAAATAATTGTATTTTTGCCGCTCAAAAGAATATTTACATGAGCCAGCGGACAAAGATCAAAGCATTATTAGAGAGCGAAACAACCAACATTGATATAACTGTAAAAGGATGGGTACGGGCATTCCGTCAAAATCGTTTTATAGCTTTAAACGATGGCTCAACTAATAATAACCTGCAGATCGTTGTCGATTTTGAGAACACAGATCCTGAATTGTTAAAACGGATCACCTTTGGCGCAGCTATAAGCGTTACCGGCGAACTGATCGCATCTTTAGGCCAGGGCCAAAAGGTTGAAGTTGTTGCAAAGGATATTGAAATTTTAGGTGATTGCAACCCGGATGAATTTCCGTTACAGCCTAAACGCCAAACTTTAGAATTTTTGCGTGAGAACGCCCACCTTCGTTTCCGTACCAATACTTTCGGCGCTATATTCCGTGTGCGTAACACGCTGGCATTTGCGGTGCACCAGTTTTTTCAGGAGCGCGGGTTTATTTACCTGCACACGCCTATCATCACCGCATCTGATGCTGAAGGCGCGGGCGAAACTTTCCATGTAACTAATTTCGATCTGGACAGTCCGCCAAAAACAGAAACAGGTGAGATAGATTTTAAACAGGATTTCTTCGGCAGGCCTACCAACCTTACCGTTTCCGGTCAGTTGGAAGGTGAACTTGGCGCTATGGCTTTGAGCGATATTTATACTTTCGGCCCAACTTTCCGTGCCGAAAACTCAAACACTACCCGTCACTTAGCGGAGTTTTGGATGATTGAGCCCGAAGTTGCTTTTAACGACCTGGTTGATAACATGGACCTGGCTGAGGACATGCTGAAATATGTAATTAAATACGCCCTTGATAAAAACAAGGATGATATTGAGTTTTTAACCCAGCGCCTAACCGAGGAAGAAAAGCAAAAACCACAGAACGAACGCTCTGAAATGACGCTGCTTGAAAAACTGCAATTTTGTTTAACTAATGATTTTGAACGCCTTACTTATACCGAGGCTATCAACATATTAAAGGAATCGACCCCAAATAAAAAGAAAAAGTTTGTGTACCCGATTGAAGGCTGGGGAACCGATCTGCAATCAGAACATGAACGCTACCTGGTAGAGAAACACTTTAAAAAACCGGTAATATTAACCAACTATCCTAAAGCAATAAAAGCGTTCTACATGCGCCAGAATGAGCCGGATGCACAGGGCCACGAAACCGTTGCCGCTATGGATATCCTTTTCCCGGGCATTGGTGAAATTGTTGGCGGCTCACAACGTGAAGAACGCCTAGACAGGCTTGAACAACGCATGGATGAAATGGGCATACCAAAAGAAGAATTGTGGTGGTATTTGGATACCAGGCGTTTTGGCGCTTGTCCGCATGCAGGTTTTGGTTTGGGTTTTGAGCGTTTGGTGCTATTTGTAACCGGCATGGGCAACATCAGGGATGTGATCCCTTTCCCAAGGTATCCGAAAAACGCGGAATTTTAACTGCTGATTTATATTCCGTCATGTTGAACTTGTTTCAACATCCCACATGCTAAGTAGGCTACATGTTGGCCACTCGGCATATGAGATCCCGAAATAAGTTCGGGATGACGGTTAACCATATTTTAATTTCATGCCAACAATAGAGTTGACCACCAAAATAAACGCGCCTGTTGAAATTGTTTTCAACCTTTCGCGCAGTATTGATCTGCACATGGAATCAACCAAACAAACGGGTGAGCATGTCATTGCAGGTCGTACGAGCGGGTTGATCAGCTTGAATGAGAATGTTACCTGGAGGGCAAAACATTTTGGTATATGGCAAAATCTAACCGTTAAAATTACTGTATTCGATTTCCCAAATCTGTTTGTTGATGAAATGGTTAGCGGGGCTTTCAAAAGTTTTACGCATGAACATCATTTTATCAGTGTTGATGATAATACCATAATGAGGGATGTGTTTGTGTTTGAATCGCCTTTAGGTTTACTGGGGAAATTGGCTAATACACTAGTACTGAAAAAATATATGACCGAATTGCTGATGGAGAGGAACAGGGTGATAAAAGTCACAGCTGAAACGACTAAATAACACCTGTCATGTTGAACTTGTTTCAACATCCCACTTGCTAAGTCAGCTTAATGATGGTTACTTAGCATGTGAGATCCCGAAACAAGTTCGGGATGACGGTTAATACTCATTGTATCAAATTAACAAAATGGCAATAATCGTTCATTAATTTCCTAATCCATTTACTTTCATTATTTTAGGTGTTCAATACTTCACCTCATTATTATGAAAAAACTCTTCTGCACCTTATTTCTTATTGGTGCTTTTTTTTGCAATTCATTTGCACAACAGGATCACATACTCTGGATGCAGCATCCGGCCATCTCACCCGATGGTAACTGGATAGCTTTTGAATATAAGGGCAATCTTTTCAAAGTAGCATCAAGCGGTGGCCCTGCAACACCTTTAACTATCAACAGTTCATACAATAGCTTCCCTATTTGGAGCCACGACGGTAAATCTATAGCCTTTGCGTCAGATCGTTACGGCAATCTGGATGTATTTGTTATGCCGGCCAGTGGCGGCGCTGCTACCCGGTTGACTTATAACTCCAATGCAGATATCCCTTTTGATTTTTCGGCAGATAACCAAACCGTATACTTCGGTACACGCAGGTATGATGTAGCATCGTCCATCCGTTTCCCTGATGATTATTACTTCACCAAACTGTACAAAGTAGCAGCAAAAGGCGGCCGCAGTTACATGGTTAACTCGGCAGGTACCGAGTATGTACACTTTAACAAAACCGGAGATAAGTTTATTTTCCAGGATAGAAAAGGTTATGAAAACCCATACCGCAAGCACCACACATCGGCTGTAACGCGCGATATTTGGGTGTACGACACCAAGGCGAACACTTACACCAAAGTATCAACCTATGCAGGTGAGGACCGCGAGCCGGTTTGGGGCGATGGTGATAAATTTTATTACTTGAGCGAGCGTAACGGCAATCAAAACCTGTATGCTTCATCTACAGGGAATATTAACGGTATAACCCAGCTTACTACTTTTGATAAAGATCCCGTACGTAACCTTTCACGCGCTGATAATGGCACTTTCGCGTTTACTCAAAACGGCGAGATCTACACTTTAAAAGAAGGCCAGCAACCACAAAAAGTAACCATTAGCGTTACTGCCGATTTTAACGGCGACCAGATCCAGAACTTACCAATAGCAGGTAATGCTACCGAATTTACGGTATCGCCCGATGGTAAGGAAGTGGCTTTCGTTTACCGTGGCGAAATATTTGCCAGTTCGGTTGAAGGTAGTGTTACCAAACGCTTAACCAACACACCCAACCAGGAAAGGATGATCCAATTCAGCCCGGATGGCCGTAGTATTTTATATTCGGTTGAGAATGCTGACTCGTGGGATATTTATAAAGTATCAATCGCCAATAAAAATGAGCCTTACTTTTACGCGTCAACAACGCTTAAAACCGAGCCGGTAATAGCTACGCCGAAGGATGAATTCCAGCCTTACTATTCGCCGGATGGCAAAAAGATAGCTTACCTTGAAGAGCGTAACACCATAAAAGTTTATGATATAGCCAGCAAAACCAGCACCACCATATTACCGGAGGGTGTTAATTTTTCTTATTCTGACGGTGATCAGTATTTCACCTGGTCGCCGGATAGTAAATATATTTTAGCACAATCGGGCGAGGGCTGGTTCAACAGCAGCCAGATCGTGCTAATTAAGGCTGATGGCAGCGGGCAGCGTGTTAACCTAACCCAAAGCGGATTCAACAATGGTGAACCTCAATGGGGTATGGGCGGCAAAATGATGTATTGGTTCAGCGATAAAACCGGCATGAAAAACTTGAGCCGTGGCAGCCAGACGGATGTGTACGCTATGTTCTTCGATCAGGCTACCTGGGATAAGTTTCAGCTGAGTAAAGATGATCTTGCTTTAAGAACCGAGCAGGAAAAACGCGACACTGCCGAAATGAAGAAACAGGAAGCGGCCAACAAAAAAGGTAAAAAGGACGACAAGGATAAGGACAAAAAGAAGCTTGTACCCGACTTTATACCCAACCTTGATAACCTGGAGAACCGCACCCAACGCCTTACTATAAACGCAGGCGATATGGCTGATTGCGCCCTATCAAACGATGGCGAAAAGCTGTATTACCTGGTTAAATACGATAAAGGTTATAATCTGTGGGTTACCATGCCGCGTACCAATGAAACCAAAATGCTGGCTGAGTTAAACTCGCCTAACGGATCGTTAGTAATGAGCAAGGACGGAAAAAGCCTGTTTATGCTGGCTAATGGTAATATCTCTAAAATCGGGGTTGATGATGGCAAGGTTTCGCCGGTATCCATCAATACCAGTATGGAACTGAATGCCAGCGCTGAACGCTCTTACATTTTCGACCATATTTATAAACAGGTACAAAAGAAATTCTTCGACCCTAAATTACAGGGCGTTGATTGGAAATATTACCATGATAACTATGCCAGATTTTTACCGCATATCAATAATGGCTATGACTACGAGATCTTGTTAAGTGAGTTTTTGGGTGAACTGAACGCGTCGCATACCGGTGGCATGTATTTTGGACAGATACCGGGTGCCGATGCGACCGGGTCTTTGGGTTTATTGTATGATGATTCTGCCCCGGGCAATGGCTTAAAGGTGGTTGATATCATCCCGGGTGGACCATTTGATATCGAGAAGACAAAATTAAAGAAAGGCGATATCATCGACAAGATTGATGGCGTAGCCATAACCGATGATTTCGACTGGGCCAAACTATTAAACCATAAAGCAGATAAGTTTACGCAAGTAAGTTTCCACGATCCTAAAACGAATGCTACATACCAGGAAACTGTGAAACCTATCAGCATAAGAACAGAAAGCAGCACACTGCTTTACAACAAATGGACTAAAAGGATGGAATTTTTAACCGACAGCTTATCACACGGGCAGGTTGGTTATGTACATGTACTGGAAATGAATGACCCGAGTTTCCGCGTTACTTTTGATAAGGTACTGGGCCGTAACATCAATAAAAAAGCGTTGATTGTTGATACCCGTTTTAATGGTGGCGGCTGGCTGCATGATGATCTATTGAACTTCCTCAGCGGCAAGGAATACCTAACACTTCGCCCGCAAGGCAATAAAACTTTGGGTGGCGAATCATCAAGCAGGTGGACCAAACCAAGTTGTGTGATCATTAGCGAGGGCAATTATTCTGATGCCTTTATATTTCCATATGTGTACCAGGAAAACAAAGTTGGTAAGTTGATAGGTATGCCGGTTGCTGGTACAGGTACTGCTGTATGGTGGGAAAGCCAGATTGACCCAACCATAGTTTTCGGGATCCCGATGATAGCCACCTACGGCACAAACGAAACCCATGCTACAGAAAATCATGAACTTGAACCGGATATCAGGGTAAATAATGATTACAACCAGGAGTTAGCCGGTCAGGATCAGCAGTTGGAAGCAGCCGTTAAGGAGATGTTGAAGGAGATTGGGCAGTAATTATTGTTAATAACTATCACCACACGTCATTGCGAGCGATAGCGTGGCAACCTCGTCGCTTGCATAATTGAACGCGACAAGGTTGCTTCGTCGTTCCTCCTCGCAATGACATTTTTTTTCTCAGCCTTATGAAGTTTAAAAACTTCGTAAGGCTTTTTTATTGACTTACTCATCTCCGCGCGTCATTGCGAGGTACGAAGCAATCCCCGGTTAGCAGGTTAACCTTGCAGTGCTGCTCTGTGTAGCTAGGGATTGCTTCGTACCTCGCAATGACGCTTGGGCAATAGTAGCGTTTGGAGATTTATGATAAATTTTACCGCGCAAAATCCTTCTGCACAATTAAAAAACTTGCACGCTCTGTTTTATGGAAGGGGATATCCCAGTTGCCCTGGTAAGTTATTTTAGTGGGATACAACTCACCGCCAAACCTGTTCAATTCCATATTCATTTGCACATCAAAATCAATGAATAGGTTATGGTATTTAAGGTTAACGTAACGGCCTAATATCTGAAACGTTCGTGTATCAAAAATAGTGGTGAGTTCTTTTATTACTACATCATTATCCGCCGTGCTTGACTTTTGGATCACCTTGAAACGATAAACGGGAATGCTATCCAGGTATTTACCACGGGCAAACTGGTAATCGTAATACTGCCGCATATCCGGTGAAAATATCTCTGTTTTATTGCTGATGAAAGGGATACCATCAACACGGTGCCCGGGCGCGAATATCAGGGTCTTTAACTTGTCTTTATAGGATTGATCCTTGCTGCCATTGGCACTTTTTGTACCCATCGGACTGCTGTTATTACTGTTATAAGCATTGGTAAAAATATAATCGAACATATTTACCGTGTACAACTGGTACTTGCCATCCTTTTTATAAACATTGCCGCTATCGCGCTTGGCCTGGTATTCAATTTTAGGTATACCGCCAGCGTCAGTGCGTTTTATTTTGCGGTAAATTTTACCGTCGATCTTATTGCGCTTGTCGTAGGTGTAAATGTAATTCTCCGCCACAAAGGAGGCCTTTTTCATATTGCGGAAAGCCTGGTAAAAGCTGGTATCGTTCAATACGGCATCAATAAAATCCTGCACGTTTAATCGGTGCGAATGGATATTGATGGGCGAATCAATAACAATAGTGCGGATAGTATCGGGATTAAAGCGTTTTACCTGCTGAGCATGCAGGCCGAAGGCGAAAAGTAGAAAGCTGAAGGCTAATAGAACGCTTTTTTTCATAGCTGATTTATCACTCACATTAACCTACCGTCATCCCGAACTTGTTTCGGGATCTCACAAGCAAGGTAGCCCGCATTGTTTATACCTTGCTTGTGGGGTGCTGAAACAAGTTCAGCATGACATTATTTTATAATTTATCTACCGTCACCGTCATCCCGAACTTGTTTCGGGATCTCACAAGCCAAATAGCCAATATGCTTTATACTTTGCTTGTGCGGTGCTGAAACAAGTTCAGCATGACGTTATCTCATAATATTTTTAATTTCCCAACTGCTTAATAGCCAAATAAGCCATTAAACCGGTGCTTAATTCCAATGCTGATTCTTCCACATCAAAGGTTGGTGTATGTACCGATGAGGTAATTCCACGACTTTCGTTACGGGTGCCCAAACGGTAGAAACATGAATCAGCCTGTTGTGAGTAGAAGGCAAAATCTTCGGCTGCCATCCATATATCCAGATCGAGCACATTTTCTTTTCCTAAATAATCCTCGGCGTGGCCGCGGGTAGCTGCGGTTAGTTTTTCTTCGTTCACTAAAAAAGGATAACCTTTCATAATGTTGAATTCGCAGCTGCCACCCATGCTTTCGGCAATGCCTTCCGCCATTTTTTTCATGCGGATGTGGGCATCAGCGCGCCATTTTTCATCCATAGTACGAAAAGTACCTTCCAAATAAACCTCGTTAGGGATAACGTTGGTAGCGCCATTGGCAATCACTTTACCAAACGACAATACCGATGGGTTCTTCGGATCGGCAAAACGGCTCACTACCTGTTGCAGGGCCGTTAATATATGCGCGGTGATAATTACCGGATCAACGTTTTGCTGAGGCTGCGCGGCATGACCGCCTTTGCCTTTTACAGTAACATATAATTCATCAGCCGATGCCATGTATTTCCCGGCACGGAAACCTACTTTACCGGCATCTATGAAAGGCATTACGTGCTGACCTATTATTGCCTGCGGTTTAGGGTTCTCCAACACGCCTTCTTTTATCATGAGGCTGGCACCACCGGGTAATTTTTCTTCAGCAGGCTGAAAGATCAGTTTTATGGTACCGCCAAATTCACTTTTTAAACTGGTTAATATTTGCGCTGTACCTAATAATGATGAGGTATGTACATCATGACCGCAGGCGTGCATTACGCCATTATTTTGTGAGCGATAAGGCACGTCGTTAGCTTCCAGTATCGGCAACGCATCCATATCGGCACGCAGGGCAACTACGTTGCCCGATGGTTTATCGCCTTTTATAAGGGCAACCAAACCGGTGTCGGCCATTTTGTGGTACTCAAGGCCTAGTTCTTCCAGTTTACGGGCTACAAAGGCAGATGTTTCTACCTCGTGAAATGAAAGTTCGGGATGAGAGTGTAAATGACGACGGTTGGCTACAACACCGTTAAATATATTGCCGGATAGTTCCCTTATCTTGTCCTGGATCATTCTGTATCAAGTTTTGGAAGGTTGATCTTCTCTTGTATAATAAAAATACCGTTAAACAACGGCTTCAGGTCCTGCTGCATTTTTTCAGCTTCAAGCCTGGTTCTGTAATCGCCTACGCGTACTTTAAAGTTGGGGGCACGATAGGTTAGGTAGGTTGCAAGTTCAGGGTATTTTGCCTTAAATTTTGCTTGTGCATCGTAAGCGGCTTTACGGTCGGAGCCGCTGAAGATCTGGATCCGGTAACCATCAGATGATGCTGGCGCGATATTCTTTCCTTTATCGCCCACCACATAATCCTGCACCAGCGAATCTACCTTCGGGTCTTTCACCACTTCTACCTTGCCTTTATCCTGTGCAAACAGCAGGCCAGGCAATAGCAACAACCCCAAAAGCACACAGCACCTTATAGGTGCTGCTGCAAAATTTCTATAAAAAGATGACCCATCTCTCATCCCCAGTAACTAATTACGCCAGGCCCTGACCGTGGCAGTTTTTAAATTTTTTACCGCTTCCGCAAGGGCAGGCATCATTACGCCCTACCTTTTGCTCAACACGTACCGGGGTAGCTTTTTGCGGCTCACGGGTATCATCAAGCATTGGTATGCCATTGCTTTGGCTTACTAATTCAGGTTTTGAGGTACGCATTTGTTTCATATCCGTACGTGGCTGCGGCCTCGCTTCGCGAACATCTTCTGCCTGCTGCTGAACCGGTATAACACCCCTGAACAGGAAGCTTACCATTTCTTTGTTAGTAGCGGCAAGCATATTCCTGAACAACTCAAAAGCCTCAAACTTATAAACCAATAAAGGGTCCTTTTGTTCGTAAACCGCGTTTTGTACCGATTGCTTTAACTCGTCCATCTCACGTAAGTGCTCTTTCCATGCATCGTCGATCTGTGAAAGCGTCACCATTTTCTCAAATGATTTAAACACTTCCAGCCCGTGATTTTGAATAGCTTTTTTAAGCGGAACAGCTATCTGGATGCCATGGATACCATCGGTAAACGGCACCATAATGTTTTCTACATACTCGCCGCGGGTATCAAATACATCTTTCAACACAGGGTATGCCTGGTTAGCGATGCCTTCGGCCTTACGTTTGTAGAATTCCATTACCTCAGCAAAGGTCTTTTCAGTAAGAGCGTGAATGTTTGTATGACCAAACTCGTCAGCATCAGTATTAATATCAACAGAGAACAAGCGGATTATTTCCAGCTGTAAGCCTTCGTAATTATTTTGCTCCTTGTATTCGGTAACAATATCTTCAACAACATCATAAATGGTATTGCTCAAATCCACATCCAAACGATCGCCAAACAGTGCGTTTTTACGTTTTGAGTAGATAACCGTACGTTGTGAGTTCATTACGTCGTCATACTCCAACAGGCGCTTACGGATACCGAAGTTGTTTTCTTCAACTTTCTTCTGCGCACGCTCAATTGATTTAGAGATCATGGAGTGCTGGATAACTTCGCCTTCTTCAACACCCATACGTACCATCATGTTTGAGATACGCTCCGAGCCGAATAAACGCATCAGGTTATCCTCTAACGATACGAAGAACTGGCTTGAACCCGGGTCACCCTGCCTGCCGGCACGACCACGTAACTGCCTGTCAACACGGCGTGATTCATGCCTTTCGGTACCTACAATGGCTAAACCACCGGCTGCCTTAACACCCTCGCCTAATTTTATATCCGTACCACGACCGGCCATGTTAGTAGCGATGGTCACCGTGCCTGATTTACCAGCTTCAGCCACAATATCGGCTTCTTTCTGGTGCATTTTGGCATTCAGTACGTTATGTTTTATACCGCGCAGCTTAAGCATACGGCTCAATAATTCTGAAATTTCAACTGATGTTGTACCTACCAGCACTGGCCGACCCGCTGTTGTTAATTTAACAATCTCATCGGCTACTGCATTGTACTTTTCGCGTACGGTACGGTAAACCAGGTCCTGCATATCGGCACGGCTGGTTGGAGTGTTGGTTGGGATCTCTACCACATCCAGCTTGTAGATCTGCCAAAACTCACCTGCTTCGGTAACGGCAGTACCCGTCATACCGCAAAGCTTGTGGTACATACGGAAATAGTTTTGCAGGGTGATGGTAGCAAAAGTTTGTGTAGCATCCTCAATCTTCACATTTTCTTTTGCCTCAATTGCCTGGTGCAAACCATCAGAGTAACGGCGACCATCCAATACACGGCCTGTTTGCTCATCAACTATCTTTACTTTACCTTCATCAAGGATGTATTCGGTATCCTTTTCAAATAAAGTGTATGCTTTTAATAACTGGTTAACCGAGTGGATACGCTCTGATTTTATAGAGAAATCACGCATCAACTCATCTTTATGCGCGATCTTGGTATCAGCAGGCAGATCAGATTTTTCAATCTCAGCTATTTCTGTACCCACATCAGGCATTACAAAGAAGTGCGGATCCTCGCCTGAAGCGGTGATCAGTTCGATACCTTTTTCAGCAAGCTCAACCTGGTTGTTTTTCTCATCAATGATAAAGAACAACTCGGCATCGGCCTTATGCATTTCCTTGTTTTGGTCCTGCATGTAATAGCCTTCTGTTTTAAGTAAAAGCTGCCTGTTAGCACCTTCGCTCAAAAATTTAATAAGTGCTTTACTTTTTGGTAAGCCCCTGTGTGCACGCAATAAAGCTAAACCACCTTCTTCCGGGCCTGTTTTGCCTTCGGCGATCAGTTTTTTGGCTTCATTCAATGCGCCGTTAACATATGATTTCTGCGCGTTAACTAAACGCTCAATACGTGGTTTCAGTTCATAAAACTCATGCTCATCGCCGCGAGGTATTGGGCCTGATATAATTAATGGTGTACGGGCATCGTCAATTAAAACGGAGTCAACCTCATCCACCATGGCAAAATGTAATTTGCGTTGTACCAATTCTTCAGGGCTGCGTGTCATATTGTCACGCAGGTAATCGAAACCGAATTCGTTGTTGGTACCAAAAGTAATATCAGCTAAATAAGCTAGGCGGCGTTCTTCAGAATTTGGCTCATGCTTATCAACACAATCAACAGATAAACCGTGGAACTCATACAAAGGCCCCATCCACTCAGAGTCACGACGGGCCAGATAATCATTCACAGTTACGATGTGTACACCCTGCCCTGCCAATGCATTTAAGTAAGCAGGCAATGTAGCTACCAGCGTTTTACCTTCACCAGTTGCCATTTCGGCAATTTTACCCTGGTGCAGTACTATACCGCCAATCAGCTGTACATCGTAGTGTACCATATCCCAGGTAACTTCATTACCGGCAGCCAGCCAGGTGCTGCTGTGTATGGCTTTGTCACCTTTTATAATAACGTTGTTCTTTTTGGCAGCCAGCGTGCGGTCAAATTCAGTTGCAGTAACTTCAATTGATTTATTTTCCTTTAAGCGGCGGGCTGTTTCTTTAACCACGGCAAAAGCTTCGGGCAATATATTCATTAATATATCTTCCAGTTCTTTATTGCGGTCTTTTTCCAGCTTATCCAGTTGGGTGTATAGTTCTACCTTTTCGGCTACATCCATGTCCAGTTCATTTTCTGTCCTGTCCTTAATAGCCTGTATTTCAGTATCGATACCAGCAAGCCCAACCTTAATTGTTTCTTTAAAATCTATGGTTCTAGCCCTGAGCTCATCATTGCTTATGTTTCCGAGTTTAGCAAATTCGGCCTTTACTTTTTCAACTAAAGGCAATATGCTTTTTACATCCCGTTCTGATTTGCTTCCAAAAAGCTTACTTATAAAATCTAACATATTAATTTGATATAATCATCCCAACTCAACAATTGCGCCATAGCAAATTATAAAGCCATAATGACAGGCAAATGTAAGTATTTAGTATCAAGTAGCTAGTATCAAGTAGTTAGTAAACGCCTTTTTTAATAAATTTTAGCCCGAATATTAATGACACAATAATTATTTATCATCTTGATACTTGATACCAGCTACTTGATACTTAACAAAAAACTATCTTTGCCCACATGAACATCCTGATCTTAGGTTCGGGCGGAAGGGAAAGCGCCTTTGCCTGGAAACTATCACAAAGTAAGAAATGCGGGCAGCTTTTTATAGCACCCGGTAATGCCGGCACCGGCCAGTACGGAACCAATGTAAACATAGCCGTTACTGATTTTGAAGGCATTAAGCAATTGGTTTTAGAAAAAGGCATTAACCTGGTATTGGTTGGCCCCGAAGAACCGTTGGTTAAAGGCGTGCATGATTTTTTCCTGGCGGATGAGCAGCTGAAAAGCATCCCGGTTATCGGTCCGCAGGCCGAAGGCGCACAGCTGGAAGGCAGTAAGGACTTCTCTAAGCAATTTATGGAGAGGCACAATATCCCGGCCGCTGCATCAAAAACCTTTACCCGCGAAACTTTGCAGGAAGGCCTTGAATACCTGCCAACTATTGGCTTACCTATAGTTTTAAAAGCCGACGGACTTGCAGCCGGTAAGGGTGTATTAATTTGCACTACCCTGCAGGAAGCACAGTCTGAACTAACCGAAATGCTTGCCAATGCCAAATTTGGCGCAGCCAGCGCAAAGGTGGTGATCGAACAATTTTTACAAGGGATAGAGCTATCCGTTTTTGTGCTTACCGATGGCAACAATTATAAAGTACTGCCATCAGCAAAAGATTATAAACGTATTGGCGAGGGCGATACCGGCTTAAACACCGGTGGTATGGGCTCTGTTTCACCTGTTCCGTTTGCTGATGAAGTGTTTTTGAAGAAGATAGAGGACCGCATTATTATCCCAACTATTGAAGGGTTGAAAAGCGAGAACATTCCTTATAAAGGCTTCATCTTTATAGGATTGATGAATTGCGGTGGCGACCCATACATGATTGAATACAATTGCCGCATGGGCGACCCGGAAACGGAAAGCGTAATGCCGCGTATAGAATCGGATTTGGTTGAACTGTTTTTAGGCGTAGCCGAAGGCAACCTGAACGAAAAGGAACTGGTTATATCAAACAAAGTAGCCGCTACTGTAATGATGGTTGCAGGCGGTTATCCCGGCACTTATTTAAAGGACAGGGTGATGACCGGTATGGAGAATATCCGCGATTCATACGTTTTCCACGCGGGTACTTATGCCGATGGCGATGAGATCAAAACTTCAGGCGGCAGGGTGATTGCTATTACCTCGTTGCAGGATGATATGTTCAGCGCGCTGCAACAAGCCACCGCTGATGCCAGCCGTATTTATTACGATGGCATGTATTTCAGGAAAGATATTGGGTTTGATTTATTATAAGTCCGAAAGTCCGGGAAGTCGGAAAGTCCGGAAGAAAGAATAAATAAAATACCGTCATGCCGAATTTATTTCGGCATCCCACAGGAAAGGTAACCGCTGAGTATACACTTACATGGTTATCTACTGGCTACAAAGCAAGTGAGGTGCTGAAACAAGTTCAGCATGACCTGCTTTTTTAATATATCTTTCCAATTATTATATAAAACGAAAGTCCGAAAGTTTAAGCGCCATGCTCTTACTTTCGGACTTTCTGTCTTTTCCGACTTCCGGACTATTCTTCTGTCTTCCGGACTTTCCGACTTAAAAAATTAAATCTTCCCGAACAATTCGGCTAATTTCTTTTCCAGGTCTTCACCAAAAAGGTCTTTAGCTATAATCTTTCCTGTTGGGTCTATCAGCAGGTTTTGTGGAATGGCCTGTATACCGTATAATTTGGCGGCATCGTTATCCCAGAATTTCAGATCGGAAACATGGTTCCAGGTTAAGCCATCGTGTTTGATAGCATTTACCCAGGCATCTCTTTTGCCCGGCCTATCCAACGATACACCCAGGATGGTAAAGTTTTTACCTTTATAGTTATTGAACGCTTTTACCACGTTAGGGTTTTCGGCACGGCAAGGACCGCACCATGATGCCCAAAAATCAACCAAAACATATTTGCCTTTGAATGATGACAGGCTCAGCATTTTACCGCTGGTATCAGCTTCAGCAAAGTCAGGAGCCATTGCACCTACTGCTACCGCTTTAAGCGTGTTTAAGTATTTCTGGTACTTTGCACCTGCCGCGCTTGTCTGTAATGCAGGTGATAATTTTGAGAATACCGGTTGCAGTTCATTCGGGTCGGGGTATGGGCCGCCCATGCCTCGTAAAGCTTGCAGACTCATGTATGAATCAGGGTTTGCAGCGATGAACTGTTTGTTCAATTCTTTTGATTGCACGCCGATAACGCTATCTTTTTTATCAATGTAATCACCAAATTCTTTGGTTTCCCTTTTCTCTTTTGATGCGGCGTAGTATTCAGTTGTTAAGGCATCCTCGGCATCAGTAGCCGGTTTCAGGAATGCTTTATAGCGCACATTATCCTCATTTACTTTTGTACCGGTAATGGTAGCATGTGATAATGAATCGGCGCTGTTAATGGTAGTTGTACCATTAACCAGGTAAACAGAAGCGATATCCTGTTTTGATTTCCTGTCGATATTCATGATACCGATACCTTTATAATCAATCAATAAGGTAGCCTGCGTTATCTCTTTTACTTCGCCGCTGAATTGGAACACACCATTTTTAATAGCGGTGGAATCAGTCATACGTTTGCCGTCGGCGCTGTAAGATAAAAATATTTTTGAAGGCGGGTTAACCGAACCAACCTTGCCCTTTATGGTATATTTTTCCTGGGCGAATAATACTGCCGGTGAGACGGTCAGCATAAATAGAATTAATTTTTTCATTGTTATTGTTTATTGATCAAAATAAGGTCAGCCATAAAAGTATGTAATAAAGAGTCAGGATGCAAGAATCAAGATATAAAAGAGAAAAGTCAGAAATCAAGAAGCTACAATTGCAGTTCATCTTAATTCCTGACTCTTAATTCTTGGTTCTTTCTTTATTTGCCGAATATCTGTGACAGCTTATTATCCAACTCAGCGCCACGCAGGTCTTTTGCGATGATCTTTCCTGTTGGGTCGAGCAAGAAGTTATGCGGGATGGATTGTACAGCATACAGAACTGCTACCTGGTTGCTCCAGAAGTTAAGGTCTGATACCTGTGTCCATGCCAGGCCATCATTTTTAATAGCAGCTACCCAATCGGCTTTGCCACTTGATTTATCAAGCGATACACCTAAAATAGTAAAATTTTTGGTCTTGAATTTATTGAAAGCCTTTACCACGTTAGGGTTTTCCTGGCGGCAAGGGCCGCACCATGATGCCCAAAAATCTATCAGCACATATTTGCCTCTGAAAGATGATAGCGTAACAGGCTTACCATCCGGGTCGCTTTGGGTAAAATCGGGTGCTATTGATCCTAATGCAGTTGATTTTAAGCCATCAATACCTTTCCTTATCACTTTGCCTTGCTCAGTATCTTTTAAGTTTTGTGATAATGAGTTGTACAGGTCGTTCAACACCAAATAATCGGGCGATGGGCCTAAAGAACTCAGTACGATCAGGCTGAAGTAATTATCGGGATTACTTTTAATGAATTTCTCAAAGATGGCAGTTTGCTCATCTGCCACAGCTTTATGTTTGGCATCTTCGGCATTTTGGAATGCCTCCGTATTTTGTTGTGCAGCCGGTACTGTGCTTTCTTCGGCTTTAATTGCTTTTGCTTTGGTGATAACGGGGGTTAAATCCACCATTAATCTTTTATAGGCATCATTAACCGGTGAGCCCGTAATCTGTGCTTTCCCAATGGAATCGGTTGTACTTACAACTGCAATTGTGCCTTTTTCAACATATAAACTTAAGCCATCAAGCGTTTTTTCATCCAAATATGCCGAACCCAACCCTTTATGGTCGATAACCAATAAAGCCTGACTGGGATCCATTACCTGGCCTGTAAACTTAAAGCTGCCCTGTATAATATCGGCTGAGTCGATTATTTTATTGGCACCTAACTGGTAAAACAAGTAAGCACGTACCGGCGCGTTTAAACTGCCAACTTTACCCTGTATGGTAAACGTTGAAACTGCAGGCGATGATGTTTGCGCAAAGGCCAGTGTTGGCAGCAATGCTATAATAAAAGCGAATATTTTTTTCATGAAAACACAATAATACCAGCAAAGGTAACGTAAAAAACCGCTCGGAATTATCTTATCAGATGAGTTTTTGGTAAGTGCGCCACCAAAGATCGGGCATTTCGCCGGAAACGGCAGTCTTGTAATCATCATATTGACAAGGCACTAAATGGAAACGCTCGTTCATAGAACCCGTGCTTGGGTAAGGCACCTGCATCCACCAGCGGTCGGATTTTTTGCTTTTTACAAACACCAGCTCATGCTCATCGTGCTTTAAACTGGTTTTGTAGATCAGGTATTGTGATTTCGGGTTGAGCGGGAAATCCTTTTTGCGGTTATAAAAACCATCAACAAAATACCATATCATTTGCGCTACCAGCGTAGCCGTTTGGCCGTTGCTATCATAAGCAGGGTTGAATTCGTAAAAGCCTATGGAAGTTAGCTTATCATTAAAGCCCGCGTAACGGCAAAGCTGGCAGGCTTCCTCGGCATAAAAACCATTTGGCGTTGCATTGGCGCTGCCCATCGCATCAGACGAGCGAATAGCATTTACATCAAAACTGATCATACTCGCGTTGCGGATCACAGGTTCTGCAAAGGCTATATTGCCACTTAAGGCACCTAAACGATGGGCATCGAAATATAATTTTTCCATCACACGCAGGCCAGCCTGACTAACAAAGTAGGTCTGGTACCCCAGGTTACTAAAGTTGAACAGGTAATTAGGCTCGTGGAGAAATATTTTGCTCAGGTAAGCTTGTGATGTGGTTTCAATACTATCGCCAAAGGCATCATCATCCAGGTCGAAATGTGAATCGATCACCACTAAGTCAACCCTTTGTTCCAGGTTTTCATACCCCATGTATTGAGCGTAGGTAAGATCCTGCCCGCCACCTATAATAATGGGGATGATGTCCATTTTAACCAGTTCCTCAACTACCGTTTTAAGTGCGAAGTAGGTATCGGTTACAGTAGCGCCGGGTTTTATGTTACCCAGATCAACAATTTTGGTATGGTAATTACCCTCATTAAGCAGGTAAAGCTTTTCGCGCACATAGTCAGGTGCCAGGGCGCAACCAGAGTTGCCAATAGCGTTCCGGTCTTCCTGTACACCAATAATGGCGATATCTATTTTTTGTTCCAATTCGAAGATATCAGCAGCATACTGCTGGATCCTATCACCCATGTGACTGGCGTAATAACCGTTTTTAGGTGTTATAGAAGTGAGATCGACCGGGGTAAAAAAATCGGATAAAGACATGTTCAATAATGTGCAAATATGCGGATGTGCAAATATGCAGATTGTTTTGATATGCATTAGCCCGGCGAGCAAATTATGCAGATTTTTTAAATGTGCAGAATCGCCTAAGCCCTGAAAGCTATTGGCGTAAAGGAGGTTTGCTTTTTAAAATATTTTGAGAAATGTGCCAGGTCGTCATAACCTAAAGCGTAGGCTATCTCGCTTACGCTCCAATGCGTTTGTTTCAGTAATATTTTGGCTTCCTGTATGATCCTGCTGCCGATGATCTCTGATGTTGTGTTGCCCGTAACCTCTTTTAAAACTTTATTCAGGTGGTTTACATGTACGGCCAGGCGGTCGGCGTAATCTTTAGCGGTGCGCAGTGAGAGCGGTTGTTGAGGAGATTCCAGCGGAAACTGCCGCTCCAATAATTCGATAAATAATGACGAGATCCGTTCCGAAGCATTTTGCGAAGCACTTAACGCCGAGATAGGCTGCAGCTTTTGCCCGTAATGAATCAGTTCCATAACCAGGGTGCGCAGCAGGTCGAATTTATATTGGTAATCGGTGTTCAGTTCCTTTAGCATTTTGCGGAAAATATATTGTATCTCCTGCACTTCTATTTCAGATAGTTGAAAAACAGGAAATTGCCCGGGTTGAAAGATCGGCAATTCATCCAACCCCACCCCTGTTTTGCCCGGCGAAAGAAAATCGGCAGTAAAAATACAGAACATGCCGGTTTGGTTACTATCGGCAGGAAGCCAATGATAAGGAATCTTGGGTGTGGCAAACAGCAGCGCATTTTCCTGCACATCAATTACCTTGTCGGCATATTCGGCACGGCTTTTACCCCGCAGCCAGCTGATCTTATAATAAGCCCGCCTGCTGTAAGGCATAATACGGTCGCCTGTTGCTTTATCAAACAGCTTCTCGCTTTCAAACACGTTAAAATGACCAATCTCACGGGCAATCCCTTCAGGTTGCAAAGCGCCGTTCCGTTGATAAAAATCGTCGAGTGAAGTATTGGTGATCATTTTATGTCTGCTAATCTATTAATACAAAGATGGGAATATTACTGTTTAGTAGTTTGCAACAATCAATCCGTTATTTGTACATTTCAAACTATCTGTTAAATGAAACATGGCTGATAATTCTCATTTGCACATACGCCTATCAATATGCACATTTGCACATACGCACAGCTGCAGATAAATAATGATACTGGTTACAGGCGCAACAGGTTTTTTAGGTTCGGAACTGGCCAGGCAATTGGTGCAGCAGGGCAACACTATCCGTTGTACCAAACGCGGCAGTTCGGTAATCGCCAAAATACTTATTCCGTACGAACAGCAAATAGATTGGGTTGATGCAGATATGCTGGATGTTTTTGCTTTGGAAGATGCGCTTGAAAATGTTACCCAGGTTTACCATTGCGCGGCATGGGTATCATTAAGGCAGGCCGATAAGCAACCGATGATCCGTACCAATGTTACGGGCACCGCTAATTTGGTTAATTTGTGCACACAGCTTGGCATACGTTTATTGCATGTAAGCTCTATCGCCGCCATCGGCACTGCCTTACCGGGCGAGATGATCACCGAAAATAATCACCTGGAAGAAACTGCCGAGAACGACGGCTACGCCATATCAAAACTGGAAAGCGAAATGGAAGTTTGGCGCGGTATTGCCGAAGGATTGAACGCAGTGATCGTAAATCCATCATTAATTACAGGACCAAACACCGGCACCGAAGGCACCGGGCAATTATTTGAAACCATACGCAAAGGCTTTAAATTTTATACCGCAGGCACCGGAGGTTTTGTTGATGTGGAGGACGTAGCCAAATGTATGATAGCGCTCATGAACAGCCCCATACGAGCCGAACGCTACATCATCAGCGCTGAAAACCTGACTTATAAGGAAGTAATTACTGATATAGCCCACCACTTTGGCATAAAACCACCTGCCACACTTGCCACCCCGTTTATGATGGGCCTGGCCTGGCGCGGGTCGGCTGTGATAGCTGCTTTAACCGGGAAAGATCCTTTTCTCGATAAAGTTTCGGCACAAACGGCATCGCAAACACGGGTTTATGATAACTCGAAGATAAAGAAAGCCATCGGGATTGAGTTTAAGAGCATTAAGGATACGGTGAGGGAAGTTTGTGAGGCGTTGAAGCAATAGGTGTTTGTGAGGCAGGCTGTTTGTGAGGACACAAACAGCGGGAGATGAAAGGCCTCTGTGTGACACCCTATTTTCACAGCCCCAACAATCCCTATCAACTTAATCAACTATTCATCCAAAAAATCATCCAAAATTTGCACATTTGCACATCCGCATAATATTTGCACATTAAAGGCTAATATCTGCACAATCAAATAATGGATCAATACTTTATTATAGACTTCGACAGCACATTTACGCAGGTTGAAGCACTTGACGAACTTGCCCGCATCTCCCTAAAAAATCATCCCGACAGGGAGAAAATCTACGAACAGATTGAAGAACTGACCAACGCCTCTATGGAAGGCAGGTTATCGTTCACCCAAAGTCTGGAAGCGCGCGTTAAACTATTACAGGCTAACCGCGAGCATTTAAAACAACTCATTACCCATTTAAAAAAGAAGGTATCTACCTCGTTTTCGCGCAATACCATCTTCTTTAAAAATCATCAGGATGAGGTATTGATCGTATCGGGTGGGTTTAAGGAATTTATTACCCCGGTTGTTACGGAGTATCACATAAAAAAGGAAAATATCTATGCCAATACCTTTGTATTTGATGATGAGGGCAACATCATCGGTTACGACCGTGAGAACCCATTATCACAAGAAGGTGGTAAGGTTAAATTATTAAAAGAACTTAACCTGCAAGGCGAAATATTTGGCATTGGCGATGGTTATTCTGATTTCCAGCTAAAGGAATCGGGCATGATCAAAAAATTCTTTGCCTTTACAGAAAATATTGAAAGGAAGTCAGTAGCTGAAAAAGCCGACCATATTACCCCCAGCTTTGATGAGTTTTTATATATCAATAAGCTACCGAGGGCTATCTCCTACCCAAAAAACCGCATTAAATGTTTGGTAGTTGGCAATGTTGATGAAGACGCGCTGGCACAAATGCAAAAGGAAGGTTACAACATCCGCCAGCGTGATAGCATTGAAGAAAAATATTTAGAGGAAGCCGGTATTTTATTTTGCGACGAAGAAAACCAGCCAACACCCGAGCAGTTACAAAACGCAGGCAGGTTAAAAGCGATAGGTATCTTCGGTAAGATCAGCAGTAAAAAATTGGGCGAAACAGCTTGCGAAAACGGTATCATTATTTTTGATGACCCTAAGCATAACCCCCGTAACGACGATTTTATCCCGAAAAGGGTAATGGCATTTATGAACGAGGGTAAAACGCATACCAGCTGTAATTTCCCCGACTTACAGCCACCACGTGTTAACAACGCGCACCGTTTGATCCACATTCACAAAAACGTACCGGGTATATTGGCTAAGATAAATGATGTATTTGCCCGCCATAACATTAATATAGTAGGTGAGTTTTTGGTTACCAACCCACAAATAGGTTACGTAATAACCGATGTTAATACCGGTTATGATACCCAGGTATTGAACGAACTTAAAGCCATTGAGCAAACGATTAAATTTAGGCTGTTGTATTAAGATAGTCGGAAAGTCCGAAAGACGTAAAGGTCCGGAAGTAAAAAGCTTTACTTCCGGACTTTCTTATTTTTATTTCTTTCGGACTTCCCGACTTTACTGACTTTCAGACTTTCCCATCTTTCGGACTTCCCAACTTTACTTACTTCCGGACTAAAGAATTATTCTTTCGACGGCACCACCAGTACAGGTATTTCCGAATGGCGTACCACATACTCGGCTATGCTACCCATCAGCAGGCGGTCAAGGCCGGTGCGGCGATGGGTACCGATGATGATCAGGTCAGCTTTAAACTCATGGCTGCAATCTATAATACCTTCTCCGGTTGATCCATATTCATTAAACTGGGTAACCTGTAATTTACCGCTGTACTTTTTACTGATGCTGGTAATTAAGTTATCAGCTATTTCATCCTGTACTCTTAATAGTTCCAGGTTATCTGTTTCGCTAATATTTAATGATGAACCTAATATCTCATCTGCACCGCTAGTTGTCATGGCCAGGGATACAGGCTCGGTCATGTGCACCAATCCTACATGAGCATCAAGTGTTTCGGCTAGTTTAAAACCATATTTGGCGGCAGCATCAGCATAAGTGCTGTCATCAATGCCTATTAAAATTTTCTTTATCATGGCGTAATTATTAAAGGTTTGGCAGGTACGGTATATAAACAATTAAAACGGGATATGTTTTTGGATGTAATAGAATATTATACTCAGATTTATTTTCTTTCCTACATTTGCTTATGCCGTTTACACCTGAAATTGAACAACGCCTAACCCAACTGCAGGAAAAATATGAGGCCATGGGCCAGGATATGCCTACTTATCTGGATGGCCTGCTATATGCTGATTTTTTAACCTATTGGGATTACATCCACCTGGATACCTTACTGAGCCTGCAAAGCCCTAAAACACCGTTTCCGGATGAGGAGATCTTCATCATTTGTCACCAGATAACGGAACTGTATTTTAAACTATCGCTGCACGAGTGTAAACAGATAGCCGAAGCAGAGCATTTAACAACCGACTTTTTCACCGCACGTATAAGGCGCATTAACCGGTATTTCGAAGCACTTACGCATTCGTTTGAGGTGATGGTGGATGGGATGGAAAAGGAGCAGTTTTTAAAATTTCGGATGTCGTTATTACCGGCAAGCGGTTTCCAATCGGGGCAATACCGCATGATAGAGATCCACGCTACTGATTTTATTAACCTGGTGGCCAAAGATAAACGGGCCGAACTCAGCACCGCTACTATTGAGGACCAGTTTGAGCATTTATACTGGAAATCGGGCGCTACAGAACTGGCAACCGGCAAAAAAACGCTGACACTAAAGCAATTCGAGAAGAAATATTCTAAAACCTTTATTGAACTGGGCATAACTAATGTTAACACCAATTTTAACGCGCTGCTGCAGCAATTTAAATATAAGGGCGAAAGCACGCAGCATTTGGAAGATGAACTGAGGCGATTGGATAGCAATGTAAATGTGAACTGGCCATTATCGCACTATAAATCTGCCGTACGCTACCTTAACCGCGAGCCTGAGGATATTAAAGCAACCGGCGGCACTAACTGGCAAAAATACCTGCCCCCGCGTTTTCAGAAACGCATCTTTTTCCCAGGTTTATGGACTGCGGAGCAGGAAGAGAACTGGGGTAAGGCTTGGGTTGAGCAAGTGTTGAGTGGACAATAGACAGTTTGCACAAATTAATGTCATCCCGAACTTATTTCGGGATCCTACAAGACAAGCGGCCTGTATAATAAAAGAGGTGCTGAAACAAGTTCAGGATGACGGATTTAATATGACTTATGATTTAAAAACTATTATTCTCACAAAAATATTTCCTAACTTGCCATTTTCCATAATTTAATACGATAAGGCCATGACAGAGACGCTGGACATCAAGATCACCAAAACAAACCATTCGCGCTTAGCGGAAACCGATTTTAACAATTTGCCATTCGGAAAAACTTTTTCTGACCACATGTTCGTGGCAGATTACGTCGATGGCGAGTGGAAGAATTTTCAGGTCATTCCCTACGGCGAAATTGGATTGAGTCCTGCAATTTCGGCCCTGCATTACGGTCAGTCATTTTTTGAGGGTATAAAAGCTTACAAACATGCTGATGGCACAGTTTCCATTTTCCGTCCCGATAAAAACGCTAAACGTTTTAATAAATCGGCAGAAAGATTGTGTATGCCAACCATCCCTGAGGACATATTTTTACAAAGCCTTGCAGCTGTTGTAGATGTTGACCGCGACTGGGTACCTACACAAGCCGACCATGCTTTATACATCCGCCCGTTTATGTTCGCTACCGACCCATTTTTGGGTGTATCGCCATCAACAACCTATAAATACATGGTATTATTATGCCCTGTGGGCCCTTACTTTTCAAAAACATTAAGGGTTAAAATAGAGAACTTCTACACTCGCTCTGCCGAAGGTGGTATGGGCTACGCAAAATCATCAGGCAACTATGGCGGCTCTATGCTGCCTGCTAAAAAAGCCGTTGAAGAAGGTTTTGACCAACTGATATGGACCGATGCCAAAGAACATGCTTATGTAGAAGAAATGGGCGCGGCAAACGTAATTTTTGTGCTGGATGGCGTAGTTGTTACCCCATCAACCCGCGATACTATTTTAGATGGTGTAACCCGCGATACAGTTTTAGCACTGGCCCGCGAATGGGGTTACCCCGTTGAAGAACGCCGCGTATCAGTAGCCGAAATTATTGAGGGTGCTAAAAACGGCAAACTTAATGATGCCTTTGGCGCTGGTACAGCAGCTACCATTGCCCCGGTTGGCTCAATCAGCCTTGATGGTGAAGAATACTTTTTAAGCGACCCAAAAACACGTGAATTTTCACAACGTGTATTTAAGGAAATGAACGCTATAAAATACGGCACTACGCCTGATACCCACGGCTGGAACTTTATTGTGAATGCTGAGTAGTATTGTGAATGGTGAGTAGTGAGTTGTACTCATTTTAAGATATAAGCCCTGCATTAGCAGGGCTTTTTTTTGGGGTGGATTACTTAACGGTGGCTAAATAAGCGCCCATATCGTCAGTTAGCTTTACGCCTAACTTATTTAGCTTGCTCATATACAAAGTCCGCAGATCGCTCCATTTGTAGTATACAGATACTTTGTTAAGGCCATCAATGTGTACTTCCTTTTCATTCAATAATACCTTTACCAAATAGCCAGGAGTATCTTTCTTTTTATAAAACACCCACTGGATATTACCACTCAGCGGGATAACATCAGCCGAATGCCAGCTATCATTTAGTTTTGAAGCGATGGTTGTTGCCTTGTCCGCCGATGAGACCTGCAATAAAGCGGCAAAAGGTGCGGTGGTTTCGGCATGAGCGAAACGCAGACGGGCTTTGTATTTCCCGGTGGCGGCAAATTCATCGGCAGCTTTAATAAAATCGACCAGCAACGGCACGGCAATTCTTACCTGTATACCATTGTTATCAGTTCCCGGGCCTTTCTTAAGGTTTTCGTCGATGGAATCCAGTTCGCCCAACTTTTTAAGGTCATCGCAGCTGAAGAATGATTTAAAATCAAGATCAGCTTGTTGGTAACCCTTTTGTTGTATTTCTTCTTTCAGCGAGTAAACTATAGTGGCAAAGCCAAACACATCCGAAGTAAATGTTTCTTCCTGCTCGCCCTTAAGTGCTTCTTTGGCTAAAAAACTAGCAGTGAAAAATTTCGCTGTGACTTCCTTATTCAATTCATCAAAATGAACTGCCTGCTGCAATGACTGCATAACCGTTCCGCTGTCAACCCCATTCTCAAAACTTTTATAAGCAGGCGACAAGTCATAAAACCGCAGCGCGGTGTCATCGTTATAAAAATTGGTGGTAGCGGTGTCTTTTAATTTACTGTTCAGGCCTTGTAAAAATGCGTCGGCGCTTTGTTTGGTGCGTACTTCTTTGGTTATGGCTACGCTGAGGTTTGGCTGGCCTTTAAATACATTACCGTAGTTCAGGTACATGCGTTCGCCCAGGCCTTTTAGTTCATCTTTGCCTTCGGCAGATATAAATTTGGTGCTGCCTTTTTCAACTTTTTGCAGGGCGATAACCATTTGTTTCAACTTCTTGCCATCGGTTGTTAAGGCGTTGGCGCTATCAGCCTGCATCAATAAATTATAGGCGAAGGTTGTTTTCACATCCTTGGTTAAATGCCGCGCGCCGTGCCTGCCTACATGATTTATAAAAACCTGGGAGTAGCCAGCAGGTACAGGGGTGTACTTTTGTACCGGAGCCTTATACAATGTTTTGGTCCCTAAAAAATCGGCATTACAATTTTGGGCCGATGCAGCGGTATGGTAGCCGATTATAAAAAGGGTAATTAACAATGATCTTTTCATATCAAAGATTTAAACAGGGTGGATGCAAAAAATATTGCGTCTCTACACATTCTATTTTACCGTAGAGACCAATATTTTGCGTCTCTCATTAGATTCTCTTCTAAACAAAATAGAGACACAGTGTATTGTGCCTCTATTTACAATTCTTCAAAAATATTTATTAATGCTGGTTACCTGTACCATCGTACTGGTAAGCGCCAATATCTTTGCCTGGCGCTGTAATTGTTGCGCCGTATGTCCCGGTGGTGGTTACTGTATTATATGATGTTGCTGTTATACTGGCTTTGCTTATTGCCGGCGAACCCGCCTTTGGTATAAAGCTGGATGTACCAACCATTACTATAGCAGGCGTTTGGTTGCTGGCCGTTACAGGTGCCGGAAATTGTGTATAGTTATACGCGTTTACATCAAACCCATAAAACATCGGGTCGTTTTGCTGTGGCGTAGCCGAATAAATATCACCCGACTGGAAGGTAGATTTACCATCGGCAGCATTAAACTGCGCAACAAGGGCCGTGTTATAGCCATAATAAAGCTGGTTGTTGTAATGCACATTGGTAATATCAGAACTGCTTAATACCCTTAAACCTATGGCGCAGTTGATGATCATGTTGTTATAAGCGTTTCCCTTAGCCGCTTTCTCAAAGTCGATAGAACCACCGTGACCGCTGGTTGAGTTTTGCCTGAAACCGCAGTTTACAATGGTATTGTTATAGCAGTTGATATTACACTGTGTTCCGGTACTGCCCGCGTCGGAGATCTTGAAAGCGTTGGTTGCCGCGCCGATAATCATGTTATAACCCACATCGCCTACTGAACCGCTTTTTATGTTACAAGCCTCGCCTGCTGCCAGGCCGCATAGTTCGTAGGTGTTACGCATAATATCCATATGGCCGCCTGCTACACGCATGGCATCATCCTTACTACCAAAGATCCATGAATCTTCCAGTATGAAGTTTTTGGTAATGTTGGCGAAGTAGATGGTCCAGCGAGGGTCGCCATCGGCGTAAACGGCATGGTCGTCAGCGTCACCTGCTGGTGATCCGGCAAATTCAAGGTGTGTCCATTTAATGATCAGGTCGCCACCAGCCGGGTTCGGGTCTTCAGCCGTTGCTGCAGCACCTGGTGTGCAATAGATACCACCCCACCATCCCTGGAAAACATCGGTATAGTTTTGCTGGCTTGCTTCTGTATGTAACTGCGATGCATTGCTTACAGTTATATAGTTCTGGTTATCCTTTGTGCCCAGGCTTATAAATGAACCGTGTACAAAAATTTCGGGAGCAGTAGCGGCGGTTTTACCATCGCCAAGGGCAATCAGCTTTGAACCGGCCTGCATCAGCAGGGTATCGCCACCGTTTACGGTTATGTTGGTTGAAAAGTAATAGGTTTTACCGCTTAACAACGTTCCTTTTACGGTACCGCTCAGGGTATCCGACTTAATTATATTACCTACCTGTACGGTTGGCTGCGATATTTTAAAAGTCTCGGCTTTATGGCACGCGCTTGCAAATAGTACTAGGGCAACCGCTGTTATTATATTAAAATATTTTTTCATCATCGTTATATTACAGTTTATACCTGATACCCAAAATGTAGTACTGCTCATATGTATCCTTGCGGATAAATACGTCCTTGCCTACTGTTTGATAGTCGAACACATTTGCCTGCGGCGTATAAGGGCGGTGGATCTCCAGTTCTAAAGGTGTATTGGTTAAGTTGGTAGCTTTCGCGTAGACATAGAACTTTTTAAATACTCTTTTTTCTGCGGAGATATCCAGCGTTACGAAACCCTTTTGCCAGATATCGTTATCCAGATAAGGCGATACCGCATAGATACGTGACCCGGTATATACGGCTGAAACCTGTGCATCGAATCCGTTTTTAGCATTCCTGTACAGGAACGACAGGTTGCCAATGTTCTTCGACTGGTCCTGCAGCGGGCGGGTTTGGTTTACATCTTTATGAGTAAGGTTACCTGTGTTATCACGATAATCTAACAGTTTTGGCGTAGTGATATCAGAATTAGTATAAGTATAGTTTAACCTGATGCCGAAGTCTCTCAGGTATTTAGTCGCGTCCAGTTCAAAACCGTAGTTGGTTGCATTACCAAAGTTTTCCGGCTCTAAAACGTAATTGTTTGAGGCTGCACCCGGGGCCAGTGTAACCGCGTATTCTATCGGGTTTTGGATGCTTTTGTAGAACGCACCTACCAATAACTGATCAAGCGCGCCCGGGAATAATTCATAACGCAGATCAAGGTTGTTTGAGGTGATCCTTTTCAGGTAAGGGTTACCGACCTCCTGATAATCAGCATCAGGGTCGCCAACTGAATGCGGTACAAGTTCATAAAAATTAGGCCTGCTGATGGCTGAGTAATAAGAGAAACGCAGGTCCTGTTTATCATCAAGTGTATATTTTAAGTTTAAGCTTGGCAGCACATCAAAGTAATTAATAGATCCGGTTGCGCCAATCACATTATTTATTGGTGCGCCCGTAGTCCAGCTTTGGCTGGTGTTTTCATAACGTACACCGCCTATGGCCAATAAATTACCTATGTTAAATTTAAACTGACCGTAGCCTGCGCCGATCTTCTCGGTAAAATCGTAATTTAAAGGGTTCGACGGGCTACCTGCCGGGTTTTGTACGGTAAATGTATTATCGCCCAGGTTACCATTATACGTTTGGTTGGTATTGCTGGCAGCGGTTACAATATCATATTCATCATAAGTACTGCTCCTGGTTTATCACGGTACATACCACCTGCGCTGAAATCAACCTTGGTACCAAAAAGTGTTGGTGAATAAGTTGCGTTCAAATAACCGCTTTTATCCTGGTCGGAGTTTTTGGCGAATACGCGTGTCATGGCTTCAGGATCTGTTACCAAACGTTGCGGCGATTGCGTGATAACGCCCGTAGTAGGATTCAGGTTTGCACCTGTAGTGATATACAGATCGGCACGGTCGGGCTCGTTAGCCGTAGCCTTTGCGTAAACCGCCGACCAGTCCAGTTTCCATTTATCAGATAATTTATGCTCGCCATGCAGGTCGAAGTTATAGATCTGCTGTACGGTGCGGTCGCTGTGGTAGTTTTGGCCCACATCACCTGTGCCGGGTTGGGTATGGCTGGTTGTTAAGCTGGTATCCGAAGTAAACCTGTACTCGTTACGGGTAAGGTTGATGTAATCCGCATCTAAGGCTATTTTATTATCAGCATTAAACCTGTAATCAAATTTGGTGATCACCGCGGTGCGTTCCTGCTGAATATCATAAGTACGACTTTCCTCGCTGGTTAATTGCGGCGTACCATCCTGTTCGCTGGTTGATGAGCCAAAGAATACGCCATTAGTTTGGCGATAGCTGTTTTGGTAGCTTAAGGTAGCTATGGCCCCGAATTTTTTATCAGCCGAACGGCCACCAACTGTCAAGCCGAAGATACCACCCAGTGGCACTTTCTTTTGGCTGTACTCAAAAGGGTTATTTGGGAAATCGCTCATGGAAGCATTGGTATTACCCGATACCCTTGGCGAAGTGGTTAAACTGGCGCTGTGATCGAATTTGGTAAAGCCATCGCCACTAAAAAAATTATTGGCAAAGCCTGTACCTACGTTGGCCGAAACCATGAAATCATTCGGTGCATCCTTTAACACCATATTTACAGCACCCGCAATAGCATCGCCTTCCATATTGGCTGTTAATGATTTAGAAACTTCCAGGCGGTCAACTATATCAGCCGGGAAAATATCCAGCGGCACATAACGGTTCTTGTTATCAGGGCTCGGGATCTTGATACCGTTAACTAAGGTATATTCATAACGCTGATCCATACCACGGATAATGGCATATTGCGCCTCACCATTGTTGCTGCGCTCAACCGAAACGCCCGACACACGCTGAGTAACGTTGGCAATGGAAATATCGGGCGAAGCCTCAATAGTACGGGCAGATACCGCATTTAATACTACAGCCGATCTGCGTTCGGAGTTTAATGCCGATTGATCGGTGGTACGGTTGGCGTGATCGGTTACTGTAACTTCATTTAAGGCTTTGTTTTTATCCTCTAGTATTAAGTTAACAACGGTTACAGCGCCATCGGCAAGTTCAAAATGTTTTTCAGCTGGCTCATAAGCAACATATTTGGCGCTGATAACATATTTTATACCATCTTCATTTTTAAAAATGTAGGCACCGTTAAGGCCTACGCTGGTATATTCCTTTTTACCGGAGGCTTCATTAGTAAGCGTGATGGTTGCGCCGATCAATGGCTGACCGTTCTTATCGGTCACGTTTCCTTTTATTACGCGCTGCGCATTGGCAAAGCTAAAAAGGGAACAAAAAAGCAGTATTAAAATAGGTAATCGTATATTCATTTGTGCTGAATTAAATCAGCCGCAAATAAACCCTGACTATGTAATCATAAAATAACCTGAATATTATGATTAAATAAATAGGAAAAGATACTGGATAAATTCTGTGTTTTTATTATTTATAAAAAACTTAATATAACAATATTACTGGCTTAATATATAAACGGCTAATACGTGCCGCTTTACAGGTATTATTATTAAATATTTCTATTATGAAAATAAAAAATATTTACAACAACCTTAATCAACCAAGCTTTGCAGATTAATCAAGGATAGAAATAAATTAAGTTAACATTAACTTAATTTGAAGAATTAACGTGAAACAAGATTGTTACTCAACACTAACGGTCAATCCTTCCTGCTGTAAAATTTTGCGGTAGATCTCCATTTCGGTAAAAGAACCTTCCAAAACGGCGCATTTGCCTTCGTTGTGTACCTTCCAGGCAATTTTCTCGGCCTGGGCCTCGGAGTAATCCAGGTATTTCATCATGCAATAGATCACATGATCAAAACTGTTAACGTCATCGTTCCATAAAATAAGGCGGTGAATTTCCTTCAAACCTACCAATAACTCCTCGAGTGTGAACGTTTCTTCCTGTACTTCAGTTGGCATATGTAACTGTAAAATTACTTAAAAACTATAATAAAACCGCTAAAATTCTGTTCAAGGGGGAATTTTAGCAGCGAAATAATGACCGGGAATTGCCCGTTAGCAGGCTTTCCACTTAAGGTTTAGCTATAGATCATAAAATCGCTCTAAAAATAAGCAAACATCACAATTAAATAATGAAACGATTTCCTTTTTACATTTCCGGTATTTTAACGATCCAATTATTAGCAAGCATGGTATGCCGCGCGCAAACCGATGTAAACCTCAGGCTGCAGGCACCAGCACCGCATTTAGCCGTTGATGGCGACATAAGGGATTGGGGCGATAGCCTTAAATTTTACAGTCCGGAAGAGCATATTAATTATATGATGGCCAATAGTCAGGATACTATTTACCTGGCCGTAAAGATCTATGAAAAATCAGAGATCGGGCGTGTGTTGAATGCGGGTTTAACCTTCAGCATCGACCCAAAAGGAAAAAAGAAAGAAACCTTTAGCATAACCTTCCCGCTGAACGTACAGGGCAGTGCGACTATACCGTTTAAACGCCCTGAAGGTGATGAAGATGCCATAAGCCAGGAAGACCGCAACGAACTGATGCGCGAGCGTATTACCTCATTAAGGGGTATTAAGGTTGTTGGTTTTAAAGATATTGAGGATGATATGATCACCACCTCAAATACCTATGGCATACAAACTGCCATCAATTATGATGATGCGGGTAACCTGATCTGTGAGGCTGCCATCCCTTTAAAATTCTTTCATGCCGATAACCTGATGAAAAGCCCCTGGGCGTTTAACATTAAGATAAATGGTGTACAACGCCCTAAACCAAGCGGCGATAGTGAGAATGGTGGCGGCAAACCCGGTGGTGGTGGCGGCATGGGAGGCGGCGGTGGCATGGGTGGTGGAGGCGGACGACATGGCGGCGGTGGCGGAAGACACGGCGGTGGTGGCGGCGGCAACGCTCCTGATAACAGCGAAATGAGTAAGTCGGTTGATTTTTGGGGTAGATTTTCTTTAGCTAAGTAGACGCTTTTAAGTCATGCTGAACTTGTTTCAGCACCTCACATGCCATGTTAACTTCATGCAGGCTACTTTGTAGGTGAGATCCCGAAAACAAGTTCGGGATGACGGTTATTTTAGAAACACGAAACTTACGAAGTTTTAAAAACTTCGTAAGTTTTTGTCGGGCTTGAACTGCTTACTGAAAACTGCTCACTAATTACTGCAAACTCCAAAACTACTCCACCTTATACTTGTACACCTGCCTGCCTAAATTACCGTTATCGTCAATCCCCTCAATTACTATCCGGTAAGTTCCTTTGGTATCCGCATTAAAAAACTCTAATGAGGCTTTTCCATCTTTATCAGTTATAATATTAGGGTTCCAGTATATGGTTGAGCGCAGGTCCATTGCCTGGGCCTCTGTGCGGGGCCCGGTATATTTTGGCGAATAGAATGTACGGCTTTTATAATAGCCGTTAAACCGGTAAGTAATTAAGCCGGCCGGAACTACACTGGTAACATAATTGGCGCTGCTACCGCGTTTGGTTGTTATAATTAGTGCTCCTCCCGGTGCCTGTGAGCCATATACCGCTAAATAAGCACCGCTTCGTAAAACCTCTATACTATAAACATCCGATGGGTTAAGGTTATCCATTTCATCTGAGCCGCCCGCAGTTACTACCCCATCAATAATCACGGTCATGGCGGGCCGGGCACTCAGTTTAGCCTGCTCACGGGTTGAATATGGAACCCCATTCTTAAATGTTACGCCAAATATCTTACTTACCAAACAATCAGATAAATTAACACAATTATATAGGTCGCTGCCCATTATCACCTGGTCGGCATTACCGGGCCCGTTAAGGTTTGATGAATTGGTTAATTCAGGTTTCTTTGGTGTTTTAGTATCTTTTATATTTACTGTTTTAAGGTTTATTGTTTTGGCAGTGTCGGTACCGGCAAATTGTTTGGTGATAACATATAGTATAGGCACACCATCATCCTTACCTGCCCCTCCAACAGTTGCTCCCTTTTCGCCCATTATACCATATAATGATTTATAAGCGCCACCCTCTAATACTTTCACAAATTCTATTTCATCGGGTGAATAGTTGTCAAGCTCATCCTGCGTAGTCTGCATATCATTTACAATTATATACAATGGTGTATGCTTTGGTACAAAGGAAACAGTGCTAAATGTAGTGACGAGTTTCCCTTCAACAAGTAATGTACCGGGTACGGCCTGCATTAGCGACATTTTTAGATTATTGCTTATTTTTGCCAGATTACTGCCGCTAATTGTACGGGGATGATCAGTACCATATCTGTTTGACATATCAGCCTTCTCCGTTTTTTTATCCTTGATCACAACCGTTTTCAACATGGTTGTTGTGGTATCGGTGCCCTCATAGCTTTTTGTATTTATCATCAGGGTAGCAGGATTACGAAATGTCGGGTCTATGATCCTGATATTATCTACCTCCTGCGGTGTATAAAGATCCAATACATCTATTTCACGATCCAACCCGTCAATCATTAATTTAATACCATGAAATTCATATTTTATCTTCCCGTCTATATAACTTATCCCCGGCACCAGAGCCAGTAAGCCATCTTTTAAGGTGACAAACTTGTTCATCTTTTTCATATCCACACTAAACTCCAATGCGGTGCCGTAGCTGTTGTACACATCGGGTTTAAAAGTCGGCTTTTCTTTTATTACAACTTCTTTTAGATTTCTGCTGCTTTTTATTGAATCCTGTTTTACTTTTTGCTGATAATCGGCTATGTTTCTCAACATTACATCTGTTAATTGTGACGCGGTATCAGGTTTTATTCTACTTCTTATTACAGAAGGGTAATCCGGCTGTTTTACGTATATAGCCACATTACTGCCATTACGCTGCTTGCGTGCCCGCAATATTACATTGGCTGTATCAGATAGTATAACATTGGTGAATTTAAAATTACCTGCTGCATCGGTAACTGTATCTAACAGCAGGTTTTCCCTTGTTGCGGCTAAGGTAACTTTGCCTAATGGCAATGGCTTACCTCCAGGTGTTTTCAAACTCCCGGCTACCTCAAGTGAATTTTCGGGGTTATATTGTACAGGCAGTTGCAACGTATCCAAAACACGCTTCCATTCAAATTTGCGATACCCCTGTGTAAGCATCAACACATCAAGATTGGCACGGGTTTGGTCATTTACATTGTTAAAATAATAATTTGGCTGTTCTACATACCCTTTCAAGTCCGACGTAAGCAGCAAATTATTCAATATGCTGCTTTCTGTTTCTTCATTTACCGGGATACGGCTTTCATTTATAACAGACGCGGAGAAACTACCCTGCACAAGTTTAGCGTTTGGGCTTTTAGTTGCTAGATCTATCTTAACCTTTTGCCTGGCCAAATAAACTGCTGATGGAGATGATACCTCAATTTTAATGTTATCATCGTTTTGTATAAATATAATACGCTCGCTCAACGGTTCGCCATTTTGCGAAAAAAGTGTGAATTGCACAATGCCCGACGGAAAACGCTTTTTAGCTATTTGCGTTGTAAATACAGGGCTTATAAGTTTTGCCTGTGCTGTATAATATACCTTGCCACCTGCCTGTGCCAACAGGTAAAACATGGTGTTTTGCTTTTCATTAAACAATTTATCATTGGCAGCAACCTTTAGGTAAATGCTATCAGCCCCACTATTATTTATGGTAATTGTATAACCTTCCTGCTGCGCTGCCGGCAGGTTAACCGTAAATTCACTGCTATCGGCACAGGATATTTTTGCGGTATAGCTTTTACCCGTTTGCGGCAACAGTGCAAATGTGCCCATTCCCAAATGCCGGGTGCTAAAATCAGCCACTTTTTCGCCGTTATTATCAACAATGGTTCCTGTAATATCCTGCCCCACACCAGCCGCATTTACGGCTTTTACAGCCACTTTTGAACGCACACCATTTACCAGTTCGCCACCTTCAGGGAAAAACTGTACATCAGGCCTGGGCATTTTACCGGCTTGAACTTTATTTAACGGGTTTAATGCTGCCTCCAATGTTTTTTCACCGGCACGCGAGCCCCCGCCCAGTTGTATTTCCTGGTCATAAAAATATTCAGGCCCCGCATTCCTCATCCAATTGGTGTAGGCTCTTACGTGGTATTTGCCCGGTTTAAGTGATCGGGCGAGGCTAAAATCTCCCCAGGTTATGCCCTCCATCAGTTTTAAATTGTGGTGGCTGATAACTGAATCTTTGTTATTTATGAGTTCGCAATATAATACCCCGCTTAGCAATGATAGCTGATGAAAACTGCCCACAACTGTATAAGCCTTAAACCAAATTGTATCACCGGGCATATAATATTGTTTATTCAAATGCAAGTAAACCTTTTCAACCGGGTGACTTGCTGAATATGACGACAACGAGTTTACAGTTCGATTAAAAAAGCTACTATCATTTTGAGCAAAAGAGGTAAGGCCCGCAAACAAACAGAATAGAGTTAGCAAATATTTTTTGAATTTCATATATAAGGTAGAGATAAGGTGGTTGAGCGCTAATTTATTGATTTTAGCCTATGAAATATAAAAATAAGCTATTGTACGTATATGTCGGTGCTGGCTGTATAACAAATGTGTTACCCAGCCAGCAAATGAACTGCAATACTTTTTAAATTCTACTCTACCTTATATTTATATACTTGCCTGCCGATATTGCCATCGCTGTCAATACCTTCAATAACTACGCGATAGGTGCCTTTGCTACCAGCGTTAAAGAAATCGAATGAGGCGTTGCCGTCTTTATCGGTAATAACATCAGGGTTCCAATAAATGGTTGAGCGCAGATCGGCAACCGCAATGTTGGTTTTAGGGTCATCGTATTTAGGTGAGTAAAACTCCCTGATCTTATAATAACCCTTAGGCGAAACCGTAACAATACCCGGTGCCGGGCGACTTAAATAGGAATGATCTTCATCTCCCCTTTTCATGGTGATCAGTATTACACCACCGGGGCCAGCCTGGCCGCCATATATGGAATAATAACTTGGCGTACGTAATACTTCAATACTGGCAATATCGCTGGTGTTGATCATATCGTACTCCGAGCTTTGCAGAAACATACCGTCAACATTAATAGTTAAAGCCCCTCCCCGGGTTGAGTAAGGTATCCCATTACGAAAAGTAACACCAAACAGTACGCCCTGCAAACAAGTGCTAAGCGTTGGGCAACCCAATAATTTATCGCCTAATATAACCTGGTCGGCATTGCCCGGTCCGTTTAAATTATCAGAATGTTTTAAGGCCGAAGGTCTTTTATCCCTAATCTCAACCTCTTTTAATGCGATGATATGATTACCCAACCCATATTTCAACTGCGCATCGTAATAGCTTTTGCTGCTTTTCATATAGGTAGATAAACCATCGCTTACACTCACCTGCATATCGGGGGCGTTTTTATTTTGGGTGACTTTTTGCGGGTTTATATCGTCAAGGTCAATTTCTACATTTTTCCTATCCTTGCTGGTGCGTGCCTGTATCACAAACCTCACGCTATCCCTGAATGCAAGATTATCGAACGAAAACTTGCCCTGCTCATCGGTTACAGTATCCATAAAAAATGTACCACCGCCTGTAGCCAGCAAAGCAACCTTAGCATGCGGCACAGATTTGCCACCCAGTGTTTTTATATGCCCGCTGATATGGAGTGACCGTTCGGGCTCATAAACCAATGGCGGCATATCATCTTTCAATATCTTTTTCCACTCAAAACGATGGTAGCCCTGTGTAAGCATTAATACATCCAGATCGGCTTTGGTTTTTTCATTTACTCCGGTAAAATAATAGTTCGGCTTTTCTACATAGCCTTTTATGTCCGATGTAAGCAGCAGGTTTGATAGTATCGTACTCTCATCCTCTTCCTTAACAGGCACTTTTGTTTCATCAATAACAGCAACCGAAAAAGCGCCTATAACCGGTTTTGAATCGGGGCTTTGCGCATTCAGGCCGATCTTAACTTTTTCCCTTGGGGCATAACTTTGTTTGGCCGAGGTTACATCCATTTTAAGCTGGTCGGGATTCTGGATAAACACAACTCGTTCGTTTAAAGGCTCCCCTTTTGATGAGAACAAGGTAAACTGCACCACGCCCGAAGGGAAACGGCTTTTTGATACAGATGCCGTAAAATTACTGCTGCTCACTTTACTCTGCGCCGCAAAATATACCTGCCCGCCAGCTTGTGCCATAACACTTATGGTATCATCGGGGTTATCCGCAAGCAATGAGTGGCTGGCTGATATTTTTAGTTTAACATTATCAGCATCGGTGTTATCGATACTCAAAACAAAACCCTTATCAATTGCTTTTGGCAGATCGAAAGTTTTGGTTGAGCCATCGGCAAAAGTGATATTGGCTTTGTATAATTTTCCGGTAGCCGGTAAAATATCAAATATACCCATGCCCAGGTGCTCGGTGCTGAAAGTAGTTATAGTATTATTCTGATCGTCAATAACAGTCCCCTTTATATCAGCGCCCAAACCATCTGCACCGGTTGCCTTAAAAGCTATTTTTGATTTGACACCATTTACCAGTGAACCACTTTCGGGGAAGAACTGAACATCAACATTGGCCGATGTATTTTTTATCAGGATAGCCTTGGTAACTGTTTTTTTATCATCCAGCTTAATGGTTGTGGCGATCATACCCGACTGCAATGCCACAGTAAGCGGATTGGTAAAGGAAACGTTGATATTACCTTTATCATCAGTTATCCCTTTTCCTTTAGCTACCGACTTCGTATTCAGTTCAACCGTATACCTTACCTCTTTGTTAACATATGGCTCCCCGCTCAAATCGGCATAGTTTATGGCGGCATTTACCTGCTGTTTGCCATTTTGCGTGCTGTAGGTATAGGTTGTTTTTGTAAATACTTTATTGGTAGTTGAGTTAACAATGGTAATGGCCTTATCAAAAAAGTAATCCTCACCGGCATTACGCATATAATTGGTATAGGCACGGATGCGGTAGTTACCTTCTTCTAAAGTATCTGATAGTGCAAAATCTCCCCAGGCGAGGCCGTTGATCAGAGGTAGTTTTACGCTTTGCTTTACGGAATCTTTATCATCGATCAGTTCCACATTTAAAGCCCCGCTCAGGGCCGATAACTGGTGCTTGCTGCCAATAGTTACATAGGCTTTAAACCATACATCATCGCCTACGGCATAATAAGGTTTATCAAATTGCAGGTAAACTTTTTCGGGCGCGTAGCCCTCTTTCCACTTATTAAGCTGTTCCGCAATTTTTTCTATCGAATATACATCAGCATTAATAAACCCTGTTACAGTTATTATGCTACCGATAAGCAGCAGCCCTGCAATTATTCTTTTGTAACTCATTGTATAAAAATAAATTATCTGCGGATATTAATGCTGAGTGGCTGTATAACAAATATGTTACTGAGGAAAGATTTAAGAATCAAGATGTAAGAGTCACGAATCAAGATTTTAATCCTTCCTGACTCTTGCATCTTAACTCTTGATTCTAACTTAAAATTTGTTCTTCCACATCATGCTTTCAACAGGGCGCGTGGTAGGGTTGTTGTATTTGGCGTTGCCTTTGGTGTTGTACAGGGTTTCGATATCGCCCTCAACAGCAAAATAAATAAGCTGACCAATGGGCATACCGGCATAAATACGCACGGGTTGCGCGCATGATATTTCCAGCGTCCAGGTATTGCAGAAACCTACATCGCCTTTGCCTGCGGTAGCGTGTATATCAATACCCAAGCGGCCGGTGCTCGATTTTCCTTCGAGGAAAGGCACGTGGGCATGTGTTTCGGTGTATTCAAGTGTTACGCCAAGGTAAAGGGTGTTGGGTTGTAACACAAATCCATCCTTGGGGATCTCAAAATAATCTATCTCATTATGCAGCTTCGCATCCAGCACCCTATCGCGGTAAGTGGCCAGGTGTTTGCCCAAATGCACATCGTAAGAGTTGGTGCCCAGGCCTTCGCGTTTAAACGGTTCAATAATAATGGTGCCTTTGTCAATTTCCTCAAGGATGCGTTTGTCTGATAATATCATATTTAAAGGTTATATGGCTAAATTAGAATTATTTGACATAAGTTTGCCATCCTTTTTGCAATTTTACTTTTATGGCTATAGCATACCGCCAACGGGTTGATGATGACACTGAATTTGCTCTCTGGAAAATAGAGGAAGAAGCAGATGAATTGTACAACCAGTTACAATTAGATGCCGATGAACAGGCGTATTTTGAACAGTTAAGCAAGGGCAAACGCCACCTGCATTGGCTGGGTACGCGTGTGCTTTTACGCAAAATGCTGAATACCGATGCGTTTATTGATTGTAAGGTTGACTCGCACGGCAAACCGTATTTAGTGAATATGCCGTTCCAGATCTCGATGAGCCACTCCTTTGATTATGCCGCGGTGATGATCAGCAAGAAAAGCCCGGTAGGGATTGATATCGAACTGATAAAAGAAAAAGTGGAACGCATTGCCAATAAGTTTATGCGCCCCGGGGAAATGGATTTTATTGCTACCGATAATAACCGAATTCCGCAGCTATATGTATGCTGGTGTGCCAAGGAAGCGGTTTATAAATGCTACGGACAAAAAGAGGTATCGTTTGTAAATAATATTTTACTGGAGCCTTTTAGCTTCTCCGAGCAGGGCACACTGGAGGTTACGCTGGACAAAGCACCCATAAAAAATGATTATAAGGTTGAATACATGAAGTATGAAGACTACATGATAGGATACGTAAAGGGCTGATAAATGAAAAATAAAAAGGTTACGCTGATTGATTGGGGACTGATAGATTACCAGCAGGCATGGGATAAACAGGAGGAGATCTTCAACAGCACCGTTAAGTTAAAAACAGAGATCCGCAACAGGCAGGTGGCCGTTATACCGGATGGGGCACCCGTTGAGGATAATGATATAACACCAAACTATCTTATATTTTGCGAGCACCCGCATGTATATACCCTTGGCAAAAGCGGCAAGCCCGAACATTTATTATTAGATGAGCAGGGACTGAAAGAAAAGGATGCCGTTTATTATCCTGTTAATCGTGGTGGTGATATCACCTATCACGGGCCGGGGCAGATAGTAAGTTACCCGATATTGGACCTGGATAACTTTTTCACCGATATACATCTGTATTTAAGAACGCTTGAGGAAGCCATTATACTCACTCTTGCCGAGTATGGTTTAAAGGCAGGGCGCTATCCCGGCTACACCGGTGTTTGGTTTGATGCCGATAACGAGAAGGCCCGCAAGATATGCGCAATGGGCGTGCGGTGCAGCAGGTGGGTTACCATGCATGGCCTGGCGCTGAACGTTAATACCAACCTGGATTATTTTAAAAACATGATCCCATGTGGTATTGATGATAAAGATGTAACATCAATGGAGCGTGAGTTGGGAACGAAAGTTGATATTAATGAAGTAAAAAAAATCCTTACACATCATATTTCCGTATTGTTTGATATGGAGATATTGAAATGAGAGTATTACAGATCATATTAATTACTTTAACCACGCTGTTCGGCTGCAAAAAGAATGAGGCTAAGCCTTATGTTTATACAGCAACTGACACCGTTAGCCCAACAAAAGCAATGACCACCGATTCTATCACTTACCTTGCTTTAGGAGATTCTTATACCATTGGCCAATCCGTATCGCAGTCAGAATCATACCCCTACCAATTAACTGCTGCATTAACCGGGGCAGGCTTTAAAACCCATAACCCGGATATTATTGCAGTAACCGGCTGGACAACCGATAATTTGATAGCGGCAATTGCTGCCAGTCCGTTTCAAACCAAAAAATACAGTTTTGTAACCTTGTTAATTGGGGTTAATGACCAGTTTCAGGGCATGAGCCAGGCTAATTATACCATAAAGTTTGCGCAGGTATTAAATACAGCCATCAGCTATGCGCAGGGCGACCCGAACCGGGTGTTTGTACTATCGATACCCGATTATGGTGTTACGCCATTTGCAGACGGAAATGAAGCTACCATCGGCCCGCAAATTGATCAGTTTAATAAAATTAATGAAACTATCAGTACCAAAGCTGGTGTACATTATCTTAATATCACTTCAATTTCGAGACAGGCCGCTAACAATTCACAGTTAATTGCTCCGGATGGTTTACATCCTTCAGGGCTAATGTATTCAGAATGGATTACGATGCTTGAACCTTTGGTTGCAGCACAGTTGAATAAGAAGTAATTAAAAAAACGCCCATTCAAGCGTCCACGCTTGAATGCCGAAATTGTTAGCGTCCACGCTAACGTGTTAACACCATTATTTTCGTAAGCGTGGACGCTAACAAAAACTAACGTTCAAGCGTGGACGCTTGAACGGGCGGTAGCATAATACTTGCTTAGCAAATTCCCCCTTCAGGGGGCTAAGGCTTTAACACTCCGGCAAACTCAACGGAATATTTATTGCCAAACCACCATCAGATGTTTCTTTGTATTTCGAGTTCATGTCCTGGGCGGTTTGCCACATGGTACGCACTACGGCATCCAGGCTAACTTTAGCATTTTCGGGGTTACTTTGCAGGGCCAGTTGCGATGCGGTTATGGCCTTTATAGCACCCATGGTATTGCGTTCGATGCAGGGCACCTGTACCAGTCCGCCTATCGGATCGCAGGTTAAGCCCAGGTGGTGTTCCATAGCAATTTCAGCAGCCATTAGTACCTGGCGCTGTGTGCCGCCTAAACATTCAGTTAGAGCAGCAGCAGCCATTGCCGATGATACACCGATCTCCGCCTGGCAGCCACCCATAGCCGCCGATATGGTAGCGCCCTTTTTAAATATGCTCCCAATTTCTGACGCGGTAAACATAAAGCGGATCACTTTATCATCGGTGTAGCCATCACAAAAAGTTATATAATATAGCAATACAGCCGGTATTACACCTGCCGCGCCATTAGTTGGCGCTGTAACCACCCTGCCGAAGGAAGCATTTTCCTCGTTTATGGCTAAGGCAAAACAACTCACCCAATCCAGTATATTTTTAAAGCCTTCGCCGGTTTTACGTATGGCTGTTACCCATTCATCAAAATTGCTGTATGTATTTGTGCCAATGAGTTTTTTGTTGAGGTTAGCCGCCCTCCGCGATACATTTAAGCCACCCGGCAAACTACCTTTGGTATGGCAGCCACGGTACATGCACTCCTTTATCACCCTGAAAATATTGAGCGCCCCCGCACGTACCTCATCCTCATTGCGCCAGGCCAATTCATTTTCCAGTACCACTTCTGATATCTTCAAGCCCGTTTTCCGGCACCAATGCAGCAGGTCGTTTGCGGTATCGATAGGAAAAGGCAAATCAACTTCAGTTTTTGATTGCCCCTGGTCGCCATCCCTCACCACAAAGCCACCACCTATAGAGTAGAACGTAGCTGATATGGCCCTATCGCCCATTAACAATGCCTGAAAGGTTACCGCGTTAGGGTGATAAGGCAAACTTTCATTAAACAGAAACAGCAGGTCATCATCTGTAACAAAATTAACTTCCTGTGTACCTCCCAATATTAGCTTGTGCGAGGTTTTTATATGGTTTATCTTATTATCTATCTGGTTTACATCAAAGGTTACCGGGTCATCGCCGCTCAGGCCCAGCAGTACGGCAATGTCGGTACCGTGGCCCTTACCTGTTTTAGCGAGTGAGCCGTATAGTAAGATCCTTACCCCTTCAACCAGTGGCAACGCCTCTTGCTGCTCCAGCAATTGTACAAACTGCTGCGCGGCACGCCAGGGGCCAAGTGTATGCGAACTTGATGGCCCTATGCCTATCTTAAACATATCAAATACGGATATCTGCTCTCTCTGCATGGGTCAAAATTACAATAATAAGGTATTATTAAGCCTCCAAATAAAATTTTCTCCGCCTGCTATTGCATCATATATTTTTTATATTTTGCAGATAATTAACCATTAAACCCACAAACACAAAACAATGAACAGTTACGATCCTAATTCGCCTGCTAGTGCAGGGCTGGTATTTGCCATTCTTGGCCTTCTTTTTATCCCAATGATAATTGTATACATTATTACCGTTGCCGGTATGTGGAAAACCTTTGAAAAAGCAGGCAAACCAGGATGGGCTGCAATTATACCCGTTTATAATTATATAATAATGCTTGAAATAATAGGCAAACCTATATGGTGGATATTTTTAATATTATTCCCTTGTACCAGCTTAATATTTGGCATATGGACTATTAACCTGGTAAGCAAAAGTTTTGGCTACAGCGAAGGCTTTACTTTAGGCTTAGTTATTCTTCCATTTATATTTTTCCCGATTTTAGGCTTTGGGAGCAGTAAATATCTTGGGCCATCAGCCAATGGGGCATTAGCATTTAACGCAAATAATTTCCAGGATCCTTTTAACAACAATCCTCCGCCACAAGTTTAATGTTATTGAATTTGTTGACCATACAACTATTTTGCAGCCGGTTAAGTTTTATTAGCTGGCTGCAAAATCATTTACTCCCCTGTCCTTTTAAATATATCACCGGAATCGATTGCCCCGGATGCGGGTTCCAGCGCGCGGTTGTCGCTCTTTTACAAGGCGATCTGCATAAAAGCCTCTCACTTTACCCCGCTGCTATACCGCTTATGTTGTTTTTTACATATGGTTTGGCCGATAAATATTTTAAGCTGGATACTTCAAAAAACTTAATCAAGAAGACTTTTTACGTTATTACCGGCTCTATTATATTTATCAGTTATGTTGTAAAAATGTATGGCTTATACTTACATCATTATAATGCTTCTATCTGAGAACTGATATGGCTGTAATCCTTTATCAGCGTTTGTAAAAACTGCATGGCATTCATGTTAGGCGGCAGGTTAACAGCTAAATGTTCGCGCATTTTATCGGCCATGGTATAAACCAGCACATTATTGCCCGATTTATAGTAGTTGCTCATTACTTCATGTATCAGTTCAATATCCTTATCATTTAACTGGCTCGCTTGCTGAAACACGGGCTGGTAAGCATCCTCCATAGGAGCAAAAACAATATTGTCCCTTTTTGTGCGTGGCGATGTTTTTATTATGGCAGTACCTGCAACCAGGTCGCCCAGGCGCTGCCCCTTTGGTGATACCGCTACCGAAATTAACGCGGCAATGCCACTGCTGAGCGCAAAATCAACCAGTCTGAATAACCAGCGCAGTAAATACTGGCCAAATGTAGGCCTCGCCCCGTTCAGGCTGATCACCCTTATTTTCATTACCCGCTTGCCCAGGCTTTGCCCGTTGAAAAAAACCTCGCATAACAGATCGTAAAAAACAAATAATGCACCCAGCACTATATAGTAACCTATAGCCACATTGTTAAGGCCGCCTACCGCAAAAAAGATACCACCAAACAGGAAAGGGATAAAAATTCCAATATCAATTAACCGCGCTAATATGCGCTCGCCGAGACCGCCTGTTTCGTAATCAATATCAATATTTTGGGTAGTGCGTACGCTTATGGTTTCCATGTTTAACAAATATAAAATTGTTATTGAAAATATTGTTGCAGATTGAATTTTTGTGAGTATTTTGAACGAAAAAATAAGCCCGGATAAATGCGCGAAGCCCTGTTTATTAAACAAAATACACAAAGGTGGAAAGACTATGAAAAACAACAAACAAGCGACCCAGATGAGTTTGCCGAATCTTTCATCAGTATTACCGACGATCTGGCCTATGCCAAAACTTTTTATCCAAAATCAAATACTACAAAATATCTGAACGGCCTTGCCGCGGGCTTTCATCAATCCATCTACAAAAACCGTAAGGAAAAAACCAACAGGTTCATCACCTTTTGGAAGTATGAGTTGCCGCTGATATTTTACAAACACCGCAGGCAGTTGCTATACTCCTTTTTGTTTTTCGTTGTTTTTAGTTTGATGGGATGGCTATCTGCCAAATACGACAGCACATTTTTGCGGGCGATACTCGGTAACGACTATGTGAACATGACCAACGAGAATATAGCCAAAGGCGACCCGTTTGGCGTGTACAAGCAGGGCGATTCATCATTAATGTTCCTGATGATCGCTTCAAATAATATAAAGGTAGAACTATCCACATTTGTAATGGGTATTTTCCTGTCCATCGGCACCATATATGAGTTGATGTTTAACGGCATTATGATGGGCTCGTTCCAATACTACTTTTTCAGCAAAGGGCTGGGCCTGCAATCGGTACTGGTAATATGGCTGCATGGCACGCTCGAACTTTCATCCATAATTATAGCGGGTGGCGCTGGCCTCATACTGGGCAACAGCATCCTTTTCCCAAAAACATTTACCCGTATGGTATCATTAAAAAACGCGGCAAAAGATGGGTTAAAAATAGGCATCGGCCTTATCCCCATATTTATTACCGCGGCATTTATTGAGAGTTTTTTAACCCGCCATACCGAAATGTCTGTTTGGCTAAGTGGCAGCATATTATTATGCTCGGCGGCATTTATTATTTGGTACGTTATACTATACCCCGCATATTTACACCGGAAACTAACCCCTAAAAACCTAACCTTAGATGAACCAACCTATTGAATTAAGAAAATCGCGCGATTTTGGCCAGGTCATTAATGATTCCTTTACCTTTTTTAAGGAAAACTTTAAGCCTTTAATTACCGCGCTATTTATCATAACCGGCTTGTTCCTGGTAGCCGAAACTATTGCAAACGTAGCTTCGAGTTTAAGCATGATTGATATGTACTCCAGCAATGTAGATAATTCGCAACTTTTTGAATCGCACAGTATATCTTACATTGTTACCACACTGGTAAACGCGCTTTTGCTCGTTCTGTTACAGGCATTTATTCACCTTACTACCTTATGCTATATTTCGGTATACCTGCAAAAAGGCAACAAACAACCCACCTTTGCCGAAGTATGGGGATACTTTAAATATTACTTTTTACGCGTTGTAGGCAGCGGATTTTTGCTGGTGTTATTAACCTGTATTGCTTTTGCAGCTTGTATAATACCCGGTATGTACTTAACACCTATTTTTTATCTTATAATACCTGTTATTGTTATTGAAAATGCCTCATTTAAATACGCCTACAGCAAAAGTTTCAGGCTGATAAAGGAAAACTGGTGGTATGTGTTCGGGGTTATTTTTATTATGGGGCTAATTGTAGGTATGGCCGCCGGTATTGTAAGTTTACCTGTTACCATTATTTCGGCAGGCAGTAAATTCTTTTCGTTAAAAAGCTTTACCGTGCCGGTAATCATAATTTTCAGCGCATTACATAGTTTGGTAACACTTGCTTATGCCTTGCCGTCAATTGCTATATGTATGTGCTATTTTACCCTTACCGAAGAGAAAGAAGGCCTCGGCTTGCTTGACCGTATTGAGAAATTAGGCAAACCCGACAATACCGATACCGGCTTGCCTGCCGAGGAATACTAAATATATGCACAGGTTTATTGCCACATTTTTTGCATTTATAATTGCCCTGCTTTTTTTAAATACAGCTTATGCTGATGTTAAAAAGGCCGCTGTTAAAAAAGTACCTGCCCATGAACGTATGGATACTTCCAGGATCCAGATAAAAAAGTTTAACGCATCGGCTGTAAATAAATTCAGGGCTGATAAGAATTTTAATTATAACGAGGCCCAGGACGATACCTCCCTGTGGAACCGCTTTTGGGCATGGGTATGGGATAAATTATTTGGCTGGCTTAAATACACCCCTTATGGCGGCACTATACTTACTTATGTGCTTATTGCCGCTGCAGTCGGGTTGCTGATCTATGTTATAGCAAAATCGCTGGATATTGACCCGGTTAGGCTATGGCGCGGCGAAGCAAGAAAAGTTGATGTACCCTACAGCGAATCGCTGGAAAATATACATGAAATAAGTTTTGATGATGAGATAGAAAAAGCCATCGCACAAAACAATTACCGCCTGGCCGTGCGCCTGCTGTATTTAAAATGCCTGAAGCAATTGAGCGATATGCAGCTTATACAGTGGCAAATTGATAAAACAAACGCAGCCTATATTCATGAACTTACCGACCCCGGGCAGCAGCAAACCTTTAAGCTGATTACCCGCCAGTTTGAATATGTTTGGTATGGCAACTTCGGTATTGATAAACAAGCCTTCAGTAATATCGACGCGCTTTTCCAGGATTTTAAAAAGCAATTGCCATGAAAGGATTACGCGCATACCTGATAATTGGCGGGGCATTGCTTATAGTTTATATCATTGCCGAGTTTAACCGCCCAAAACCTATTGACTGGACAGCATCATTAAGCACCAAGGACAAGATCCCTTATGGCGCATATATACTTTATGACCGATTGACTGATATTTTTCCGGGTGATACCATTGTGCCGCACCGGCAGCCTGTTTATAATGTAATTGCCGAGGACTCGATAAAACAATCGTCGTACGTGATCATCTGCCATGATATTGAGTTTTCAAAACCTGACTACAATCAGCTGGAGAAATATTTAAAACAGGGAAATGATGTTTTTATAGCTGCCGAAGATTTTGGAAAGCTGTTTGGGAAAAACCTCAACATTGAAACTAACGCCGAAAACTATTTTAAATTCACTAAAGATTATGGCATGCCGGTAAGCTTTGTGAGCCCTTACCTCGACCCTAAAAAAACATATGCTGTTGGCAAAGGCATGGGCGATGTTTATTTCAGTAAGTTTGATACTACCAAGGCCACAATTTTAGGCAAGGACATAAAACACAATGCCAATTTTATAAAATACACCATTGGTAAAGGATCGTTATACCTGCTATCGAACCCTAAGTTTTTCAGTAATTACAGCTTGCTGAAACCACAGGGTACCGCTTATGCCGCTACCGCATTATCATTTATAAAAAGTACAAAAAAAATAACCTGGGACCAGTATTATACCCAGGGCGATGAGGAAAATGATTCGCCGATGCGGGTGTTTTTAAGTCACCCTGAGTTAGAGTGGGCCTATTATATTGCCATTTTTAGTTTGATAATATTTGTGCTGTATGAAATAAAACGCAGGCAGCGCATTATCCCTGTTATTGAGCCGCTCAGCAATTCAACACTCGAATTTGTGAACGTTGTTGGCCAGGTTTATTATGAAAAACGGAACAATGATAACATTGCCAAAAAACAGGTACTTTACTTTTTAACCTACCTGCGCGATGAATACCAGTTAAAGACCAATAAACTGGATAAGGAATTTATTGAAACGCTAACTGCCAAACTGGGCCTCAACCCCGATTTCGCTAACGACTTTGTGGAGTACCTGCACTACATAAACATGCAGGACCGTATTAACGACAGGGAACTGATACACTTAAACAAACTCATAGAACAATTTTATATTCAATCCAGGTAAAACGAGATGGAAGAAGACGAAATATTTGAACAAAGAACCGATCTGAGCAAGCTTAGTGCTGCTGTAGATCAGATAAAGACTACCCTTGCAAAAATTATTGTGGGGCAGCAGGAAAGCATTGACCTGCTTATTGCAGGTATACTGGCCGATGGGCATATATTAATTGAAGGCGTACCTGGCGTAGCTAAAACATTAACAGCTAAATTGCTCGCCAAATCAATTGATGCGAAATACTCGCGCATACAGTTTACGCCCGATTTGATGCCATCTGACATTTTGGGCACATCGGTATTCAATCCAAAAACTACTGATTTTGAGTTTAAGCGCGGCCCTATCTTCGGCAATATTGTGCTGATAGATGAGATAAACCGTGCACCCGCCAAAACACAATCGGCCTTGTTTGAGGTAATGGAGGAGCGCCAGTTAAGCATAGACGGGCACAGCTATAAAATGGATGAGCCTTTTATTGTGATAGCCACCCAAAACCCGGTTGAACATGAGGGCACCTATCGCCTCCCTGAAGCGCAGCTTGACCGTTTCCTGTTTAAGATAGAGGTTAAATACCCATCGCTGGATGAGGAAATAGCCATTATTACTCAGCAACATCAGCATAAAACAGTCGACCAATTGCATGATATAAAACCTGTACTATCCGCACAGGAGATCGTATCGCTTCGCCAGCAGGTGAAAGCTTTTCATGTAGAGGATAAGCTGATCGTGTATGTTGCCAAATTGATAAATGAGAGCCGGAATAATAAATCGCTGTTTTTAGGCGGGTCACCACGGGCATCGCTGGCTATTATTAACGCGGCTAAGGCGCTGGCTGCTATCCGCGGGCGCGATTTTGTTACGCCAGAGGATATCATTTATGTGGCTGCCCCTGTTTTAAGGCACCGCATTATGCTTACCCCCGAAAAGGAAATGGAAGGCGTTACACCCGATGATGTAGTGGCTCAGCTGATACAGAAGATTGAAATACCCAGGTAAGGCGAAAAGATAAAGGTTAAAGCTGAAAGGTTACATTTTCGGCGGATACATTAGTAATTATACGTGAAAAAAATATTCAGCTTATATTATAAGAACCTGTTTTTAACTAACCGGCTGTTCAGCTTGCTGGGTTGCTGCGTGGTGCTGTTTTTATTCGCGTTCTTTTTTCCGTGGCTGGGCGTTATACCCGAGTTACTTTTTTATACGCTGATAGCGCTGATAGTTATTGATATTTTTATGCTTTACCGCATTAAACGCGGCGTATTTGCAAAGCGCCACGCACCCGACCGTTTAAGCAACAGCGATGATAATGAACTGGGCATCTTTATCGAAAATTGGTATCCTTTTAATATAAGCGCGGGTATTATTGATGAGATCCCCTTCCAGTTTCAGCGCCGGGATATTTTGTTCAAAACATTTTTAAAGCCCCGCCAGCGTAAACTAATTAACTACACACTACGCCCCACCAAACGTGGCGAGTATGAGTTTGGCGATATCAGGGTTTATGTACAATCGCCATTAGGGCTCATCAGGAGGCGTTATAATATTAAGCAGGCAGAAACATTGGCGGTTTATCCATCCTTCCTGCAAATGCGTAAATATGAGTTGATGGCTATCTCCAATAACCTGTCAGAGATCGGCATAAAAAAAATACGCCGCCTGGGCCATAGCATGGAATTTGAGCAGGTGAAAAACTATGTGCCCGGTGATGATTACCGCACCATAAACTGGAAAGCCACCGCACGCCAGGGCAACCTGATGACCAATACTTATACCGACGAGAAATCGCAGCATGTGTATTGTATTATTGATAAATCAAGGGCTATGAAAATGCCCTTTGAGGGCTTGAGCCTGTTGGATTATGCCATTAATGCCAGCCTCGTGCTCTCTAACGTTGCTTTATTAAAAGAAGATAAAGCCGGCCTGATTACCGCAGGCGAGAAGATAGGCTCCGTTATCCCCGCCGACCGCCGCCCCACACAGATCAATAAGATACTGGAAGTTTTATACAAAGAAAAAACCCGCTACCTTGAAACCAATATGGAAATGCTTTATGCAACTATCCGTTCGGTAATTAAGCAGCGTAGCCTGGTGGTATTTTTTACTAATTACGAAAGCTTATCAGCATTACAACGGCAATTGCCTTTTTTAAAGCGGATAGCCAAATATCACTTACTATTGGTGGTGTTTTTTGAAAATACGGAACTGAAAAAGATCAGCGAAAAACCTGCCGGTGATGTGGAAGGCATCTACATAAAAACCATTGCCGAAAAGTTTGCCTACGATAAAAAACTGATCGTAAAAGAACTGGCAAAATATAATATACAATCTATTTTAAGCAGCCCGCAAAACCTTACGGTTAATACCATTAACCGGTATCTGGAAATTAAAGCAAAACAAAAGATATAAGCATGATAATTTCATTAGTTATACGTTTATTAAGACTGGTAGTTAACCAGGCAGCAAAGAACCAGGAGGTTGAGCCTTTGGAACCGGCATTATACACCAGGAAAGCAAGAAGTGCCGAACATTATATTAAGGTAGGTGCCGATGCGATGATAAATGACGGCAAAAATTTGGAAGAAGTTAAAGTTATATTACTTAACCGCGGCCTTTATAAAGATTATATAGATCTGATTGCCGGGAAGGCCCAGGATCAATATAAAAATTGGCTTGCTACAAATGGCAACACGCCACCTTTAGGAGTTGTTCAGCTATATGAAAAGCTAGCTAAAGAAACCTCAGCCAGCGATTCATCTATTAAAATTACTACTGAAACAGAAGAGGACCATTCGAGGCAGTTTTGCGCGCTGATCGGATTTAAAAGGTATTACGAGTTAAGCGGCAGAGATGTATTGTATAAACTAACCAATAACATATTGTTTGGCAAACCGGTAATGGAATACGGGGATTCTGCTATATGGGAATCAACATTCGCGCGGCTTGGCGGCAATGTACAGGCCCCTTATTTACGGGTGGTAACTGTTAACGGGCAAAGGGAAACTGTATTCCCCTATTTAAAAACAAAACTTGAAATCCCCTTCCAAACAGAGCAAATTATAGAATGGGATCACGACGACAAAATTGAAGCTGAAATTAGCGGTGTATGGAACAGCACTTTCCCTTTATGCTTTTTCGCTACCGATTATGCCGTTAATAAGCACATTTACAAAAGCGAGCCGGGCAGGAATGTGAGACTATCGGCATTTATTCTTAATCTTATCCAATCTGATAATCAAATAGATAAGGACGATACAACCCAGGATATTACCGGTTACTGGCCTGCGCCCAAATATGAGCACGAAAGCTATTACAGTTTTGAGGGCTTGATCCTCAGCCTTATGTCGGCAAACGTAGATAACCTTACGCCGGCCTGCGTACTAACCTTAAAATTGATAGATAAAAAACGCGGTAAGGAATTGATAACAGATGCTTATGTTACGGCCAGCAATATAAAAGCGAAAATGATAGAGCCGGGCATGCTTGTAAAAGGGACCTTGTGGTTTCAGGGTGAGTTAGCTTAACTGATGTTATAATTATAAAAAGGGTTTGTCATCCTATATTTACATAGGATGACAAAAGAGGTTTTACATTCCCGGCAGCTTTACCCCTGCCGTTACCAAATCATTCAGTATCTTTTCCTGCAGGGCCAGTTTGGCTGAACCAAAATCGCCGGGGTTTACCCAAACGTTTACTACAAATTTAACACCGTCAATTTCTAATGCCGATACACCTACCCTGTTACGCGGGTCGTTCAATACATTTGCGGTGCCTTTAATGGCATTCCATATAACCGTTTTTACCTGCTCAACATTAGCTACATAGCCCAGTTTTATTTCAAAATCGAGGCGGCGTTTACCTTCGCGGGTTACGTTTACTATTACTTCGTTAAATAGCTTACCGTTGGGGATGATCACCGTTTTATTGTCAAATGTGAGCAATACGGTATAAAATATCTGTATAGAGGTTACTATGCCATCCTGCCCCTGCGCAACGATGTTGTCATCCAGGTCGAAGGGTTTTAACAAAAGGATCAGCACTCCTCCTGCAAAGTTTTGGAGCGTGCCTGATAAGGCTAAACCTGCCGCAACACCAAAGGCACCGATGATGGTGGTAAATACAGTTAACTCGAGGCCAATTACGTTCATTACTACAATAAGCAGCAGCACATACAACGAAGTAATGGTTAAACTGAGAAAAAAGGGCTGAAGTGAAGAGTGTACTTTCTTTTTGAGCATCTGAGCGCGGAGCCGCGTTCTGAGCATTCTTATAAGCCAGATGCCTATAAATAATATTATTAATCCGACTACTATTTTCGGGCCGATATCAAGCAGCCAATCATAGGCTTTATCGTATAACTTCGTTAGCTTCATAGTGCCGCGAAGTTAAAAAAATATTTATTTTCCGTAGATAGATATAAAAAGCTCAGGGCCTTTAAAGAACACCCACTCAACTATGTGGGATTGTATGTGTCTTGTTTTTTCTGTTAGATGTTTCATGCGGTGATGTATTCAAATGCCATGCCTGATTTGTGGTGTATCAGAAATGTTATTTAAAATTACGCTAAAAACTTACTATTGGAATTATTAATCAATCATTTGATTAACAAATGACCATCCGCTTACTTTAAAATGACCAAACAGGCCCATTCAAAGCAAAAACCCCTGTCTGAAATATCAGACAGGGGTTTTTAATGTATATTATTTTAGTCGGTAGTTTTCGGTCAATCGCCCGGATCACTCAGAACTTTTGACTTTCAACTTTCGGCTTTGAACTTATGATTACATCATGCCGCCCATGCCGCCGCCGCCCATTGGTGGCATACCAGCTTTTTCATCTTCCGGATCGTCAGCTAACACACACTCAGTGGTTAACAACATCGCTGCAATTGAAGCTGCATTTTCTAATGCTACACGGCCTACTTTAGTTGGGTCGATAACACCGGCTGCAATCAGGTTTTCATATTTGTCAGTACGTGCATTGTAACCGAAGTCAGCTGTACCTTCTTTAACCTTTTGAACTACGATTGAACCTTCGATACCAGCGTTTTCACAGATCTGGCGTAAAGGTTCTTCAATAGCGCGACGGATGATCTGGATACCAGTGTTCTCGTCTTCGTTATCACCTTTAAGATCAGCTAAAGCTGCAACTGCGCGAATGAAAGCAACACCACCACCAGCAACTATGCCTTCTTCAACAGCGGCACGGGTTGCGTGTAATGCGTCATCAACACGGTCTTTCTTTTCTTTCATTTCAACTTCAGATGCTGCACCGATATATAATACAGCAACACCGCCTGATAATTTAGCTAAACGCTCCTGTAATTTTTCTTTATCGTAATCAGATGTAGTAGTCTCGATCTGAGCGCGGATCTCACCAACACGGCCTTTAATAGTTTCAGCATCGCCGTTACCATTAATAATAGTTGTGTTGTCTTTATCTATCGAGATCTTTTCAGCCTGACCTAACATGCTCAGGTCAGCGCTTTCCAGTTTGTAACCTCTTTCTTCAGATATTACGGTACCGCCGGTTAATACAGCGATATCCTCTAACATAGCTTTACGGCGATCGCCAAAGCCTGGTGCTTTAACAGCAGCAACTTTCAGTGAGCCACGGATCTTGTTAACTACTAATGTAGCTAATGCTTCACCGTCAAGATCTTCAGCTATAATTAACAATGGCTTGCCGGTTTGCACTTGTTTTTCAAGGATCGGAAGCAATTCTTTCATTGAAGAGATCTTCTTGTCGTAGATCAGGATGTAAGGGTTATCCAGTTCTACTTCCATTTTATCAGAGTTGGTTACGAAGTAAGGAGAAAGGTAACCACGGTCAAACTGCATACCTTCAACAGTTTTAACTTCAGTTTCAGTTCCTTTAGCCTCTTCAACAGTGATCACACCTGAAGTACCAACTTTTTTCATCGCGTCAGCAATCATTTCACCAATCACTTCATCGTTATTTGCTGAAATAGATGCTACTTGTTTAATCTTGCTGAAATCATCACCAACATCCTGTTTTTGTGATTTTAAGTTTTCAACTACAACTTTAACCGCTTTATCAATACCGCGTTTCAGGTCCATTGGGTTTGCACCGGCAGCTACGTTTTTAATACCTGCAGTTACAATTGCCTGTGCTAAAACAGTTGCAGTAGTAGTACCGTCACCTGCAATATCAGCAGTTTTTGATGCAACTTCTTTAACCATTTGAGCGCCCATGTTTTCAATGGCGTCTTTTAATTCAATTTCTTTTGCTACAGATACACCATCCTTAGTGATAACCGGTGATCCGAATTTTTTATCGATAATTACGTGACGACCTTTTGGGCCTAAAGTAACTTTAACCGCATTGGCTAAAATATCAACACCGCGTTTTAGAGCGTCGCGTGCTTCAACATTGTATTTAACTTGTTTTGACATGTCTTTTTTTATTTATTGGCTTATTGATTTATATTTTCTGAATATTGAATTAGTGAATTGTTGATTTTGCTGTTATAATTCACTCAATCACTAATTCAACAATTCACACATTATAATATAACGTAGATATCAGATTCTCTCATTACTAAATAATCTTTACCATCGATAGGGAATTCCTGGCCGGCAAATTTGCCATAGATCACTTTATCACCTACCTTAACTGTCATAGGTATTAATGTACCTGTCTGATCAGCATATTTTCCCGGGCCCACTGCTACTACAGTTCCGTATTGAGGTTTTTCTTGTGCAGTTTCAGGGATATAGATACCTGAAGCAGTTTTTGTCTCAGCCGGAGCAGCTTCAATTAAAATTCTGTCTCCAATAGGTTTAACGTTTAATGACATACTAATAACTATTTTAAATTTATAAAAGTTTTATGTTTCGATTGCTTTAACTCATCAATTGTGCCAAGCATGCAAATGCTGTTCAATTGTCAGTTTAGGATTTATTAATATTTTATACCTAACAACATCTTAACGTACTAATGTCATCATGTCAGTCGGATATTATTTTAACTAAAAAGGCCCCGGTAAATTACCGGGGCCTTTAATATTTTATACGTTCTGCTTATTTTGAAGCAGGAGGTGTTGTTTGCGGTTGTGGCTGCTGAACAGGAGGCAAAGCAGTTGGCGCTGCGCCTGTGCCAGATGGTTTTGAAGCTTTTTGTATAGCCTCGTGTAATTGTTTGTTATTATCATCAGTAGCAGCAACACCGCGTTTTACGCCTACGTTAATTGCCAGTGATAGAACCATTAGAGTGATAGCTAAGATCCAGGTACCTTTTTCTAAAAAGTCGCCGGTTTTTTGCACACCCATTAATTGAGATGAACTTGAAAAATTGGATGACAAACCTCCACCCTTAGGATTTTGTACTAAAACGATGAATCCTAAAAGGACACAAACTATGACAATAACGATCAACAATAAAATGTACATTTCTTTATATTAATTAGTTTTCTTTTCTAACTCTTCAATTTGGCTTGCAAAGTAACGGCTTTTTTCCGGAAATTTCAACATCAATTTTTTATAAGCCGCGATTGCTTTATGGTACAGCATCTGATCGGCATAAATACCCGCCAAAGTTTCAGTTACCAGCTCATCCTTATCTTCCGAACTTTTCCTGGCTTTGTTCTCATTATCCAGTTTATCACTGGTTTGCGGCTTTATTTGCGGCGCTTCCTGCATAAAGCGTTCTATGATCACATCCTCCTTACGTTTGGAGTCGAACTCAACAGGCACAAGCCCGGTGCTCCTGTCCAGTTCCTCAACCGAGGTAAGGTGAAAAATATTTTCGACATATTGCTGTTGCAGTTCATCGGCAGGCGCAGTTTCCTTTATGGTTTCGGTAGTATCAAGCGTAAATTCCACATAAGGCTGGTATATGCCTGAGTGTTCTTTACGGGTTTTATTCAGCCACCATAAAAAGCTGAACGGCATTTTATCATCGTTATACTTTGATACCTTCCGGCTGTTAACGTACTTAGCCGGGATGTTATGCACATAAGGCGTTGGGCGTTCAGGCTGGGGCTCCAATTTACTTATCGCCACCTGGGTTTCAGTTTTCTTTTTATCGCCAAAGGCGCGATCAAAAACAAAAAAGTCGGTAGCGGCAATATTGCCCAGTATCAGTTTTTCTTCTTCCGGATTAAGGTTTGGCTTGCGCGAGGTATCTGCAGCTTCTTCACTATCAACAACAGGTACATCCGGGGTATCATCAGCAACAGGCTCAGGTTCGGTGTGAACTGGCGCATCGTAACGTATGTTCGATAGGTTTATACCTTCTATGCCTTGTATCTCATCATAAACCTCGTCTTCATCGTACTCATCTTCATCATTTGTCAGGTTTATATTTTCAATGCTCTGTATCTCATCGAAGATCTCATCATCAATTTCGTGCTCCACCAGCGGCTCTTTTTCTTCGAGTTCTATCAGTAGTTCAACTATATTGCTGGCTTCTTCTTCGGCTATTGCTTGGTCTTCGGCTGCTGCCTGTTCATCTGCCGCTGCTTCTTCCCTGATCTGTTCGGCTGTTAACACCTGTTCTTCGGGATCTATAGCAACAGGTAACTCTTCCTGTTCAACAGCTTCATTTTCTTCAACAGGTATTATCGCATATTCCGGATTCTCCAGTAAGGCTTCGCTTTCTGTTTCTGCAGATGCCTGTTCCGGCTGATGAGGGGCTTGTTTAAGGCTAACGATCTGATCGGGACTAACAGCAAGTAATCCATCTGGGTCATTAACTATCTTATATAATAACTGCGGATTGGTATAGGCAATTGCACGCGGTAAACTTTCTTCATCGCCTGCATATAGAAGTAAGGATTGTAAAAGGCCGCTCTGCGGATAGTCTTTAACTAACTGATGCAAATTATAGGCATACTCAGCACCTTTGGCTGCGGGGTTGTCCACCAATTCCCATAAAAGTTCTGTCCGCCGGTTATTAAAATTTTGATTCACGTGGTTGAAACTACGAATTGCTTACCAACTTGCAAAGGCTTTGTTGAAAATATCTTCGGTTAGGGCCAGGTTAAGTGTTGATATCAGGTTATCCTGCTTGCTGCCGGTAAGGTCGCCGGTAAAGTTGCCGGGCTCGCTGAATGATTGCTCGTAACTCAGTTTTTTATCTACATTGTTCACATACTTTACCTCAACCGTAATAGTTAGCGCCGATGCACCTGCAATTGGCGGGGCATTACCCGTAGTAGCCTGGATAGATACCGGGGCTATACTATAACCTGTAATAGTGCCGGTTAAAACAGCATCGGCCTGCTGGTTTTGTATAATGCTAAGGTTAGTTGTTGAACGGATACGTGCCTTCAGGGCTTCTGTAAAATTCTGGCTCAGGTTACTTACTACAAAGGGCGCATTATTTTCAAAGTAGCCCACATATATTGTTTTTAACCCTACTGTTGAAGCCCCGTTTAAAGTAAAGGAGCACGAGGGCAAAATAAAAACCAAAAAACTCACCGCGACAAAAATTCCAAGTATCTTCTTCATTTGCCTGTTATCCTATAAATCTAATTCTTTTATTTTCCTGTACAATGTACGCTCTGATATGCCCAGTTCATTGGCGGCAAGCTTGCGTTTGCCTTTATGTTTTTTCAATGCCTTGCGTATCAGGTCCGATTCTTTTTCAACTAACGATAACGATTCCTCTACTTCCTCATGATCGTGTGTTATGTTGAAAGCATCGGGCTTATTATTGTTGTTATTAACGGGCTGTTGTAAGGTAAATTGTGCATCGGGATTACCGGGCAACTCAATATCACGGTACAGCTGGTTTATAGCCTGCGAATTGTTGGCAAAGCTTGGCGATACTCCTCCGTGTTCCACAATATCGGCTACCAGTTTTTTAAGTTCCACCATATCGCGTTTCATATCAAACAATACCTTGTATAATATATCACGCTCCGAGAAATCTTCTTTCTGCTGATCTATCCGCATAGGCAAATTCCTGCCGCTTACTTCCTGCGGGATGTAGGTAAGCAATGTTGGGCCGGTAATAATGCGGTCGGTTTCCAATACGGCTAATTGCTCGGCCATATTTTTTAGCTGCCTAACGTTACCCGGCCACGAATAGTTGATCAATACCTGCTGCGCGTCATCATCCAGCTGAATGGGCGGCGTGCGGTATTTATCGGTAAAATCAGAAGTAAATTTGCGGAACAGCAGGAAAATATCTTCCTTCCTGTCGCGCAAAGGCGGTATGCGCAGCGGAACGGTATTTAAACGATAGTACAGATCCTCCCTGAACCTGCCGGCCTTTACCGCGTCATATACATCAACATTGGTGGCGGCTATAACACGCACATTGGTTTTTTCTACTTTGGATGAACCTACCTTGATATATTGGCCCGATTCTAAAACACGCAGTAAACGCGCTTGTGTGCCCAATGGCATTTCAGCAATTTCATCCAAAAATATGGTACCGCCGTTCACGGTTTCAAAATATCCTTTACGTTCGCCAACGGCACCGGTGTAAGCACCTTTTTCGTGACCAAATAATTCGGAATCGATAGTACCTTCAGGTATAGCACCGCAGTTAACCGCAATGAAAGGCCCATGCTTGCGCGGGCTCATTTGGTGAATGATGTGCGAAAACACTTCCTTACCGCTACCACTCTCCCCGGTAATTAATACTGAGATATCAGTAGGCGCCACCTGGTTGGCTATATTTATTGCCCGGTTCAATAATGGCGAGTTGCCAATAATGCCGAAGCGCTGTTTAATGTCTTGTATTTCCATGATCCCCCATACCCCCTAAAGGGGAGTTATGTCCTATTTGTTATAATTTAATCCCCCATTGCCACATGGCGTAACTCCCCTTCAGGGGGTTTGGGGGATCACTGTTCCTATCATCGTGGCCGTAGTACACCTTTCTATAAATACGTTCACATATTGGCCGGGGTTGTACCCTTCTCCTACCGGGAAAACTACTACCGTGTTCTGGTCGCTTCTGCCGCTGTAATCTTTGTCGGATTTTTTGGAGAAACCTTCTATCAGTACTTTTTGCGTTGTACCTACCAGTTGTTTTAAACGCAGGTGCGAATGTTCCTGCTGCTTGGCTACTACTTCTTTCAGGCGCTGGTGTTTTACCGCTTCCGGAATGTCATCGGCATAGCGTTTAGCGGCTAATGTGCCCGGCCTTTCAGAATACATGAACATATAGGCAAAATAATATTGCACATAATCCATCATGCTTAAAGTATCCTGGTGTTCTTCTTCTGTTTCGCTGCAAAACCCGGTGATCACATCGGTTGATATGGCGCACTCAGGGATGATGCGGCGGATAGCCTCGATCCTGTCGATATACCAATCGCGGCTGTAAGTACGGTTCATCAGTTTCAATACACGAGTATTGCCCGATTGTACCGGCAGGTGAATGTATTTGCAGATGTTATCGTACGCCTTCATGGTGTACAACACATCATCAGTAATATCTTTTGGATGCGAGGTAGAAAAACGAACCCTCAACTCAGGGCTGATCTGCGCTACCATCTCTAACAGGTTGGCAAACGTTACACCTTCCTTAACTTCTTCCAAAGCCTGATCCTGGGTTTCGCCCAGGTCTTCGCCTGATGAAAGTACTTTTTCCAGCAGGTCCATGCCCATTACCGGTTTTTGCTCTTCAGCTTTGTTATCCTGTTTCTCCGGGTTCCATTTGTAGGAGTCCACATTTTGGCCCAATAAGGTAACTTCGCGGTAGCCACGGTTAAACAGGTCGGTACATTCTGCTACTATTGATAGCGGTTCACGGCTGCGCTCACGGCCACGGGTAAATGGCACTACGCAGAATGAACACATATTATCGCAGCCACGCATAATTGATACAAAGGCGTTGATACCATTGCTGTTTAAGCGCACAGGGCTGATATCCGCATAAGTCTCCTCGCGGGAGAGCAGCACGTTCACGGCTTTCTGGCCATCGTCAACACGATCTATCAGACCGGGCAGATCGCGGTAGGCATCAGGGCCTACTACTACATCCACCAGTTTTTCTTCTTCTAAAAATTTTGATTTTAAGCGCTCGGCCATACAACCCAGCACACCAACCACCATACCCGGGTTTTTAACCTTGGCTACGGTAAACTCTTTTAAACGGTTGCGCACGCGCTGTTCGGCATTCTCGCGAATGGAACAGGTGTTTATAAGTACCACATCGGCATTAGTAAAGTCCTGCGTGGTTTCAAACCCTTTTTCCTGCAAAATAGATGCAACTATCTCACTGTCAGAAAAATTCATGGCGCAGCCATAACTTTCAATATATAATTTGCGCCCGTTATTTTTTCCGGCAACCGGTTCTAACAATAAAGCCTCACCTTGCCTGCCCTCATCATGTGTTTTATCCGGAATTAATAGATCCATCGTATTTTTAACAAAATTAGTTCGCAAAAATACATAAAATTTAAATATAGCGTGACAGATTGTCAGCATTTAACAAAATGTGTTTTTTGTTGTTATAAGTATATACCATTGCGCATAATAATACGTATAAGAGTTAAATTTAAGCCGGTGCTTGTTTAGCACTGTTATACAGCTAAAACGCCAAAGGAGATAACAACAAAAAACTCAAAGTAAAAAATTAAAAAATGGCGTTACGCAGGCACCACAAAATAGGCGCGGGTATTATAGTATCAATAGTAGCACTTGTTTTAATTTTATCATTTTTCATTAATAAGTACTGGTCGCCTATACTGGCTGCACGGGTAAAAAGTGTGGTATTGAGCAGCAGCGATAGTTTATACAGTGTTGATTTTAGCGATGCCGAACTGCATGTGCTTAAGGGGCAACTCATTTTTTATAACATCACCCTAAAACCCGATACGGCTATTTTTAACCGCAGAAAACAACAAAATATTGCGCCTAACAACCTGGTTGAGCTGCATTTACGCAGGCTGATATTAAACAACATCCACCCGCTTGCCTTATACTTTCATCATAAACTTAATATTGGCGAGATAATTTTAAGCAGCCCCGAACTTAAGGTAAGTTACCAGCTGAACCATACCCGTGATACCGTAATTAAGGACCACCGCACTCCCTGGGAAAAGATCTCAAAGAGCCTTAAATCGGTACACATAGGGGCGATTTATTTAAATGATGTAAAACTGAAGTACAGCGATTACTCCGGCAACAAAGTAGCGATATCCGAACTGAAGGAAATGAACCTGAGCGCCAGCGACTTGCTGATAGATTCGGCTACGCAGACGGACAGATCACGCTTGCTGTATTGCAAGGAGATAGTTTTTGAGGTGAATAATTATACCGGGCAAACACCAAACGGCTTATACACTTACAAAATAAACCATCTAAAACTATCAACCTTAACCTCACAAATGAACGTGGAGGGTTTTAGATTGACACCGATAAAAGCGGCTGCGTTTTTTGATAAAAGCAACCAAACGCGCTATAACCTTAGTGTTGATAGTTTACAACTTAACCGTTTTGATTACCTGGGCTACCATAAATACCGAAAGATATCGGCATCAAAAATGATGATAAAGGGTGGTATGCTTTCCGTTTTTGGGAACCCTAATGGTGTTAAAGATCCGGGAGGCGATAGGACAAAAAGCTTTCCTACTGTTGCGCTGAGCCGCTTTGGTACTGATGTTAAGGTTGATACCATCCAGATAAAAAAATATGATATCGCTTACAGCGAGTTCAACAAAAAATCAAGCCAAACCGGTACTATCACCTTTAATAACACAACCGGCACTATTTTAAATATCACCAATAATAAGGAGGCCCTTGCAAAGAACAACATCAGCACTGTATACCTGAAATCGTATTTTATGAACCGGGGGCTGCTTAACGTGGTGTTCAACTTTAATTTAACGGATAAGGATGCCGCCTTTAGTTACAAGGGCAATCTGGGCTCTATGGGTCTGGGGGCTTTAAACCCGGCTACCATGCCATTGGCTATGGTTAAGATCACTTCCGGAACGTTAAAGGACCTTAGTTTTGATGTTAAGGCCAGCAGTAAAATATCAAGAGGGCACCTGCAATTGTTATATAACGACCTGAAGGTAAAATTATTAAAACCCGACTCGACCTACGGACTTAAAAGCAAGATAATTGAAACGTTTTATGCCAACCTGTTCATCCTTAAACATGATAACCCCGATAAGCCGGGGGGCGTACCCAGATCATTTAACTTAACTTTTGTACGGCCCGTTGATTTCCCTTTCTTTAAAACCATATGGCAAACTTTGTTCAGCGGTATAAAGCCATCGGCGGGGCTCGATAAAAAGACGGTGGAAGCTATTGCCGTAATGAAAAATAAAAAGGAGCAGAAAAAGCAGGAACGCCTCACCAAAAAGGCGCTAAGAAAGCAACAGCGTGCCGAAAAAAAACACGAGAAAGAATTGCAGAAATAAATTGATCTTTATTGCAGCAACAGCTTTAAGTTAAAACCAAAATTGGTGAACGATGTAGTAAAGGTTTGCGATGTATATGGCCTTGTGATGTTAGAATCATAGAAGAAACTTACCGTAAAGCGCTGACTGATGGAATAATCGATCTCGGGACGATAAGTGATATTTTGTGAACCTGATGACACCTGTGCAGCCGTTACATCAGGCTGATAAATGAGGGTTTTGGTATCGCGCAAATCGAAGGTAAGATTGAAGGTCAGGTCGTTCTTCAATATCACATTCTCGAATAGGCCAAACGGGAACCTGAAGTTTTTAGCCTTATAGCCAAACCCGAAGATAATGTCATTCTCATTTTGCTGCGCCAGCTGGCTGTTTAATAAGCTTAAACTTAATGCCCTGCTCTGCGCATAGCTAAAGTTAGCGGTTACATTATTCTTAAACCGCATATCAATACCTAATAATGGTGCAAACTGTTCAAATATGGTGATCTGCGAAAACTGGTACATCGGCAAAAAGTCGTTATTCACATCCCTTGAACTCGCACTTCCATCTGTTTCTGAATATTGAAGCAGCGTGGTATAGCCACCCACGTTATAGGTTGATGAATAGGCATGTTTCAGATCGAACGAGTCGAAGATCGAACTTATAAAAGGAATCTTAGCCAGGCCGCTATAAGTGATCTGCCAGTTAGGGATAGGTATATCAGGAAACTGGCTCAGGCTTGATTTTGCCGGATCTTTGCCCGTATATGCCGCCAGGAAAGCCGGCACCAATACATCCTGCGAGTTAGGGCCATAACCATCAGCAAAACCAGCCGCGCTCCCTACTGAATTCGGATTTGTTTTGCCTAACCGGGCGGAGATCTCACTACGATCATTCAGGAAATTTTCATAAACAGCCGATGTATTGTTGATACCACTTGTTTTTGAAAATGCAGTAGCCAACGTTAGGTACGATACACTGTAATCCCCGGTAGTTACCGGCGAAAGGTTTTCAAAACTATTGGTGGTAGGCAGGTATTTAAAGTTTGACTGGTAGGTATGATCCTGCGTTTTAAAGGCTGTTAACAGGATCCGCAAACCTGGTATAGGCTCAAGCGTACTACTGAAATGCAGATTTTCATTATAGGATTGTACATATAACTGGTTCTGCAAGGTATCCGACGAGATCCAGCCTTTTGCGACAGCCTGTGGCCGGATATCAGCCTGGCTACCCAGTAAGAATCCAATACCCGGCGCGCTATAACTTGGGTCCTCACCAAATATGGTGGACGACGGCAGGTATCCCGGCAGGTAAGTCCCCTCTGTTTTGGTATAGGTAGCATTTATGCTTTTAACACTTGTTAACAGGCCCAGTAAAATCTTACTCAGCTTGCTCATGCCATCTGGCTTTTGTGCACGCCGCAACAGCGGAAATTTATTATACAGGGTAATAAAGTTAAAGTTGGGGTCGAACTCAATGGTACGTCTGTTCTGTATGCTGTTACCTACCTCAAAAGTTGGGTCATCAATAGAAAATCCTGGCTGGGCCATCCATGTAAATTGGGTGTTGTAACTAAAATTGGCAGTTATCCAATCCATATACGGCAGCTTGTTTATAGGCACGGCCCAGGTTAAAGCAACGGTATGGTTATAGTTAATGGTGCGCCCTAAATGCTTCAGATTATTCCAGAGCGTATCCCTGTTCAAACCCGTAAGCGGGCCCTGTGGCTCATCAACTGTTGATAGGTTGGTAGCATCAATATTCAGTGTTAATGATTTTGTAAGGTTCCATCCTACACCAAATACCCGGGTTATGGTAAAGGTATTATTGTAAGTAGTTGGGATAGGGATGATGTTGGTCGGGTCGTTATTCCGGAGCGTAGTTTGCGAATCGAAACGATCAAAATCAATACTAAAATTCAGCCTCGATGGCATCAGGTTAAAGTTGATATCCTTAAAAACCTGGAGCAGGTTGTTCTTAATTATTTTGGCAAACGGACTGATGTATTTTGGTTTGGTAGCATAATTATAGGCAAGGGCAAACCGGTACGTTTTTTCGAAATCGGTTTGGGTAGTAAAATCATGATGCTCGTAATCGGTATAAGCGTAGGTGGCATTAAAATTATCTATGTCCCATGGCTTATTTGGTGCTGTAGGGTTTGTTTTGGCAATGTGTACGTTGGTAAAATTGATGCTCTTGCGCTGCGTATAATCTTCGGCGGCGTTCTTTATCGAATCCTTTTGCTTGGTGCTGGTAGCAGCCTTAAGTGTTTGGCTCAGTTCAATATCGGGCGATGCCGGGTCATACAGCGGCATACTGGTTTGGTTTGATACGTTGATGTAGGTTGGAATATGTACCCCGCTTTTATCCGGAAAGAATTTACCTAGTTCTACATTTGCCGATATATCATATGATTGGGTGTTATCCAGCGTGCGGTCGCCTATTTTTGAATCGAGTGTACCAAAGCCTGCGGTTGTTTTACTGCCCGATACGGTTATATCAGCAAAATCAGCCAGCTTTACATCAGCCTTTGCTATTGCCGACCAGCCCTTACGTTCGTTAAAATCAGTTAACCTTAATTCATCAAACCATACAATGCCCGATTTTTGTAAGCCATCGTCATTAGTTGGATTATTTGCCTTATACGGGTTACGCACGCCCAGCATTACCGTACTTAAACGGCTCAGATCGGGCTGGCCCATAATGGTTATTTTATAGGTGCCAACAGTAACGGTGTAAGGGATATTCAGTGGCCATGGCTGCCCTTTGTACCGGGCGTTGTTACGGGCCAGTTTCGCAGTAGTAAGCACAGAAAGTTCCAGATCGAGTTGGTTGGCTGCCGGCCAAATAGTGTTTGGATTAGTAGTACCTGGCTGCGTTACCTGCAACGGAATTTCGCACTCGTAATAGTTATCTACATAATCAATACCCAAACGGATAAACGCGCTCAGGTCGTTATCCCTTAGCTGTTGCGTTGGCTGCGCCTCGGCGTGGATAAACATTTGCAAATGTTTATAATTGCGGAGGTCGTTATTAAAGGTTTTGAAGGCTGTTTGCGAATAGCCATCGTGCAGGTTGGTAACCGTTAATGACAGCGATTGCTCGTTTAACTTGGTATTGGCGTTTATACCGGTATAGTTAGTTTGGCGTTGGATACCCGGTGGCACTACATAAGGGATGGGCACGCGGTTACCGTTTTCCTCAATATTAACGGTACCAACCACCAGGGTTGAACCATCGGGCACAGGATTAACTATGGCAGGATCGGCAATTACGTTGGCGGCAGTATTGTCGGAGTTATACGCACGCCAGTCGCCCCTTACCAGTTGCAGGGTTGCGAAACGTAAAATGGAGGTATCGGCAAAACCGGTCATATACATCCTGATGAAACGGATAGATTTAAAATCCTGGATACCGCCCACTGCCGATTGATAAGAGTTGATAGGGATACGGAACTGGTACCAGGTGTATGATTGTGTTAACCCATTAGCCAGTTTAACGCTTGATGTTACCTTATCATTTACAAAGCCCTGCCCTACTACCAAACTTTGCGGATTGATGGGTACCTTATATTCAAAATACTCGTCATCGGTACTCATGTTGTTGTCGCGGTCAATATCCTCGGCATCGGGCAGCGAGGTTGAGGCCGATGTTTGCAGGCCAAGCAGCGCCTCTGATTGTTGTGCTGTTTTGGAGTTACCATCGGTACCATTGTACTGGCTGTAACGCTGCAGGATGCCTGCCCCGGCCTGATCAAGCTGCGGACCCTGGTAGTATTGATAATCATCTGTCGACGGGTCATTTGCAAAAGCAGTGGCAGCAGCCGGGGATAGCACCGCCTTAACGCGCTGTACTACTGTGCCAAATTTCGCCCGTTCGTCGGCATCATTTAAACCATCCAAACCAACATCCTGTAAAGCACGCGAGTTGGGGTCGTTATCAAAAGCATCGACCACGGGCTGCAATTTAGCAACACGCCCCCAGGCGGTAGTATCAACAGTGCTGTAATCGCCGTTAACCGGCAAGCCGTTCTCCAAACTTTTACGTCCATCCTTCAATATATCTTCCGAAACGCTACCTAAATCGAAATACAGGTTACCGCTGTTTTTATTGTTGAGGAATGGATCGAGCACCCAAAACTCAATGTAGCCTACATTCAGTGCCTCAAAATCGGTTGTTGATATGGCGCGCATTATACCGCCCCAGTTATTGGCCGGGTTTTGCAACGTACCATCGCTGTTAATGCCGGTTGTGGCGTAGTTATATGGGCCACGCACTTTAGGGTAAAAAGCCAGATCGAGTGTTGGCAATACCAGCGGCTGCCCGGTTACAGATTGTTTGTAGGGAAATACTTCCGTTTCCAAAACCTCGCGCACGTAAGGTTTTGACAGTTCAGCGCGTGAAACCGGGATGCTGCTCGAGGTATAAAATATAGGGTCGATATTATAAAAAGCCAGGCGGGCACGGTGGAAACCATAACTCAGGTCATTAAACCGCTGCGATTCGGGGAATAGCTGCGGCGTACCTGAGATCTGCCAGCTTATAGCGCTCTTCAGGTCGATATCTGATTGACTGTTCTCAAAATCATCCAGGTAAGCCGTTCCATTTTTTGACCCGGCATAATTAAGCGAACTTGGTGTACCGGGCAACAACTGGGCAAACTCACCGCTCAGGTTTATTGATGATGGCGCTTTGGTATGTATAAACGGGATCTTATCAACCAAACGGGTAAGCAGGCGTGAGTCGGAACTGTAATTGCCATCGAACCCCCAGATGGTGTTGGAGATGGATTCATCACCCACGGCCTCATTTTGTGAAATAGGTTGCTCGGTTAAGTGCATAATGGTTGCCCCTAACTTTAGTTTAGGGTTCACATTATAATCAAACCTTGAACCGTATAATGATTTTTGCTGAACGCCAAACAACTCGTTATTTTCCAGGTTCACGGTAATCGGCACACCCGATGAAAGGATAGCCTGGTTAAGGATACGGATAGTACCCGCGTTGTAATCAACCGTAAAATCATTACCCTCAACCAGCTTGGTTGCCCCGGCCGTTACAATAACCGAGCCTTGCGGGATATTGGTAGCGTTCAACTGGTACTCGGAGCCGCCTTGTGATGTATAGGTACCCTGTATTACGTACCGGTTAAGCTGCGGGTAAAATTGCTGCGCCACGGTTTTTGTGGAGTCATATAATTGCTTGTACACATAGGTACTAACCAGGCTCGTTTCACCCGGGGCGAATTTGGCCGCCAAGTCGGAGCCGAAAGGTTCAACCTCGGGAAAGATCAGGAAACCGTTTTTGGAGTCGATAGTTACGCCTTCTATAAAGTCGAAATAACCATCGGGCTTTTTCTGTTGCTGCTGATCGAGGTTATCCAGGTCCGTTAACTGGATCCAGAGTTTGCCGGTAGTGTTCTTACCTTCGGCCATTATTTGCTTCGCGATGCCCGAACTGTTATCCAACCGCGAAATGTTCATCTTAAAGCTGGTTGAACTGATCTGGTATGCACCTAAGTTATAGATGTTTTTCATCATCAGCTTCCAGGTTGGCAGGTTGGTTTTCAGCAGGGTATTTTTCAGCAACTTTACATAAAGTACGTTGGGGTTATTGTTATTAACCGGCCTGTCGCTCGAGAATTCACCCACCTGGTAGGTAACACCATTATAGGTGTACTGGTAAGCTACGGCCAGTACTTCATCGTTATTTAGCGGATAGTTTAATGAGATATAACCCAGTTGCGGGTGCAGGGTAAACTCCTTGCTGGTTAACTGGCGGGCATAAGTTAGCTTGGCATAGTTATCGGTGCTGCCGGTACTGTTAAAGTAGGTAGCAATAGCATTTGAGTTGGTTAACCGCGCATCGGTAGGCAGGTTTTTAAGCAAGCTGTTTGATTGCTGCGGAAAACCCGGAATATCCGAACCCGCAGGCAAACCTGAAAATGAAGGGCCGCCCTGAATCAAACGGGTGTTGTATGGTTTGTTTTCGCCCAAATCCATAAAAGCCAATATATCCCTTGAGTTGGTAGTAACGTTGGTGCGGTTGGTTGTCCAAACCTCAATTTTGGTAATGTTTATATTCGAACTGATGATGGGGATATTTGCCAGCGCCTTATCATAGTTATCGCGGAAATATTGTGATAAAAAGTAGTGCTTATTGGCATCGTATGCATCCGTAGTCAATTTAAACGAACCCTGCTCCGAGCCATTGGTAATGGTAATTGTTTTTGACTGCGACCGCTGTTGCGACAGGATGGAGGTCATGGTAAGTTTCCCAAATTTCAGCTTGGTTTTAACCCCGAACAATGCCTGTGTACCGGTAATCAGCTGCGTATTTAAAGGCATGCTTACCGTACCAGCCTGTATTTCCTGTATAATATCATCATCATGCCCCTTGTAATCCATTTTTATCTGGTTATCAAACTGGAACTGGGCATTGGTGTTATAATTGGTAGCGACAGTTAATTTGTCGCCTATATTTCCTGTCAGGTTCAGCTGTATCTGCTCGTCAAAATTAAAGTTGAACTGATCGCGCTGCGCGGTATTGAATAATGGGTTTTCGTTTTTATTGATCTGCCCGGTAAAGGTGGCATTGGCTGATCCCTGGGCCTTTATATCAATGTTATCGCCACCAAATATTTGTGAAAAGGTTTCGCTCCGCACTTTTATTTGCGGGATAAAGCCGGGTTGCTGCGATTGATAAGCGTAGTTATCGGCCAGTTTTTTAAAATAGTTACGCTCGTTTTGGCGTTCTACTAAGGCTAAATATTGTGAAAAGGTGAGGTATTGAGGCGGTCGGTATAACATATCGCCAACGCGCTCATACATAATGTACTGGTTTGTTGTCGGGTCATACTCAATGGTACGTACCAAATTTGGCGGGTCGGGATCAAAAAGCCCCTGCCTTAAACGCATATTGTTTGATTGCTGCAGGTTTAAGGGCGCTTTTGAGTTTGATGTATCTCTTTTTGCGTTTGGCGGCTGTTGTGCAAATACCTTCTCCTGTCCGCAAAATGCAGCAAAAATTAAGGCAACCACAATGAGCTTAAACGTAAAAGTATTAGTCAAAAGTCAAATCAAATTATACGTAATTATAAGTTTTTTAGGGCGGATTTAATCAACTGTTCAACGGTTAAATCCTCTTTATTTTTATTCATTTCCTGGTCGAGAACTTTCTCAGCAGCATTGCGCGCGAAGCCCAGCATCACCAATGCCGAAAGTGCCTCATCCTTAGCAGTTTTATTGGCCGGCATACTGGTTAAGGTATCAGGGCCTTCCTTGCGTAATTTATCTTGTAATTCCAGAATAACACGTTGTGCCGACTTAGGGCCAATGCCTTTTATACGCTGTATAAGGGCCACATTGCCATTTACAATGGCTGTTTGGATCTCCGCGGGTGTAATTGAGGATAACATCATACGCCCGGTATTGGGGCCAATGCCTGAAATTGATATAAGATGCAGAAACAAGCGGCGTTCGCCTTCATCAGCAAAACCGTACAGGCTGTGGGCATCTTCTTTTACATAGAGCCAGGTATATAATTTGCAGCGCTCGGCATCGCCCAGCAATGAGTAGGTATGGAGGGATATATTGATGTGATAACCTACTCCACCGGCATCAATTACCACATATGAAGGGCTTTTAAAAACTAATTTACCATCAATATAAGCGTACATGTTTCTTCGATATTTTTAACGTTTTGTAGATTTAGAAGGATCAGTGGCAGCAGATTTTTCCTGCGCGTTCACTACGGCTATGGTTACCATGTTTACAATTTCACGCACCGAACTGCCTAATTGCAGCACGTGTACCGGTTTTTTCAACCCTAATAATATTGGCCCAACAGCTTCGGCTCCGCCTATTTCCTGTAATAGCTTATACGCAATGTTACCCGATTCAAGGTTGGGGAATATCAAAGTATTTGCAGGGCGGCCCACTAATGTTGAAAAAGGGAAATTATCCGACAATAATTCAGGGTTTAATGCGAAGTTGGCCTGCATATCACCATCAACTACCATATCGGGGTATTTATCGTGCAATATCTTTACCGCTTCACGTGTTTTTTCAGGGATCAGGCCATCATTCGAACCAAAGTTCGAATAGGATAAAATTCCAACTCTTGGCGATACGTTAAACTGCCTTACCGAACGCTCTATCAGCACAGTAATATCCACCAGTTCCTGCACGGTTGGGTTTACGTTTACCGTGGTATCACCAAAAAACACAGGGCCTTTCGAGGTTATCATCATGTACATACCGGCAACGCGGCTCACGCCATCTTCGGTACCAATTATTTGCAGGGCGGGTTTAACGGTGGTTACATAATTTTTGGTTAAGCCTGAAATAAGGGCATCAGCTTCACCAAACTGCACCATGCTCGCGCCGTAATAGTTACGGTCGATCATCAGCTTGCGGGCCTCAAACAAGGTTATACCTCTGCGCTGGCGCTTGCTGTACAGGTATTGCGCATATTTTTCGCTTTCAACAGTTCCCTCACGTGGGTCGATGATCTGTACATCGCCCAGGTCGAGGTCGTTATCCTTCATTATATGCTTAATGCGCTCCACATTGCCGAGCAATATCGGCGTAGCAATACATTCATCTTTAACAATTTGAGCAGCGCGCAGTATTTTGTAAGTATCTGCCTCAGCAAAAACAACGCGTTTAGGGCTTTGCTTGGCCTGGTTAGTTAGATTACGTAATAATTTATCATCGCTGCCTATCCGTGTGCGCAGTTCTTCGGCATAGGCATCCCAATCGGTAATTACTTTGCGGGCAACACCTGAGTCGATAGCTGCCTTCGCTACCGCGGATGACACCTCGATGATCAACCGCTGATCCATCGGCTTAGGGATGATATAATCGCGCCCGAACTTTAGGTTAGTGGTACTGTAAGCAAGGTTTACCGCTTCTGGAACAGGTTTTTTAGCTATTTCGGCGATGGCTTTAACGGCGGCAATTTTCATTTCCTCGTTAATCGCAGTCGCCCTGACATCAAGCGCTCCGCGGAAAATATAAGGGAAACCCAAAACGTTATTTACCTGGTTAGGGAAATCAGAACGGCCGGTAGCCATAATAATATCCTTACGGGTGTTATGGGCGATATCGTAAGCAATTTCAGGATCGGGGTTAGCCATAGCAAATACTATGGGGTTTTTAGCCATAGCTTTGAGCATATCTGGTGTAACCACGTTGCCTGCTGAAAGGCCTACAAAAACATCGGCACCTTTCATGGCTTCTGCCAGTGTCTTTATGTCTTTACGCTCAGTGGCAAATTCCATACGGATATCGCCGAGATCAGTGCGATCGGGAGTTAAGAGGCCGTTGATATCGAACATCACCAGGTTCTCTTTTTTTACACCCAGCGACAGGTACATTTTTGAGCACGATACTGCTGCGGCACCCGCTCCATTAACTACCATTTTTATCTTATCCAGCTTTTTGCCCTGAATCTCGCAGGCATTAAGCAATGCCGCACCCGATATGATTGCCGTACCATGCTGATCATCGTGCATTACGGGGATCTTCATTTCGGCCTTTAGGCGGCGTTCTATTTCAAAGCAGGTTGGAGCAGATATATCTTCAAGGTTGATGCCACCGAAAGTTGGCTCCAGCGCCTTTACTATTGCTACAAATTCATCAGGGGTTTTGGCATTTATTTCCAAATCGAAAACATCGATATCGGCATAAATTTTAAACAGCAGGCCTTTACCTTCCATTACAGGCTTGCTTGCCTCGGGGCCAATATTACCTAAGCCTAACACGGCAGTTCCGTTACTAATTACGGCTACCAGGTTACCTTTGGCGGTATATTTATATACATCTTCAACATTGTCGGCAATCCGCAGGCAGGGTTCGGCAACGCCTGGAGAATAAGCCATTGAAAGATCGCGCTGGGAGTTGGTAGGCTTGGTTGGCACTACTTGTATTTTGCCCGGTCGGCCTTTTGAATGGTAATTTAAAGCGTCCTGTTTACGATTGGTTTTGTTATTCATCTTCTCAATATTCAAGAGCTCAAAACTACGATTCTTTTTTCACCGGGTACGGGAAAAAGACCGCTTTTGATAATATATGTAAGGTTTAGCATAAAATAGAGTCAGGATTTGAGAGTCAGGAATCAGTATGTAAAAAGGTTAGGTATTATAGAACTTAACAGTCCGCTTTTATTGGTTTATCTTGATTCTTATATCTTAGTTCCTGATTCTTTCAATCAGCCTTTGCTTATTTTCAACGTCATACCGGGCTGTAACTGACCATGTTTTAAACCATTTAATGATTTAATGTGATCAACCGACGCGCCATCAAATTTGGCGGCAATAACACTCAGCGTATCGCCACGCTTTACTTTATAGGTTATATAATTATGTTCTGTTTTGGGTGATGCTTCCGCATCTTCTTTATCGCCGCTTAGTTTAAGCCTTTGGCCAACGGCGGGCTTGTGGTGCAGATGGTTCCAGTTTTTCAGGTCCTGTACATCAACTCCGTATCGGTCGGCAATATCCGACAGCGTTTCCCCTCTTTTTACTTTATGATAAGCAGGCTTGTGCTCAGGTTTTTCTTCAGCGTAAGAAACATAGCTGGCATGAACAGGTAACACCGGCGAAATAACACCACTGTTTAAAGCATCATACAGCGCCGAATAAGATTTGCTGTTACACTGCGGGATGATCAACCTGCGCGGACTAGCCGGGCTGCCTTTGATCATTTGTGTACGATAAGCAGGATTCAACAATGCTAAAACCCGGTAATCCATATTTAAAATGCTGGAAATGCTGCCAAGGGAAATAGCCCTGTCAACCAAAACGGTATCGATATTTTTTGCAAAGCTGCATGGCTGGGCTATAATGTTGTGCTTGCCATAGTAATTCATGAGGTAAGCAACAGCAATGTAAGCAGGTACATAGTTGCGGGTTTCGAGCGGAAGGTATTGGCGGATTGACCAAAAGTCATTAGCGCCCGCTTTGGCAATGGCGTTTTCTACATTGCTTTTACCGCAGTTGTATGATGCGATGGCTAACAGCCAGTCGCCAAATTCTTCATAAGCATCTTTAAGATAAGCCGCGGCAGCATAGCTGGCGCGAACAGGGTCGCGGCGCTCATCAATATAGCCATCCATGCTTAAGCCGTATAGTTTTGCGGTGGTCGACATAAATTGCCACGGACCAGTTGCGCCCACACGTGATACTGCGTTAGGATCGAGTTTTGATTCCACTACCGACAGATATTCTATCTCCACGGGGATGCCCGCCGCACGGAAAACCTTTTCATAAATAGGGAAATAATATTTAGCCAGTCCTATCACCTGCCCCATTTCGTCGCGGTTATTGGCGTAAATATCAATATAGCTTTGTACGTATTCGTTGTAATCTAAAGGAACATCCTTTTTAAGGGAATCGAGGCGGCGTTTTATGTTGCTTTGATAGCCGGTAAGCTGTGCCTGGTTTGCAGCAGCATGGGCAAAAGTAGTATCGCCTAAAGTTGGTATGGGGGCTGTAAAGCCTGCGGCAAATATTTTATCGGTTTTAACAATTAGCAGTAATAAAAAACAGATAATAAAAGTAAATAATCTCTTCATTTATTATTGGGATCTAATACCAGAAAAGGCTGGCTTGCGCCAACGTTTTTACTAATATATTAAATTTTTATAGCCCCAGGAAATATTCAGAGAAATTTAACAATTCCTGCTCCTCAAATCGCCTGGTTATCAATTGTAAACCTAACGGCAAACCTTTGCTATTATTGCCTGTAGGTAAAGAAATTGCAGGCACACCGGATAATGAAGCCTGAACAGTAAAAATATCCGCCAGGTAAGTTACAACAGGATCGCTTTCCTCCTTGCCTATCGCGTAAGCAGGTTCGGGGGCTGTGGGGGTGAGTATAAAATCGTATTCCTGTAATATTTCTTCTGTTTTTTGGCGGATGAGACGGCGCGCCTTTTGGGCCTTGGCGTAGTAAGCATCATAATAACCGGCACTTAAAACAAATGTACCCAGCATTATGCGGCGTTTTACCTCTTTACCAAAACCTTCGGAGCGTGATTTTTTGTAGGTTGATTGCAGGTCGGATGCCTCTGGGCTACGGTAACCATAATGTACCCCATCATAGCGTGCAAGATTTGATGACGCCTCGGCGGTAGCCAAAATATAATAGGATGGCACCATATAATCCAGGTATTCAAAAGCTATAGGCTTAACAGTATGGCCTTCGGCACGCAGCTTTTCTATGTATTGAATGAGGTTGTTTTTTACTTCGGGGTTAACTCCCGGGCTTGATAGTGACTCCTGTAAATAGGCAATTTTTTTCTTGCCCGGCGCTTGTATGTTAGCGCTAAATGCCGGAACAGGCTTTTGGGCGAGTGTACTATCGTATTCATCAGGACCAGCCATTACTTCTAATAACAGGGCGGCATCTTCTACCGATTTGGTGATCGGCCCCACCTGGTCGAATGATGAGGCATAGGCAATGATACCGTAGCGTGAAATTCTTCCGTAAGTTGGTTTAAGGCCGATAACGCCACAAAACGAAGCGGGCTGCCTTACCGAACCGCCTGTATCAGTACCGATAGCGGCATGGCACATATCAGCCTGAACAGCTACCGCCGAACCACCTGATGAACCGCCTGATACTTTGGTATTATCGGCAAAGTTTTTTACCGGGCCATAGTACGAACTTTCGTTGCTTGCGCCCATGGCAAACTCGTCGCAATTGCAACGGCCTATAATTATAGCATCCTCGGCAAGTAAACGCTCAACTATGGTTGACGAATAAATAGAGGTAAAGCCTTCTAAAATTTTGGATGAAGCGGATACTTTATGATCCTTATAGCAAATATTATCTTTTATGCCGATAACCATACCCGCCAGTTTACCGGCGTTCCCTAATTGAATGCGGGAATCAATATTATTGGCACGTGTTAATGCTTCCTGTTCAAATACCTCGTTAAAAGCATTTAAATGGGCATGCTGTTTTATTTTTTCTAAATAACCTTTTACCAGTGTTTCAACGGTAATTTCCCCACTTTGCAACCCGCTCTTTATTTCACTTAAAGAGGAATAGAATTTAGCCATGCGGCTAAAATAAAAATTAAAATTGATTTGAAGACTTGTTGATTAGAAGATTTGGCGATGTGAAGGTAACCCGCCCGTTCAAGCGCCTACGCTTGAATGCAATTTTTTATAAGCGTCTACGCTTATCTGAAATTAAATTAGTGTTGTTTTGAATAATTTTTAGCGTGGACGCTAAAAATTATTTAAGTTCAAGCGTGGACGCTTGAACGGGCGGGATGCGCGTAGCAAAAAGCCGGAAAAGAAAATGATCTGAAAATTTGAAAGCATACCGATTGAGTACGGCAATTAACTTTCAAATTTCCAAATCAACATATCGTAAGCAAAGCCTTAGCTTATGCTTTAGGTTTTTCGTCGGTATTAGTGGTAGTAGTACCTTCGCCGTTTTGCGCGTCTTTAAATTCCTTAACCCCTTTTCCTAAACCTTTCATTAGTTCAGGAATTTTTTTACCTCCAAACATCAATAATATTACGCCGAATATTAAGATGAGCATTACTGGTGAATCTAATCCCATGATTTTTAAGTTTTTATATTATGATTTATATGCTATACTATGATTTAACTTCTTCCTGCGGAGATTTAAGGCCCTCGATAGGTGTTTCCCTTAAATGAGTTTCGGCAGTCGCGCTGGTTTCGTGGTGTACCGGTTCAACTTCAGCAATTGAACTGATCTCGGCTACCGGCATTGTATTTGGTGCAGGTGTAATAACCGGTGGTGGAGTTGCTGCTACCACTGGTGCAGCTGCTGCCGCAGTTTCGGTAGTACTTGTTGCAGTGTTTGCCTGCTCAGCTTTTTTTGCTTCAAAATTATCTATCTGGTTGGTGATCTCACGTTTTACACCTTCTGATGCATCTTTAAAATCACGGATACCTTTACCCAGGCCACGGGCCAGTTGAGGAAGTTTTTCGCCGCCAAACAATAATAAGATCACCAGCATGATGAGCATTATTTCACCCCCGCCTATATCAAAAAAGAGAAAAACTGAACTAAACATAATTTTACTATTAAAAGGTTACAAATATAAACATTTTTAATATTACAAAGTTTCAATCAATTAGGCGCCAGCCATAATTTAGGGTTAACCGGTGTTGATCCTTTGTACAAATCAAACTCCACATCGGTTTCGCCGGTTGTTGAATCGGTAGCTACCGTACCTATTGTTTGCTTGGTAGTTACCTTTTGCCCCTTTGATACACTAACTGATCTTAGGTTTGAGTAAGCCGTAAAATACTCACCATGCCTTATAACTACCAGGTAAGTACCCACAATATCGCGTACATTAATTACTTCACCATCAAATATAGCCCTTACACTTGCGCCCGGGTTTGTTTTAATAGAAACGCCCGTACTCTCACTTTTAATATTCTCAGGCGTATAATAAACGCCAAAACCCTGAATAATAACGCCATTACTTACCGGCCATGGCAAACGGCCGCGGTTACCCAAAAAGACGCTCGACAATTTGGCCGCCTCAGGTGTAGCATTCAGCACCTCGCTATTACTTGATGATTTGGTAATAGCTTTAGTTTTTGGCACTGCAACTTCCCGGTTCTCGGCTTTAGCTTTCGCGGCTGCTAACCTTGCAGCTTCTTTTGCTTCTTCTTCGGCCTTGCGCCTTGCTTCTTCAATCTCCCTGCGTACTGCAGCATCTATCTCGCGATTTGTAGTCGCTATTTTCTTTTGTACATCCTTTTGCTGCTGCTTAAGCTGGCCTTCATGTTTCGACAGATCGACTACTACCTGTGCCTGTGTATTTTTTTCTTCGCCAAGGGTTGCTTTCTCTTTCTCCTGATCCTTCAGCAAGCCACTCTTTTCTTCTTTGCTTTTATCCAGTTCAACTATTTTAACATGCAGGTCTTTTTGTGTGCCTTCAATATAATCGGCCTGGCGCTCGCGATAAGTACCAAACTGCTGTAAATACTTTAAACGTTTATAAGCCTGGTTAAAATCTTTCGCCGCAAAAATAAACATCAGTTTATTGTACGCGCTCCGGTTGCGATAGGCAAACAATATCATGCCTGTATATTCTTTCCTGAGCTGATCTAACTGGCTTTGTAAACTACGTACGGAATTATTGCTCTCGGAGATTTGATTATCTAAATTTCTTATCTCAGAGTTCATCAGATTGATCTTTTCCTCATGAAGACTGATCTGAGATTTTAAAATATTAAGCTGTTTTAACGTTGTTTTTTTATTACTGGCTGTTTCCTGATATTCCTGGTTTAGCTGCTGCAGCTGTTGGGTTAACTGGTCGCGGCGGCGTTTTAACTCCTGGCTGCTTTGCGCATGTACATTAACTACATTGAAAACGCAGAGCAAAAAGAAAACAATTTTTATAAACTTCATCCGTATGTGGTGGTATTTAATAGTTTAAACAGGGCTATTGTATGGTTTATTCCTGTTCCATCAGCGCAAAAATACAATTTAATTTGCCGGAGTGTAACTGTCGGGGATATTAAATGGATATTCAAGCGGCTGATTAATATCAACTTTAACGTAATGTAAATTAACCTGGATCTTTTTATCACCAGCAACAGAGGCGATATTTATTTGCGATGGCAGCTTTTGCGTACCCGATAAAGCAAAGGCATTAACTGTTTGTAATGATTGCCCTGCACCCTGGTTGGTAAGGTTGGTTTGGCTCACTTTCATATCGCTGCCAAGCACCAGTTTGTACACCAGATCCTGCAAGTTGCCACTTAGGGTGGTATTATTGGTACTGTCAGAAGCGATCTTTGTGCTGTCATTCAATGCTTGTGGTATAGCATTGCCTATCAGCAGTGCTTGCAACATGTTAAAATCTATTTGCCTGTTTACATATTTGTAAATAAAACTGAACGGCTTTTTAAAATAGACACCTTGCAAACGATTAATAACCTGGATGCTATCCGGTGTAATTACAGCGCGGGCTACCTCAATGCCTAATAAGGCAGTTACCGATACCCAGATCTTTTTGCCACTGTTGATGCGCAGGTTGAGTGTACAGTCGTTATTATTACCATTGATGGCGAGGCTTGCTTTGGCTTTGCCCGAAAAGGTGTTAAAACCAAGTTGCTGCGTACGGATAGGCTCCAGTTTTGCTTCCTCATTAACCTTTGCAACTACCGTGGGCGATGTACCCGCAGTAAGGTGCTTATGTGCCGAGCAGCTTACCATTACCAGCAGGCTGCAAGCTATCAGCAGTTTATTCAAAATATTTTCTTTCATTTATTTTACGGTCTAAAGTTGGCGATTGCTCACCAAACGACTTCGCTTTTTTCCAGTTTTGTACGGCAGCGTTGGTATCACCTAAATAAAACATAATATCGCCATAATGTTCTATCTGCACGGCACTATTTGTTTTATCGTGTTCTATGGCCTTTTCTATCCAAACCTTGGCATCGGAATATTTCTTCTGCTTAAACAGGATCCAGGCATAAGTATCCTCAAACGACGCGGTGTTAGGCTGTAACTCATTGGAGTGTGCCGACATCTGCGCCGCTTTCTCTAACTGATCTCCCCTTAACGATAAATAATAGGCATAATTGTTCAGGGCGTAAGCATTATCCGGATTATAAGTGAGCGATTTATCATACGCAGCATCCGAATTAGGAAAATCCTTCATCTCATGATAACAATCGCCCAAAGAGGAATAACTTAACGAGAGCAGATCCTTATCATCCGGGGCAACATCAATGGCAGTTTTAATATAGCCGATAGCTTTTTTGTAATCCTTTGTTTGCTGGCAGGCAATGCCTACCAGGTAATTCATCCAGGCCTGGTTAGGGAAAAGCGCGAGGGCGCTTTCACCATCCTTAATAGCCTGATCCATTTCATTTGAACTGATCTCAATGCGGACCAATTGCTCATAAACAGCATAATGACTGTTACTTAACTGGATGGATTTTCTGTAGTTTATTTCCGCATCCTTAAACTTATCGGTTTGGAAAAGCATATCGCCATACATGGCATATGATTTTGAATCATCGGGATGAGCGGTGATCAGGATCTTACTCAGTTCAAGCGCGCTGGCTTTGGCATTGAGATCAGGGAATTTAGGGAAATAGCCTAAAATGATCTTTATCTTTTGGTCGATATCAACCTCCGGCGCAGCAAAAGCCAGTTCAAGTTCATTAAAGAAAGATTCATTATCCTTTTTATCACGATAGATATCGGCCAATGCCAAATGGATCTGCCCATTACTTGGCGCAAGCTTTTCGGCATCTTTTAAAACCTTAAATGCCTTATCCTGCAAGTTATTTGAGTTGTACAACTCGGCCAATACCAGGTAATATTTTATCTGCGATGGGTTATCGGCAATCATTTGCTCCAACTGGGCAGCGGCAGGGTCAACCTTGCCTTGTATCAGGTAGATCTTTTGTTTTCCGGCTAATATATCATCGTCGAGGCCGTTCATTACCTCCAGCTGATCGTAAACTTTCAACGCGTCGTCATACCTTTTCTCTATGAACAAAGCGTTTGCGTTATCGTAATAATAATCGGGTTTGGATGGGTTTATCCTTATCAGCTGTTCAAATACATGCTGAAGCTTTACGATGTTGTTGTTTTTCTCGTAGCACTCAGCAAGCGAGAGCCAATACCATTCGTTATCCGGGCTGATGGCTACTGCTTTTTCGAGCAGCGTTTGGGAATCGGTAAAATTGCTTTTTTGCTTTTTAAGGTTGGCCAGTTCATACATCGCGGCAGCATTACCCGGATCGGATTGGAGCACGCGGGCAAACAGTTCGGCAGCCTGGGTATAATTGGCCATTACCTTTTCGTGCAGGGCCGACATGAAGATCTGCCTGATCATCACGCTATCTATCTGCGACATGGGTTTGGCAGCCACTACGGTACCAATGCTCTTGCTTTGCGCGAAAACAAAAACAGGTATCACCGAAAAAAGTACAACTGCAAACCGCCTCATCCTACAATCTATCTAAAAAAAATTAAGCTACCCCTGTATGTCCATAACCACCCACGCCGCGGGTAGTTTCATTTAATATTTCAACTTCTTCCCAATTTACTGTCTCATGTTTGGCAACTATCATTTGCGCAATCCTGTCGCCGGTATTTATTTCAAAAACCTGGTCGGAAAGATTGATCAGCAGTACCTTTATCTCACCACGGTAATCGGCATCAATTGTGCCCGGCGAGTTAACTATGCTGATACCATGTTTAAACGCTAAACCGCTGCGCGGGCGTATCTGGGCCTCAAAACCTTCGGGCAATTCAATGTGTAAGCCGGTAGGGATCAGCTTGCGCTCGAAAGGTTTAAGCGTTACAGTTTCGTCCAGGTCGGCACGCAGGTCCATACCAGCGGCGTGCATAGTTTCATAGGCCGGCAGCCCGTTTTTTGATTTGTTTATTACTCTGATAATCATCGTTTAAATATAGCCCTTAAGTTTGCGCGTTCAAAATAAAATGCCACCAAAATGTAGCCCAGCAGCAGTCCGTCGCCTATAAAAAATCCCTTGTCAAAAGCAACCGGGGCATGTGCGTTTGTGTTTGCGGATGCTGACATTCCGTAGTTACCGTTGATCTGCGTTATGAAGTAAACGATAATGATGGATGATATAATATAGGCGAGGTTCTTTTTAAGATTGTATGGGATAGGGTAATTTTTTTGCCCCCAGATGTACGACAGGACCATCATCACGGTATAAGCGATCAGCGACACCCATGCCGAAGCCATATAACTGTATTTCGGGATAAAAATAATGTTCAGCACAATGGTTAAAATAGCGCCTATGCCGGAAATGTAAAGGCCGTATTTAGTTTGGTCGGACAGTTTGTACCAGATGGACAAATTCATGTAGATGCCCAAACTAACGTATCCGAATAACAGTGGCGGAACTACTGATAAACCTACCCAATACGATTGGTTGCGGATAAAATATTTAAGCCAATCGATATTGGCGATTAGGGCCACAAAAATTATGCACACTGCTATCACAAAATAATCCATGATACGGGCATAGGTTTGCTTGGCATTTTTGTTTTTGGCGTGATTAAAAAAGAAAGGCTCGGCCCCCAAGCGGAATGCGTTGACAAATATGCTGAGGAACACCGCTATTTTACTACATGCCCCATAAACGCCAACATCGTGCAGGCTATTTGCAGGCAATAGTTTGCCCAGGAATATCTTATCTATATTTTCATTAACGATGTATGAAAGATTAGCGATAAGCACAGGCCAGCTGTAGCGGTACATGCTGAGCAGCATTTCCTTATCAAAATCAAACCTGATCTGCAATAGTTGCGGCAGCAACAACAGAAGTGTGACCAGGCTCGACAACAATTCGGAAACAAAAACATAGCCCACCCATCTCGGCGTAAACCAGTGACTGATCCAAACTGTGCCCGCGAAATTATGCCTCAGCCAAAACGGTACTACATAAATGAATATTAAATTGAAGCCAACAAAAATCAGCACGCTCGCCAGTTTTATAAGACCATAGCGCGCGGGCTTACCATCGGCACGGAGTTTGGCAAATGGGATAGCGCACCAGGCATCAACTATTACTATAGCCAGGCAGATGTATACGTATTTAAGAAAATCGGCATAAGTAGTTCCCAGTACGGTATGAGGATGTACTCCTTTGGCTGCCAATCCTTTGGCATGGTCAACATCAATATAACCGGCTATCCACCCGGCAAACGGGAAGGTAAACAGCAAGAATAAGATGGTTACCACAAATACCGAAGCGAAGGCGTTATTGTAAACACGTTGCTTATTATCCGAATGCTTGTTGAGGTAACGGAAGAACGTGGTTTCCATCCCGAACGCAAGTAAAGCGTTGACGATGGAGATATAGCTGTATAAAGTAGTGATTACGCCGTAAGCCGCGGTTACATATGCCCCGGTATATACTGGCGTCAGAAAAAATGTGAGCACCTTGCTGGCAATAGTACTTATCCCGTATACGGCCGTTTGCCCGGCAAATTTTTTAGCTGTTGACAATGATCTGTTCTAAAATTAGTACTTGTGGCTAATGTTGTTTGTTAAAGTTCCCCTCTTGAGAGGGGGCGCCGACAGTGTTTTGGGAGGGGTGTGTTATTGGACTTGCTCCTTAATAACACACCCTGCCCCTCTCAAGAGGGGAAACGCACTGGCCTGCGCTTTTATTTCTTATTAAAAACGTTTACCATACATGATTTTTTTTGACTACCTCAAAATTACGATAGTTTTTTAATTCACCTTCATTTGATTCAACAGAAGTTACTTCGGCATCCTGCGGGCCTTCGTGGCACCAGTCTAAAAACATTTCGAGGGTGGCGTTGTCGGCTTCGGCGGCTATAAGCACATCGCCATTGTCGGCATTTTTTACAAAACCGCGTACACCAAGCTGGTCGGCAACGGCTTTGGTTGATGCGCGGTAGAATACGCCTTGTACTTTGCCTTTTACAGTTATATCGAGGTGCTTTGTCATAAGTTAAAAGTCAAAATTAAAAAGTCAAAAATAGGAAGGTTTGGTGGTTAATTGAGGTTTGTGAGATATTTTGTGGTTCAATTAGTAATTCGCCGCTCATTGCCGCGGGGGCTACTACTTTTTTCTTGATAAAAAAGTAGCAAAAAATCAAGTCAGCATAGGCTTCTTTGCTGCACAAGGCAATACCCTGCAAATCAGGCAAACCTGGGCTGGAATATTTTTGCGGCCATATTGCTGCTATTGCCCATACACTGCAAAAAATTCCTTATGCCCTGCCATCGCGCACAAGGCCACCATTGTTTTGCCTGATTTTGGCCGAAGCTTTTTTGCTGACGGGGAGAAGAAGAAATATTTGATATCTTGATTCTCAACTCTTAATTCTTGACTCTTTCCCTCATCATAAACACCTGCGACGGGAAATTCTTATCGTCATAAACTTCTTTTAAACCGCTTACCGTACTGGTGCTGTCAAATTGCATTACCTGGCGGGTATTGCTGTTGTATGTTGGCCATTGAGGTAGTGATGAAATATTGGGATTGCCTGTTTTTATAAAGGCTACCCAGGCATTGTGCAGGTTTATGGTGAGTTGTTTTTTGGTGCTATCAGTTACAGCATCGGGGTTGGGGTTCCAGATGTATTGCAGTTCTTCGGCATGTTTGGCACCAAAGGGCTTGCCGTTATTGTATTTGAAGCGGTACATCCAAACGGGGGTATTATTCTGCGCCAGCACTTTTGCAAAACGGTACGAGTGCATCTGGTACATGTACTGGGTGAGTACTTTTATCAAGGCAGCATAAGGCGAATCTGTTTTTAGCTGCCGCTGATAAGCTACGTTAACCATTGGCGCGCCATCCTCAAACAGTGGCCTAAAAATGGTTTTGTTTGCATCGGTCAGGTCTACTTTTGGGCCGATGAATAGCGCGGCCTCATATTCATTTGTGCCGATGATGGCTTTTATTTTTGGCAGCTGATTGCTTGCAGCGTATTTATAAGCATCCGTAGCAATCACCTTACCATCATACACCGGGCCGAAGCAGGAGTTACCACCAATGCCATCGGTAATGATGCCTTGTATTTTCATGATGGAATCAGCCGTGAGTGTGAGGAGTTTACGTATATCAATCGATGTAAGCCCCATTTTTTTCAGAATCCGCAGCCTTTCATTTTTAGCTGTAACCGTATCACGAACGCATTGCACCGAACCGCTTTCGGCAATATATTGCTGGAACAAACCTTTCGACAATGGCGAAACCAGCACCGCGCTGATCAGCTTCGCTCCTGCCGATTCGCCCATAATAGTAACTTTGTTTGGGTCGCCGCCAAAGGATGCTACATTTTGATTTATCCATTTAAGGGCGGCAATTACATCCAGCACACCGCAGTTGCCCGATTGCGCGTAGCGCTTACCCACATCGCCCATATATAAAAAGCCAAACGCGCCAAGGCGGTAATTAATGGTGATGGTTACAATATCGTCACGGTCGGCAAAGGCATGGCCGTTCATGCTTTTGCCTGAGCCGCCGGTAAGACTGCCGCCATGTACCCACATTACCACCGCCCGTTTATGATCGTCGGCTTTTGGGGTGTACAGGTTTAACGAAAGACAATCTTCAGAACCAAATACTTTATTACCAAAACATTGGGTAGCTACCGGGCCAAATTGTGTGGCAGCCAAAGTATCTGCCCATGCTGCATGAGCAGCCGGGGGCATAAAGCGCAGGTCGCCAACCGGTGGGGCAGCGTAAGGTATGCCTTTAAAAACCTGTATGTTATTTTCAGTTACTCCGCGGATGTACCCTTTATCGGTTTTTGCAACCGGACCATTACTTTGGGCGGATACCTTGCAGGCGATACAGATCGCCAAAAATAAAATTACAGATTTAGCTGCTGACCGCATATTACAATATAAAACAGATGTTTAAATCAGTCGTTTAACTTTTGATTCGGGCGTTAACTTAAGGCCATCAACATTGGTTATTAAGTTTAAGCCCGGAGATTTGCCCGGCTCGAGGCTGCCTTTCTGTGCATCAATTCCTAAAAATTTGGCACCATTTATAGTACCCCATTCCACAAGTTTTTCGGTATCAATAGCCGGGAACTTATGCTGAATGGTTTTCATTTCATTCAGGATACACAGCTTAGTGTTCGATGCAAGGCTATCGGTACCCAGGGTAATGTTAAAACCCTGATCGATAAATAAATTAACTTTCGGCAACCTGTTTTCGATATACAAATTAGCGTTGGGGCAAAAGCACCAGCTTATTTTGCGGTCGAAACGTTTAAGGAAATAGATGTCTTTAAGATTAGTACAGGTATTATGCACCATTAAAATATCCTGCTTGCTGGTTAGCAACGGGATAATTGATTGCATGGAGTTACGGGCCTGTGGTTTAAAGTGGCTGGTATCCATGCCAAAAAACTCGTACAGTTCATTAAACTGCCCCAGTTTATAACGGAAGAATTTATTCTCCTCATCGCTTTCCTGGTTATGAATACTCAACAGGTTTTTAACGCCCGAATCGGAGTATTTTTTTATCAGCCTGAATAATTCCTTTGATACTGAATACGGGGCATGCGGGGTTAGGGAGCATGATTGCGGCCTGAACTCATTCAGCAGCATTAAACCATTGGCATACAATTCCTCTGCCTTATGAGGCAAAAAACCCAGTATCTCCACAAAAGTGTGGTAGTGCAAATTACTTTTAGCCTTAATGGGGATTGTAACATTATTGTTAGATATGTCGCCAACGGCAACAATACCGTTGTTATACATATCATTGTCGGCTTTTTCGGCAGCATCAACAATTAACTGGTGGTCGGCAGTGCGTACCTTTAGTATCTGTTTTATGAAGTCAACCAAACCTGTTTTTTGAGGCACTTTCCCCTCCAAGTGCGAAAGTTCAAGGTGGCAATGTGTATTTACAAATCCGGGGCAAATAATGCCGCTCAGATGCTCAAGGGGCTCATTTTGATCTGAGGGCGGTTGGTAGTCTGTAACTGAAATGATCCTACCATAATCATCAACTGTAACAATTCCATTTTTAATTGGTTCGGCATAAACGGGGAAAACGTAATCGGCTTTAAAACTTTTCATTAAATCATATACTTAGCATCTTCTAAAAAACCTTCT